>ERZ778503.2343-NODE-2343-length-10643-cov-6.321024_pt1 | contig 10643 bp, 9 predicted proteins | sample MGYA00510047_ERZ778503 | MGnify/ENA primary metagenome ERZ778503 (study PRJEB29527, sample SAMN07138965) | mouse gut metagenome | material: feces | host: mouse | place: China:Nanjing | collected 2016-01-25 ... | reverse complement strand
AGCCGCATATATAATATTATCTAACTTTGGGGATAAGTACCGTAATCTGCTACAACCAAAGTCTAAACCAATCATTAAATTACAAAAAATCTTAACGCATGAAACAATGTAATGCACTAAGGCTTCTTTTATGCGCGTTAGTCATGTCCATGCTATCTGTTGGCACTTCACAGATATATGCACAGGACAACACCACACAGGCATCGGGAAGACTTATCATGGGGCAAGTCCTTGATGAAGAAGGCGAACCGCTACCTGGTGCGACAGTCCGCATCAAAGGCTCTAAGGGGATAGGAGCCGCCACAACCACCTCGGGCAACGGCACATTCTCTCTACGCTACACAGGCGACAGCGACCGTCCCGAAATCTCCGTGTCATACATCGGCATGGTGACCAAAGAATTGCCTGTCGACTTCAAGAAGACCATGAAGGTGACTCTCGAGTCGGACGCTCTCAAACTCTCGGAAGTGACCGTGGTGGATGACGGTTACAACCGTCTGCCGCGCCGCGACATGGTGGGCGCATACACCACCATCAAGGCCGAGGACATACTTATGCCCGGCATCCAGTCGATCGACCAGATGCTTCAGGGACGTGTGGCAGGCATGATTGTGAGCAACTCTTCAGCACGTGTGGGAAGCAGCCCCTCAATCAAAATACGCGGCACATCGACCATTCTCGGCAACACCGACCCGCTGTGGGTAGTGGACGGTGTGATACAGCCCGACCCAATACATCTCGAGGCGAGCGATATGCTCACCCAGGACATGGCCACCCTGGTGGGCAACCAGGTGTCATGGCTCAACCCGCTCGACATCGAGAACATCACCGTGCTCAAGGACGCATCTGCGACAGCCATCTACGGCTCCAAGGCTTCAAACGGCGTTATTGTCATCACTACAAAAAAAGGCTCCAGCGAACGTATAGCCGTACGATACTCAGGCAACGTGAGCATACGCGAGAAAAAGGGTTATGAACACTACAACCTCATGAACTCGCTCGAGCGCATACAGTTCTCCAAAGAGGCCTATGACGCCGGAGCCCGCTATCAGAGCTCGCCTCTCCCGCAGAAATACACCTACGAGGGACTCATGGAGATGTTCAACAAACGTATGATTACCGAAGCTGAGTTTGCTCAGAACATGCAGCGTCTCGAGACAGTCAACACCGACTGGTTTGACCTGCTGACACGTAACTCTGTGTCCAACAGCCACAACCTCAGCGTGTCGGGTGGTACGGAAAAAATCACCTACAACGCCTCGTTCGGCTACTCCAAAAACAGCGGCACCGAGAAAGGTAACGACAACGACCAGTTCACATCGCGACTCAACGTAGGCATACAGTTCAACAGACGTCTGCGCGTCAATGTCAACATGAACGGCTCCTACCGCAACTCCTATGACTTCTATGGCGTAAGCCCGCAAAATTACGCGCTCACCACAAGCCGTGCGCTCCCATGCTTTGAAGAAAACGGCGAACTGGCTTATTACAATACCTATTATAAGTATCCCTACAACGCCAACCAGCTTGAGTATGGCTACAACATACTCAACGAGATGGCCAACACGGCGACCAAAAATATTAACAAGATGTTTTCCGTATCGGCCAACCTTGACTTCAAGATCACCGACTGGCTCAACTATCAGTTTGTGGGTAGTATACAACAGTCGACCAATACCGGAGAATCATACGCAGGCGAAAACAGCTCGTATATAGAGCGCAACTACCGCGGTTATCCTGCTGGAACGGAGGAGTATGGCTCGGCCAAATATAACGCCGCACTGCTGCCCGTAGGCGGCATGCTCTGCACCAACACTTCGGGAAGCACAAGTTATTCGATGTCACATAAGCTGCAATACTCCCAGACCCTCATGGACAAACACCGTATCAACGCTCTTGCGGGCATTGAGCTACGCTCCATCGAAAACTCCAGCAACTCCAACACCGTGTGGGGATACATCCCCGAACGCGGCCAGATGCTGGTCATACCCACCGCGCCCGGCAACATCGTGCCCATCGGCATGTCGCCCCCGGCATGGGGTGTGCTCGAGAGCTTCTACCGATATGGAACGGGATGGAAGAAGTATGACCGTACCGACAACTACCTGTCGGTGTTCGGCGTGCTGGCCTACTCGTTCAGAAACACCCACGTAGTCAACGCCAACTTCCGCTGGGACGCCTCCAACCGTTTCGGTCAGGACACCAACCACAAGTTCAACCCCACCTACTCGTTCGGCTACTCATGGCGCATAGCCCAGGAGAGCATCATACAGGACAACGTGTGGTGGCTCAACCAGATGAACCTGCGCGTCACCTACGGCATACAGGGTAATGTGGTCAACTCTGTGAGCCCCGAACTCATAGCGCAATACGGCACAGGCGGTATACTAAATCCCTACAACCAATATTACGCCAAAATCTCAAGCATCCCCAACCCCCTTCTCAACTGGGAAAGCACCAAGAGCTGGAATTTAGGTCTCGACCTACAGCTTTTCAACAAGGTGACACTCAACCTGGAGTATTATACACGTGCGTCAAACATCATTCTCTCGCAGACCATCGCAGAGGAATACGGCATGAAGACCATGCGCCTCAACGGTGGCAAGCTCCACAACCACGGTGTGGAGGTGACAGTCAACTATACACCCATCTCAACCAAGGATTTCGCCTGGACAGTAGGATTCAATGCCTCCAAAAACTGGGACCGCTCCGACAGCCCCGACTCTTTCACACAGGCCAACCAACTGCAGGTATCCAACTACATAGCCGGCAGCTCTGACCGCCCCATCAAGGAGGGCTATCCCCTCAGCTCGTTCTGGTCCTACTCCTTTGCCGGGCTCAACCCCGAGACAGGCTACCCGATGTTTAACTACATCGACTTTGATGGCGACCCCGACAACACCATTGACCCGACGACATTCCTCGTCTACTCGGGCCAGAGAGACGCATACTTCACAGGCGGCTTCAACACCCGCGTGCGCTACAAGAACATATCGCTCGGAGCATCGTTCTCGGCACTGATTGGCTCCAAGAAACGTCTGCCCAACCCATATTCAAGCTTTACTAACGGCAAGATACCCGATCCGCTCGTCAACCTTGACCGCAACCTCAACAACCGCTGGAAACAACCGGGCGACGAAAAGTATACAATCATTCCCGCACTGTGGACATCGACCTCCGAAAACATCAACAAGATGTTGCCCACTGGCACCTCAGCCTCAATCTACGCCATGTGGGCCAACTCGGACGCCATGGTGGCTGACGCATCGTTCCTGCGCTGCAACAACATCACCGCCACATATTATCTGCCGACTTCATGGTGCAACAAGTTTGGAGCACAGAGCCTCAACCTCTCGGCTTCGGTCAACAATATATTTGTCATCGCCAGCAAACGCTGGAACGGCTTTGATCCGGAGCTCAACAACAGTGTGATGCCTCACATGTACTCACTCGGTCTCTCTGTAAGTTTCTAACATCACCCCCACTCCATCTTAACACAAATGAAAATACAATCTTATATCACAACCTTGGCCGCATGTCTCACGGGGCTTGTCATGAGCGGATGCGGTGACTTTCTCGATCCAAAGGCCAAGAGCGAATTCGTGCCAAAAGACGCCACTTCGCTCAACGAGCTGCTGCTGGGCGAAGCCTATCCGCTGAGAAGTTCAAACAACCAGCTCACAAGCTTCATATATCTCTTTGACGACGACCTCACCGCAGCCCCCTACCAGACTCCCCCAGAAGGTTTTGACCCAGAAGCCTACTACATCGCCTACACTTGGCAGCCCGACCTTTGGACACGCCTTGACATGGCCAGCACGAAATATGGCGAAAACCAGTATTTCTCCAACTACAAATACATCCTTGGCTGCAACGCCATACTCGACTACATCGGACAGGCCGAGGGTGACACTAAAGAGAATATCGACAATGTCCTGGCCCAGGCCCACGCACTGAGAGGATTCTACTATCTTCAGCTCGTCAACCTGTTTGGCGCACCATATTACAGCGACGGCAACGACACCTACAATCCGGCCGTGTCACTCGGAGTGCCCCTGAAGCTGGCTTCAAACATCGAAGACAAACCCCTGACACGCAACACCGTCAAGGAAGTCTACGACCTTATAGTGTCAGATCTTACGACAGCCGTCGAACTCTATGAAGGCCTCTCGGCCCAACGCCAATGGAAAGCCGACTACCGCACGAGCCTCCCCATGGCCCAACTGATACTCTCTCGCACATATCTCTATATGGGCGAATGGGACAAAGCAGCCGAGTATGCCGAAAAGGTGATGAACAACCCGGCCTTCACACTGCTCGACCTCAACACTATCCCTGAAGTTGACCCCGCCACATCATCATGGCCCGTAGCCAACCAAAGGCCCAACTATGTCGACTATCTTAGCTATACCGTATCGCCCGAAGTAATATGGGTCTACAGCTCGGTAGGCGACGCGGCCATGTGGCTCTCCGACGCCAAAACCTCGAATGACGGACGCATCATACACCCCTACTTCATGGCCTCGCCCGAACTCATGACGACATTCGGCGAAAAAGACCTCCGCAAATCGCGCTATGTGGTCACAACCCCGCGATGCATGATCGATGGCAAGAGAATGCCCCAGGCCTTTGGTAAGATGAACATCAACGTCAACAACAACATGTATATCCCCAACGGCGGCATCAACGACTTCGGACGCGCCTTGCGCCTGCCCGAGGCTTACCTCAACTACGCCGAGGCCAAAGCCATGACCGGTGACTCAGGCAGCGCGCTCAACGCTCTCAACACCCTGCGTAAATGTCGCTTCAAGGCCGAGGACTACGAGCCGCTTCAGTCGCTCGCAGGCGAGGAGCTGAAACAGGCCGTGCGCGACGAACGTCGCCGCGAGCTTTGCTTTGAGGGACACAGGTGGTTTGACCTGCGCCGCTGGGGCATGAAGGAAATCAAGCACGTATGGTATCCCGACGCCAACACAACCGAAGAATACACCCTCAAGGCCGGCGACCTCCAGTATATCATGCCCATCCCGACAACCTCACTCGAGCTCAATCCCGAACTCAGCCAGAACCCCAGCGAGAGCGCGCCACGCAATGGCGAGACTGTCTATAATTAACCCAACCATTAAACTGCTAAAGATGAAAAAAGCCTTGTTATATACAACTCTCGGACTGCTCGCCTTCACTGGCTGCAATAACGATGAGGACCCCATTCAGCCTACAGGCAACTACTCGGTGCTGCGATTTGAATTTCCACAGGGCAACAATCCCTTTGACGAAGAAATCAAAGAAATACATGACAAATATGACGTGTATCTGCTCTACAAAGACATCACCGACACCGACCTCAACCGCCAGTGGCAGTCGCTCGGCACAGGCAAACTGCTGACAGGCGACCCGGTGCCCGACGAATACGTACCTTTCTATATAAACTTTATCAAAAACCACGTATTTCAATATCTCAGCCCCGAAGTCGTGCGCGCCGGACTCCCCGTGAAAATCTACATGCTCGAGAATTTCGGCGAGGTAAATACCCAGGGGTCAGGAACAGGCACCGGAACGGGCGGCATAGGCACACCCAACACAAGTATCGTCACCACCAAGACCGACGGATTTGACTACTGGGCCATAAGTTTCAAACGAGAGGGCATTGAGGAAAACGACCCCGACGCAATGCGCCAGGCCCGCTGTCAGTTTATCTATCAGATGATACTGCCGCAATATAAGAGCGGAAAGATTGTGGAGTCGCAGACCATACACGACAAGCTCGACTTTGAGACATCGTTCAGCACAGATGTCGACGACCCCGACTATCGACTCAACCGCGGATTTCCCCATCGCGTAACCAATAATTTCCAGTTATCGACAGGGACCTATTATGCGTCGCAGATACACCCCAGCAACCCGGCCTATCATGTGGATTATGACTACTTCCTCACATGGATACGCATCTGCATGTTCATGTCGCGCGCCGAAATCGAAGAAATGTATGCCGACTATCCCCTCATCCGCGAGATCTACAACGATGTCATCGAATATATGCTCGACACATACCAAATAGACCTCGAAGGCATATACAAGGGCCCTGATAACAACTGATAACAACTGATACCGACAGCTCTGTAGAGTCATGAGAATATTACAATCAGCATTACTCATACTTAATATCCTCGTGTCATGCGCCATACCGGCGCATGGCGAGGGTATTTTGTTTCACGACCTCACGCTGCCAGAGGCCGGAGCCAAGGCAGCCGAAGAAGGCAAACTGGTATTTGTCGACTGCTACACCCCATCGTGCGGGCCATGCAAATATATGGCACGGCACATCTTCCCGATGGATTCGTGCGGAGTGTTCATGAATCCCCGCTTTGTCAGCGTGATGAAAGACCTCGAGGCCGAAGACAACACATATATAGCAAAAAAATATGGTGTACGCATCTATCCGACCTTCCTGCTGCTGCGTCCCGACGGCTCGCTTTATGCCAAGCTCGAGGGTGGAGCCACCAAGCAGGCCGCAAAGTTTATCAAACGCGTGGAGGAAGCTCTCCAACTTGGTGCCATGGAGGAACGCTACGAAGCAGGTGAACGTGACATCAAGCTCCTGACCGACTATGTCAACGCCCTGCATCGTCCCGCACCCGGCAAGGCCCGCGCCGTCATCAGCGATTACATGGTGACCCTCTCGGCCGAAGAGATTGCCGACCCTGACATACTCTGTCTGATAGGTCAGCTTGGCGATATGGACTGCCCAGGATTTGCCCACCTGATGGACAACCGCAAAGGCATAGCGGCCATCGTAGGCCGCATAAGGCTCGGACAAATCTTGACCACTATCCACCGCTCCTACACAGGCCGCCTCAAGATGATGCGCCGCACACCCTCTGACACTGCCTCAGCCTACGAAGCCATCCTCCGGTCGGAAGGTCTGCTAGAGGAATGACAGCTCTCTGACATAAAATATAACAGAGGCCTCGGAAGAAACGTTTCTTCCGAGGCCTCTGTTATATTTTATTTTCTGTTAACAAACACCTCACTTGGGCAACTCGAGCCCGCGGAGTATAGCCTGCTTGTTGACCGGCAGCAGATGGTGGTGACGCTCGGGCAGAGTCTTCTTGAGTCCGCGCATCACGGCGTCGACACTCACGAGCGGACGCACCTTGAGCAACGCGCCGAGCAGCACCATGTTGTAACTCTTGGACGACGACAGATCAAACGTCGCCTCCATTGCGTCGACCGGCACAACAGTGATGTCGGTGCGGGCGGGAGCATGGTGTATGCTGTAAGGATCATATATGAGTGTGCCGCCGGGCTTGACTTTACACTCAAACTTGTCGAGGCTCTGCTGGTTGAGTATCACGGCAGTGTCATAACTGTTGAGCACGGGGCTTGAGATGGGCGAGTCGGAGAGGATTACGGTCACATTGGCAGTGCCGCCGCGCTGCTCGGGCCCGTAGGCCGGCATCCAGGTCACTTCCAGATTGTCCATCAGTCCGGCATAGGCCAGTATCTTGCCCATGGAGAGCACGCCCTGTCCGCCGAAGCCGGCTATAATGATTTCTTCTTTCATAGCTCTTTTGATTCAGACGTTTTTGAGATCACCCAAAGGATAGTGCTCAAACATATGTTGGGCCATCCATTCGTTGGCCTTCTCGGGGGTCATTTTCCAGCCCGACACGCATGTCGATACAATCTCGACCACCGAAGTGCCTTTGCCGGCCATGGAGTTTTCAAAAGCCTGTCGTATGGCCTTCTTGGCCTTCTTGACAGCGGGAGCGGTGTGTACGCTCTGGCGTGTCACCAGACAGGTGCCCGGCAACTGGGCCAGCAACTGAGAGATGTTGAGCGGATAACCGTTGATATCGACACGGCGGCCGTAAGGAGTGGTCGATGTCACCATACCCTCGAGTGTAGTGGGGGCCATCTGACCGCCCGTCATACCATAGATGCCGTTGTTGATGAAGATTATGGCTATGTTCTCGCCTCGGTTGGCCGCATGGATAGTCTCGGCGGTGCCTATGGCGGCGAGGTCGCCATCACCCTGATAGGTAAACACCAGGCGCGAGGGATTGAGCCTCTTGACAGCCGACGCCACAGCCGGCGCACGTCCGTGGGCGGCCTCGATCCAGTCAATGTCGATATAGTTGTAGGCCATGACCGCACATCCCACCGGGGCGATGGCTATGGCGATATTCTCGGCACCCATCTCCTCGATGACCTCGGCCACGAGTTTGTGCACCACGCCGTGGGAGCAACCCGGGCAATAGTGCATGGTATTATCGTTGAGCAGATGTGGCTTGCATGCCACAACACTGCCGGCCTGAATGATTTCTTCCTTTGTCATAACTCAAACTTTTCTTTAAGCGCGACGAGCACCTCGTCGGGATCCATGACTATGCCGCCCATGCGTCCGAAGTGGTGGACGGGAATGATGCGGTCGAGGCTCAGACGCACATCCTCGATCATCTGGCCGGCGTTGAGCTCAACGACAAGTATGCCCTTGACCTGACGGCTCAGCCTCTTTATCTCCTCGGCCGGATAGGGCCAAAGGGTGATGGGGCGCAGCAGTCCGACCTTGATGCCTTGGGCGCGGGCATCCTCCACAGCCTTATGACAGATGCGGGCCACACATCCGAAGGCCACGATAAGATATTCGGCATCATCGGTGAAATGCTCCTCGGCGCGGGTCTCGTTCTGCTCGATGAGGCGATATTTTTCCTGAAGATGCAGATTGTGCTCCTCCATAGCCTGCGGCACGAGCTCGAGAGTGGTCATAATGTTGGGTTTGCGTCCGCCGGTGCGTCCGGTGACAGCCCATGGACACTGGCGGGCTATCTCCTCGTCGGTGCGTCGCGGACGCGGAGCCGGGAGCTTGACACGCTCCATCATCTGGCCCACCACGCCGTCGGCGAGCATCATCACGGGATTGCGGTATTTGTAGGCCAGCTCAAAACCGAGTCCCACAAAGTCGGCCATCTCCTGCACCGAAGCCGGCGCGAGCACTATCAGGTGATAGTCGCCGTGACCGCCCCCCTTGCAGGCCTGAAAATAGTCGCTCTGCGAGGGTTGTATGGTGCCCAGTCCGGGGCCACCGCGCATGCAGTTGATTATGAGTGCGGGCAGCTCGCCGGCGGCTATATAGGATATGCCTTCCTGCTTGAGACTGACGCCCGGGCTTGACGATGAGGTCATACAGGCTTTGCCGGTGGCGGCTCCGCCATATACCATGTTAATGGCTGCGATTTCGCTCTCGGCCTGCATCACAACCATGCCGGTGGTCTCCCAGGGCATGAGTTCTTCGAGGGTCTCGAGTATTTCGCTCTGCGGCGTGATGGGATAGCCGAAATAGCCGTCCACGCCATAGCGTACGGCCGCATGGGCTATCGCCTCGTTGCCTTTCATCAATGTTACTTCTTCTTCCATATCGCGTCGTATGGTGTTGGGGATGGGGGATGAGGTTATGATTTCTCAACTACGCGATACACCGTGATGCATCCGTCGGGACAGACGGTCGCACATGCGGCACATCCTATGCAGGCCTCAGGCTCGACATCGGTAGCATAGTGATAGCCCCGGTCATTGACATCCTTGGTCTGCAGCTTGAGCACATTGCACGGACACGCCACCACACAAAGGTCGCAACCCTTGCATCTCTCGCGGTCTATGTCCACTGCACCTGATATTCTTGCCATAGTTATAGTGTTTCAGCGTTGTGATTGCAGGAATGTCGTCGGTGATGAATGTCCTTAAAATCGCAAGCTTAATTTATGTTATACAACACAAATATACGCAAAATTCCTCTTACGCATGTAAGTTTAATGGAAATTTAACCATTGGCACAATTTTCAGGCCCTTGCGCAAATATTATAATAAGTTATGCAATAGAATGTTGGAGCCATACAGAAGTCAGAGCCCCTTGGCAAATGTGAAAATTTGTTTATCAAGGTTACTGTTTGCCACATGCAGCCTTATACCCTCGGTCGATGGACGCGACCACACTTCGCTTATATCAAACGACGCGTAATAGGCGCGGTCATGATTGTCGACATCTCCGTCGATAACATGCACAAGATACACATCGGGCCACGCCGAATCGAGTGTCGCCGGGTCGGCCGCTAGGCAGAATATGCGAGGCTCGGACGAATAGGTGAGCCGGACGTGTACATTAAGATATGAACCTGTGCGCCACGCGCTGTACACATACACCTTGTCCTTGTCCCAGGCGTCATACTCGTCGCGCCATTCGGTAGTGATGGCCGACTGAGTGACCACACGCCCGCCCAACAGCGTCACAGGGCCAGAGACATAAGCCTGATTGCCTTCGGGTATATAACTGATAAGCAGACGCGTACCGGCCTCTATGTCATCTGAGGCAAGGGCCGATTGAGCCGTAAGAGTTATCTCGGGCGAATCGTCCATCTTCTGAAACGTGAAAGTCGCACGCTCGCCGACATTTCCGGCAAAAGTGACCAGGTCGGTACACGTCATCTCTACCGGCCCGTCAACGCCATCCTCTCCGCACGAACAGAGCGAAAGCAACACGACAGCCGATGCAGCCAGACGATATTTGATTGCTGATGATAAACTCATTTTTTGGGGAGATTTTATAAAACTATTCGTCCGTCAGCCATATGCACCACACGGTCAGA
>ERZ778503.2337-NODE-2337-length-10661-cov-5.209221_pt1 | contig 10661 bp, 9 predicted proteins | sample MGYA00510047_ERZ778503 | MGnify/ENA primary metagenome ERZ778503 (study PRJEB29527, sample SAMN07138965) | mouse gut metagenome | material: feces | host: mouse | place: China:Nanjing | collected 2016-01-25 ... | reverse complement strand
TTTTTTTCGCGCTATTTTATGTGGGGTTACCTGTTTCATATTCGCATTTCCTTATAGTAATCTGTTCTTTTTTTTGCTATACTTAAAAAATAGAATTTTTTGTGTAACCATGGTATTGTGCGGATATAGAATCATGGTATGTATTATCAGTATAACAAAAGGGATTGGGGAAATGAAGAGAAAACACAAAATTTTTTTAACAGCGGTGTTGACGGGGGTGCTTTTGGTATGTGCCGGATGTGTAAGGATTATGACGTATACGGCGGTGGATACGGTAATGGGGACGGTAAGCAGTCAGACAATCTATTCGAGGGGAGAGGAGGACTGTTTTACGTCCGAGGTAAAGGATTTGATAGTGGGACTGGAGCGGGATACCCTTTCGTGGAGGGTGGAAGGCTCTGAGGTGGCGCGCATCAATGCGGCGGCAGGAAGCGGTGCGGGCGTGCCGGTGTCAGAGAGACTGTATGCGGATTTGGAAGTGCTGCTTAAGCTTTCAGAGGACAGCGGCGGCGCTTTTGACATTACCATTCGCCCTGTGGCAGAATTGTGGAACATAGACGGCTGGGCGGCAGAAGAAGATATTTCCGGCAAGCAGCCGGTAAGCATTCCTACGGGGGAGCAAATCGCACGCGCCTTGTCGTATACAGGTTACGAGAAGGTTCTGTTAGAAGATGGTGCGGTGGCGCTGCCGGAGGGGATGGCGCTGGATTTGGGGGCAGCGGGCAAGGGGATTGCCTGTGACAGGGCTGCCTTATATCTGCAGTCGAAATATGTGCAGGGCGCGGTGGTTTCTGTGGGCGGCAGCGTGGTGACTATCGGGAGAAAGCCGGATGGGACGCAATGGCAGATAGGAATCGTGGACCCGCGGGACACTTCTGCCTTTATCGGAATACTCTATTTAGAGGGAACGCATTTTGTCTCCACGTCGGGGGATTATGAGCGGTATGTGGAGGTGGACGGCGTCCGCTACCACCATATCCTAAATCCGGCGACGGGGTATCCGGCAGAGAGCGGCGCAAGGAGCGTTACCATTTTGTGCGACAGCGGCATATTGAGCGATGCCCTTTCTACGGCGTGTTTTGTGCTGGGGGAGGAAAAGGGAATGGCGCTGGCAGAAGCTTATGGAGCGGAGGCGTTGTTTGTAGATACGGAAGGCAATATTTCCATGACGGAGGGTATGAAGCAGTTTTTTCAGGAAAGGTAGATTTTTGAGCTGGGATTTGGGTAGGAGTGTTTCATATAAGAATGATGAAGCGAGGGCAGGTAAATTGCAAAAACAAAATATGGAATCCGGACATCTTATTACACAGTGGGGAGAAAAAATAGAAAAGACAACAAATAAGGACAGTGTTTTGGCGGAATATCCCAGACCGTTTATGGTGCGGGAAGCCTGGCAGTCTTTAAACGGCTTGTGGAAATATGCGCTTTGCGACAAGACGGAAGGGAAAGAAAAATCCGATATGCCTTTTCCAACACATTTTGACGGAGAAATTTTGGTGCCCTTTTCACCGGAAACCCGTTTGTCAGGAGTGGAAAGACAGCTAAAGCCGGACGGCGTTCTTTTCTACGAAAGAAAGGTTTCTTTCAGTCCGCAGATATTAGAGCGCTATCGGGAGGAATACCGCATTTTACTGCATTTTGGAGCGGTAGATCAGCGCTGTGAGGTAATTGTGGATGGAAGGAAGGCTGGCAGTCACAGCGGCGGGTATCTGCCTTTTACAAGGGATATTACCGGATTTTTGAAAAGAGAGCAGGTGCTGAAAGCGGGCGGGTTTAAGTTGGGGCTGATGGTGCTGGATGATTCGGACACTTCTTATCACAGCGTCGGCAAGCAGACTCTTAAGCCCGGGGGTATGTATTATCAGGCGACCAGCGGTATCTGGCAGACGGTGTGGCTGGAAGCGGTGCCAAAAGTTTATATCAAGGATATTGCATGGGATACTTTTTATGATGAGGGGGAAGTCTCGGTACAGGCAGAGCTGAACTTAGGTGAGCAAAGGAAAGGCAATGCTTATGCGGTAAGGCTTACTTTTTTGAATGGGGAGTACGGTGAGGAGCGCTTTGCGGCAGCAGAAAAAAAGCGGTTTGCGCTTCCGGCTTTTAGGAGCTGGAGTCCCGAAAATCCTTATCTATACAGGGTGAGGCTTGATTTATATGAGAAAGGAAAGGAAGAGGCATGCGACAGTGTGGAGAGCTATTTTGCCATGCGCAAATGCAGCATCGGGACGGACGAAAGGGGTATCCGCCGTATCTTTCTAAACAATAAAGCTTATATGCAGGTGGGCATACTGGACCAAGGGTACTGGCCGGAGAGTATGTATACGCCGCCTTCTGAGGAGGCGATGCTTTTTGACATTGAAAAAATGAAGGCGCTTGGTTTTAATATGCTGAGAAAGCATGTCAAGGTGGAGCCGCAGCGCTGGTATTATCACTGTGACAGGCTGGGTATGCTGGTGTGGCAGGATATGATAAATGGCGGCAGGAAAAATAAGGGGTGGTATGTAACCTATCTGGCGACGTTGTTCCAGCTTCTCCGTATTCAGGCGACGGACCGGCACAAATTTCTGCTTTCCAGACAGGATGCGGCGGGCAGAAGGGAGTATGAGCAGGAACTTGCGGAACTGATACGGCAGATGAAGAAGCATCCTTCTGTGGTGTGCATGGTGCCTTTTAACGAAGGCTGGGGGCAGTTTGCAACCGCAAAAATGACAAATTTGGTGCGGGGCATCAATCCGCACATTATAGTGGATTCTGCAAGCGGCTGGTTTGATATGGGCTGTGGGGATGTAAAAAGCCTGCACTGGTATTTTTTCAAATTGAAATATAAAAGAGAAGAGAAAAGGGCGCTGGCGCTGACAGAATTTGGCGGTTATGTGCAGAAGATTAAGGGGCATGTCAGCCATGAAAAAGAGTATGGCTATCGGATTTTCCATACGAAAGAAGAGTTAGAAGCAGGCTACGAAAAATTAATGCGCGACACTGTCCTGCCTGCGGTAAAAGGCGGTGTCAGTGCCACGGTATATACGCAGCTTTCAGATGTAGAGGAGGAAATCAACGGTCTCTATACCTATGACCGCGCAGTCTTGAAGCTGGATTCGGACATTGTCAGGAAATGGAACCAACGGATGAGAGGGCAAGTATAATGCTTGTTTTTTGGGGCGGCATACAGGGATGGAGGCTGCCGCACGCAGTCTGGCAACCGGTAAACGCGACCTGCAAAACTGTTTATGCACAGTTCCTCGCGCGGAACACCAATACTGCCGCTATGGATGCCGCCGCAGCATAGCCCAGTACCCAACACAGGTGGGGGAGGATAGCAGCCGCGTTGCCGGCGAGCACGGCGCGTTCCAGTTCAACGGCGTGTACAAAAGGCAGCAGGTATGCAGTTTTTTTGAACATGCCGCCTACAAGCTCCAAATCAAACCAGATGCCGGACAGCCATGCGGTAAGGTTGGTGAGAAGCGCACCGCATAAGCCCCCGACCTGTTTGACGTTGAAAAGGCTTCCGAACAGTAGTCCGAGAGCGATAAAGAACAGGGCGACGGGCAGAATGCACAGGGCGGCATACAGGATATTGACGGTTGCCGGAAGTCCCATGATAAGTGCCGTCACGTAGCAGAGAAGGCACTGCGCCAATGCAATGGGCAGGATGGGGAGCGCATATCCAAAGATAAAATCCGCCGCAGTCAGCGGGGAAGTATAGAGCCTTTGCAAAAAAGTGCTTTCCCTGTCCCTGGCTATCAGTGTCGCAGAAAAAAGAGTCATAAACGAAAGTCCGAATACGGTCATACCGGGGGCGAGGCTTTTTAATTCAAAAAGACTCACGGGGATATTTGCCTGTATGGCGCTTAAAAGCAGCAAAAGAACAATGGGAAATCCCAAGCCGAAGAATGCGGTCAACGGGTCCCGCAGGATTTCCTTTGCATTTCTTCCGGAAAAAGTAAGTAATTTCATAGATTTCCTCCATCTGCGGGGGACAATTTCCCGCTTGCTTTTACGATCGTCACAAAGGCATCTTCAAACTTTTCCGTGCCTGCCATTTCTTTTAATTCCTCCGCCGTTCCCAGCGCAAGGAAGGCGCCTGCTTTCATAATGCCAATTCTGTCAGAGAGGCTTTCCGCCTCTTCCATGTAGTGTGTTGTCAGAATAATGGTGATTTTTCCCTTTAGGGAGCGGATAATTTCCCACAAATCACTTCTTGCCAGCACATCCAGCCCCAAAGTGGGCTCATCAAGAAAAAGGATTTGCGGCTCATGTACCAGCGCCATTGCGATGCTGAGCCGGCGCTGCCATCCGCCGGAGAGCTTTCCGGCGCGGCGGGCAAGGATATCGGTCATTCCGAGGGAGTCGGAAAGCGCCGCTATTTTTTCCTTTTTCTTTTCTTTGGAAAAGCCGTAAATGCCGCACATCAGCTCCAGATTTTCCAACACGCTCAAAGCTGGTGCGACGGCAGTCTCCTGTGGCGATATACCGATGATTTCCTTTACTTTTGCGGTATCGGTAACAATGCTTTTTCCATTGAGAAAAGCGTCCCCGCATGTGGGCGGTATCAGACAGGATAGCATTTTGATGGTAGTGGTTTTGCCTGCGCCGTTTACGCCGAGGAGGGAAAAGAGCTCTCCCTGTTTTACGGTCAGGTTCAGTCCGTCCACGGCGGTCAGACCCTTGTATTTTTTTGTCAAATTGACGGTTTTGATAGCTTCCATACATTATTCCTCCGATTCCTGAAAACGGGTTTTCAGTCCCATATACATGTCAGTCAGCATGGAGCTGACTACTTCGGTGTCCAAATCCAGATAAGCTGTCGCGAACATCACAGCGATGCCGTGAACAAATACCCACATTTCGAGATGAAACAGCAATGCTTTTTCGGCGCAAAGTCCTGTACTTTTTTGAATCAGGGGAAGAATTTCAGTCATTTCATCGGCTGGCTGCTCTGCTTCTTCTCTGCTTCTGGTGCGCATAAAGAGCAGTTTAAACAGCTCGGTTTCTTCTCTGGCAAAGCGGATATATGCCATGCCGGATGCCTTATAGGGGGGATACCTGCCTGCTGCCATGTCCTCCTTCAGATAACGCTGGTAGCAGATATTGGCAGCTTTTAACACTTCCTGCTGCAGCTCTTCCATATTGGTGAACAGACCAAAGATAACTTTCGGGGAAGAGTACAGCTTTGCGCCGAGCGCTCTTGCAGTAACGGCGTGAAAGCCTTCTGTTCTTGTGATATCCAAAGCGGCATCCACAATTTCACTTCTGGTAAATTTGCTTTTGGGCGGCATAGGGTTCCTCCTTACAGATAATAACAGGCTGCATTTGCTTATATGGTACAATACTTGATTTTAAATAAGAAACATACGTTGCGCAACATATGTTTCTTATCATATCAGAAAATGATGCGGCTGTCAAGGCGCATACTGTCTGCCGGAACACAGAGGCAAGGGATTATATCAAAATTTACTGAACTTTACCATATCTGTGCTAAAAAGAGAAGGCTATACCAGACTTGGAGCGAATTTTGAAAGTTTTAACCCAACAGCTCGCGGATTTTGGCTGAAATATTTTACTGCGTACACGAATAGTGTAGTGCCGATATGCAGAAAGCTGCTTTAGGCAGATATGGCGTGAGATTTTTGCATTATTTATCTTCATCCAGAAATACTTTGGAGCCTGTCGCGCCGGTCTGCCCCTGATACTTGCTCAGATAGGGATGCAGGGCGGAACCATCCATCTCTGCAAATACAAGCTACCCGATTCTGCGCCCCGCTTTTAATGCAATGGCACACCGGTTGGCGTTGTACAGTTCCAGAGTGATTTGGCCTTGAAAGCCGGGGTCTGCCCAGCCTGCATTTTGAATAAAGAGCCCCAAAGTTGGTTTTCCACTTTTTATCAGAGCATACATTTGAAATGCTTGACAAGGAAAACCACAGCCATTATACTTTTTATAAATAGAATGGCATGAAGATAAGGGTCTCTTATCCGGTGTGGATAGGGGCCTTTTTCAAAAGGAGAGAAATATATGAGTAAGATTATTTTGACGGGAGATCGTCCTACGGGCAGGCTCCATGTAGGACATTATGTGGGTTCTTTGCGGGGCAGGGTGGAACTGCAGAACGCAGGAGAATATGACAAGATTTTCATTATGATAGCCGATGCGCAGGCGCTGACGGACAATGCGGATAATCCAGAAAAAGTCAGGCAGAATATTATTGAGGTGGCGTTAGACTATTTGTCCTGCGGCTTGGACCCTGCGCGCTCCACACTTTTTATCCAGTCTCAGATACAGGAGCTGGCGGAGCTTTCTTTCTATTATATGAATCTGGTGACGGTGTCCAGATTACAGAGAAATCCTACGGTAAAGGCAGAAATTCAGATGCGGAACTTTGAGACCAGCATTCCGGTTGGTTTCTTTACTTATCCAATCAGTCAGGCGGCGGATATCACGGCATTTCAGGCGACGACGGTTCCCGTGGGGGAAGACCAGCTTCCCATGATAGAGCAGTGCAGGGAAATTGTCCGTAAGTTTAATGCGGTGTATGGCGATACTTTGACGGAGCCGGAGGCGCTGGTGCCCCAAAATGAAGTCTGCAGCAGGCTGCCGGGCACCGACGGCAAGGCGAAGATGAGCAAGACTCTGGGCAACTGTATCTATTTGTCGGATACGGCGGACGAAGTGCGCGCCAAGATTATGAGCATGTTTACCGACCCCAATCACCTAAAGATTACCGACCCGGGCTCACTGGAGGGCAATACGGTCTTTACTTATCTGGATGCATTCTGTAAAGAGGAGCACTTTGGGCGTTACCTGCCGGAGTATGCCAATCTGGACGAGTTGAAAGGGCATTATCAGAGAGGCGGTCTGGGGGATGTGAAGGTGAAGAAGTTCTTAAACGCCGTTATGCAGGAGGAGCTGGAGCCAATCCGCGCCCGCAGGAGCGAGCTGGAAAAGCAGATTCCGGATATCTATGAGATACTGAAAAAAGGCAGCGAGGCTGCGCGGGAGACAGCGGCGCAGACTATGGCGGCAGTAAAGGCGGCGATGAAGATTAACTATTTTGAGGATGCGGCGCTGATAGCGGAACAGGCTTCCCGCTACGGCGAAAAATAGTTGTTTACAACCTGCTTTATTTGTGCTACATTAGTAGATGTGATTTTAGCCGATGCGCAGGTTTTGGACACTCCGACCGGACCTTGGTATCAGGCGTTTAACGAAAAGGAGGACGGAATATGATTTCCAAAGAAAAGAAAACAGCAATTATCAACGAGTATGCAACGAAGCCGAATGACACAGGCTCACCGGAGGTTCAGATTGCGGTGCTGACCGAGAGAATTCGCGAGTTGACCGAGCATATGCAGAAGAACCCGAAGGATCATCATTCCAACAGGGGACTGCTGAAGCTGGTTGGACAGAGACGTGGTCTGCTTCAGTATTTAAAGGAAAAGGATATTGAGAGATATCGTTCTCTTATCAGCAGATTAGGACTCAGAAAGTAATTGTAAGAAACCGAAGCGGAGCGGGTCCGATGATGCAGACCTCTCCGCTTTTATTCTCTTTTTAAGAGAAAAGTATTTGCTGCAACTGTTGATTCTTCAGGCAGGTTTTTATCCGAGACCGCTGAAAAGGGCATATGCTTCGTGTGTTTTTTTCAGTAGTTTCGGAAGGCTTCCTGAAGCACCGTCCGCGGGAGCGGATTGTTTAAAAAGGAGATTTGTATGTATAAAACGTTTACCATGGAGCTGGGAGGGCGTACCTTAAGCGTGGACATCGGCAGGGTTGGAAAGCAGGCGAACGGCTGTGCTTTTATGCACTACGGAGATACCACGGTATTGTCCTGCGCAACGGCTTCGGACAAGCCGAGGGATGGCATCGACTTTTTCCCCTTAAGTGTAGAGTATGAGGAGAAAATGTATGCTGTCGGCAAGATTCCCGGGGGCTTTAATAAAAGGGAAGGAAAAGCAAGTGAGAACGCAGTGCTGACCAGCCGCGTTATCGACAGACCCATGCGTCCGCTTTTCCCGAAGGATTACCGCAATGACGTGACGCTCAACAATATGGTTATGAGCGTAGACCCTGCATGCCGTCCTGAGCTGGTAGCAATGCTCGGCGCTGCGATTGCAACTTGTATTTCCGATATTCCTTTTGACGGACCCTGCGCCATGACCCAGATGGGTCTGATTGACGGTGAGCTGATTGTCAATCCTTCACAGGAGCAGTGGAAAGCGGGCGATTTGAACCTGACTGTCGCTTCCACCAAAGAGAAGGTGATTATGATTGAGGCTGGCGCCAATGAGGTTCCTGAGGACAAAATGCTGGAGGCAATCTATAAGGCGCATGAAATCAATCAGACTATCATAGCATTTATAGAAGGCATCGTTGCCGAGGTTGGCAAGCCGAAGCATACTTACGCAAGCTGTGCGGTTCCCGAGGAGCTGTTTGCCGCCATCAAGGAAATTGTGCCGCCAGCAGAGATGGAGGTTGCCGTATTTACGGACGACAAGGAGACAAGGGAAAACAATATCAAAGAAATTACCGAAAAGCTGGAAGCGGCGTTTGCAGATAATGAGGAATGGCTGGCGCTGTTAGGCGAAGCGGTTTACCAGTATGAGAAGAAGACAGTGCGCAAGATGATTTTGAAGGACCACAAGCGTCCTGACGGACGTGAAATTACCCAGATACGTCCGCTTGCAGCAGAGGTTGACATCATTCCTCGTGTGCATGGTTCCGCCATGTTTACGAGAGGACAGACACAGATTTGCAATGTATGTACCTTGGCACCGCTGTCGGAAGCGCAGCGCGTGGATGGGCTTGACGAAAACGAGACTTCTAAGCGGTATATGCATCACTACAATTTCCCTTCTTATTCCGTAGGTGAGACCAAGGTTTCCAGAGGGCCGGGCAGAAGAGAAATCGGACATGGCGCGTTAGCGGAGAGGGCTTTGATTCCGGTATTGCCCTCGGAGGAGGATTTCCCCTATGCAATCCGCACAGTATCCGAGACCTTTGAGTCAAACGGTTCTACTTCCATGGCTTCCACCTGTGCGTCCTGTATGTCCTTAATGGCAGCGGGCGTTCCGATTAAGAAGATGGTGGCAGGCATTTCCTGCGGACTGGTAACAGGCGATACCGATGATGATTTTGTCCTGCTCACGGATATTCAGGGGCTGGAAGATTTCTTCGGTGATATGGACTTTAAGGTAACAGGCACTACCGAGGGTATTACGGCGATTCAGATGGATATTAAGATTCATGGTTTGACAAGACCGATTGTGGAAGGCGCCATTGCAAGGTGCAGGGAAGCAAGGCTGTTCATTATGGACACCTGCATGAAGCCTGCCATTGCAGCTCCCAGACCGGAGGTTGGTCCCTACGCGCCCAAGATTATCTCTATTCAGATTGACCCGGAAAAAATTGGGGATGTTGTGGGACAGAGAGGCAAAACAATTAACGAGATTATTGCCCGTACAGGCGTTAAGATTGATATTACGGACGACGGAAACGTATCCGTATGCGGCACAGACAAAGAAATGATGGATAAGGCGGTTGACATGGTAAAGATGATTGTGACCGATTTTGCCGAAGGCCAGATTTTCAAAGGAAAAGTGGTAAGCATCAAAGAATTTGGTGCGTTTATCGAGTTTGCGCCGGGCAAGGAAGGTATGGTGCATATTTCCAAGATTGCAAGGGAAAGAATTGCACATGTGGAGGATGTCCTGACTCTGGGAGATATCGTTACGGTGGTATGTCTCGGCAAGGATAAGATGGGCAGAATCAGCTTTTCCATGAAGGACGTTGCGCAGCAGTAATCTAAAAATTTTCATTTTCATTACGTAGGAGGAGAAAGTAAATGAAAAAGGCAGTTGCAGTTTTATTAACCTGTGTCGCTATGCTGGGACTGACAGCCTGCGGCGGACAAAAGAAGGAAGGATGGGCGGATGCCGACTTGGATTTCAAGTCTGCCTCTGAAACCGTAACCGTAAAAAAGGACCATGCTTTTATTACCTATAATGACGTGGCATACTACACGGATTATTCTGACGGTTCCTATGAAGAATATTCCGAAGCATTTGCAACGAACAGAGGTCTTGAAATCGGCATGACCGTGGAAGACTATGCAAAGCTTTATTCCGTAAAGCCCGGTTATGCAGTGTGGGAGCTGTATTCCGGCAGCAACAATGAGTATACCAGTTTTGCAGAGTATACCAATCAGGATCCTTCCGAAATGTACGATGGTACATACGGCAATGTATGGCTTGACCTTGGTTTTGCAAAAGAAGATGGCAAGTGGAGAGTACTGAAGGATTACGAAGTACAGAATGTATGGTTCTGTGACGCAGACTTTGACGACTTTGACGAAGTAGTGGTATTTGCTGTCAACTTTGATAAGTGGGGCGAGATTCAGGGATTTTCCATCGAGCACTTTACCTATGATGAGGCTTGGGATACCTGGCAGGGATGGGCTGACTAAGCAGTCCTTGTAAAGAATACAAAAGCAAAAAGAGAATGGCAAGCCGCCATTCTCTTTTTATGTGAAAACTTCACATTATACTGCTTCGTGGAAGGTCCTGCTGATAACATCTGCCTGTTGTTCCGGCGTCAATTTGATGAAGTTTACTGCGTAACCGTAAACGCGGATGGTAAGCTGGGGATAATTTTCAGGATGCTTCTG
>ERZ778503.2332-NODE-2332-length-10681-cov-8.672219_pt1 | contig 10681 bp, 11 predicted proteins | sample MGYA00510047_ERZ778503 | MGnify/ENA primary metagenome ERZ778503 (study PRJEB29527, sample SAMN07138965) | mouse gut metagenome | material: feces | host: mouse | place: China:Nanjing | collected 2016-01-25 ... | reverse complement strand
ATTGATTTGGCTGCCATAAAAATTTTATTGAATCAAATTTAAACAGTTTCTAAGTTCAATATTTCAAGCGGTTGTCCACACTCAAATGCCCTGTTATCTCTTGATGCACCTCCTATGTAAACTGATTCAATATTGGAGAGATAATCCTGACTGCTATAGATATATGCTTTATTATCATTCAATGAAACTAAAATTATATTCCGGGGGATTGCTTTCCCTTTTATTCTCATCGATGACAGATATTTTACAGCTTGGAATAAAACAGAATTCAAACTATCTATGTGGACCTTGAACTCAACTATATTACCGTTTACAACGCCATCACTATAATCATTCTGAATATTGGAAATATCAAGAGTCCTATCTACTCTCGGAAGATAGGTTGTAAAGAAATCATGTTGACCCTCCAATTCGTTAGTATAGGTTCTTTGACTCATGATATTGATAGCTCTTGTAGTTTGAAAGCTCCAACGTAGCTATGCGAGGCCGACCAAAGCCTTTAAGCGACTACGTTGGAGCTTCCAATGTTTTGTTTACGGCTTACGCCGTTATGTCGTTGTGATATTCTTGGCCATTTCGCATCAAGTGCTTAGACTGCAAAGTTAATCATTTTTGGTGAGATTAACGGCATTCAATCCTCGAATTCTGCGACTGTTCCGCGAAAATAAGAAAATAGGATTTTACGAGTGTTCGGTGTGTGTTGGATAGGGGCAATTGGAATAAGAATCGGAGTGTTGATAAGACAGCGTTAAGGGTGAGAATCTTGACATGCCAACCATTTCATGAATACTTCTTACAGGGTAAAAAGAGGCAATTCAACGCAGTTAAAAAATCCTTAACAGACGATAAATATTCCAAATCCCTTTGTATGCGGTTGCCGTCAGCTTCTCCAAAAGTACACTATTCGTACACAGCAATATCTACATAGCCTTGATTCTCAGTGTAGTTATGCGCTATAATGTAAATTTTCCAGATTTTCAGGTGAACTCGAACGGAAATTATGTTATGACTTTAGGTCAAAGTCTATTCAGCCAACTCTATGGCCGCGCAATATATGGATTGCGAGTGCAAATTTAGCAATTTTTTTGGGATTAGAGACTCGGTTGGAGCGACTTATTGGTGATTGGAACACCTTTGCTGTTAACTCCATGCCTCTTCATCCAATTACACGGCTCTTTCATTTAACTTTGATGCTACAATGCTCCACTGTTAATCAAGTAGTTATATGTAGCAGTTTCGCAATGGCTGTATTAATCTCATTTTGGATAAAAGGGTTAATGGCTTTTAACTAACTATAAGTCATGCACTTTGAAAATTCAAAGCATTTTTAAATGAAAGAGCCGTGATCCAATTATATAGGGTTCTCACGGATTTGCCTAATCTCTTGGCGGCGATGGCGACTGTCGGAGAACTTTTGAGAACACGGATGAAACGGTCGAATAATGTTTCACCTTTTTGCACTTCATCGACTTCGATGAGATCAATGAAATCATCGGCATCAATTACTCCCTTCTCACATTGGACAGCCTTTCTTACTAATACAGCGTTAAGCTGCATTACGTTACCGGGCCATGCGAAAGCCTTTAGCACCATGATCGCATCATTTGTGATGATAAGTTTTGGGAGATTATGCGTTACACAGAAGTGTTCCAGCAATTTCTTGGCAAGCCACTCGATGTTGTCAGGACAATCTCGAAGCGGAGGTATCTCAATCATTCCTTTGGATAGTTCAAACCAGAGATTGCAGTTAAACTCTCCGGATTCCACCTTGGCTTTCATCATCCTCTTGTCAGCAGTGGCGATGATTCTCACATTGCAGGAGGGGTCGCGCATTCGGCTTCTCAAAACTGCCTGATCTTTTTGGCAGAAGTTTGGAAGGTCAATCAGGACCAGTGTGCCGCCTTGATTCTCCCGGAAGCACTTTTCGAGGAAGCATTCGCCGCAAGGAGAATGACAGGAAGAGTCGAGTACCATGTCCTCATACCGGACAAAGGTGATAGGCATTCTGTTTCGAGAACTATTTTCGTGGACTGCTTGGGCGATTCTTTCTTTTCCGAGTCCCGGCTCTCCGGAGACTGTTACGGGAACTTCGAGTGGGGCGACTTTATTGAGGTCACTCATTATCTTGTCTGCTGCCACTCCGTGTTGTTGGAATAGATTTCCCGGTAGAATCTCTCGATCGTGTAGTCCGGGCAAGTATTGGTCGATGGCTTTAAGAAGCGTCTGGTCAAAGGTTGCCGTCTGGAGATAAGTTGCGAAGAGTCTTTTATCGTGTACCTTCATCAATTCAACTGCATTGCATCTTTCAGAATGAACTATCACTCGGTGATGAATGCCGGCTTCCCAGAGATTATCCATAAACTCGGGAACCTCACCGTCACCGTTTCTGTATTCCGCCACGATGATTGAATCATAGGGCAACTCGCGGGCTTCTGTAAGCCCTCGCTTGAACGAAAGAACCTCTATGGGTTCATGCCCTCCACTCCTTACAAGCGCAACTGCCAGATTGTGTGGAGAGCGGCTGACAAGTAGAATTTTTGCCATACTTATAGATTTTGTGTTAGATATAGTCTGTTTTCGCAAGTAATAGTGAAAACAAACGGCAATTACATCTATTAACAAAAGAAAGGCTTAATTTGCTCATTAGGAATGAACAATAATGAGTATGTTACACATTATAAATTGTTCCTCTACATTGTATATATACGAGAAATCCCCCGTTTCTCACGAGGGATTTCTAATATATGTATTCTGATACTAATTGGGGAGGTAACCATACTGACCGAGATCATCCTTTAATTTCCCAAGTTCGGCGGAAAGTGTCTCTGGCAGGAATCGAGCATATACTCGTTCTGTAATATCTGTGCTGCCATGCCCAAGAAGACGACTCACAACAGTCATGGAAAGCCCTTTGTTAAGTGCTAATACTGCAAATGTATGCCGGGCAACGTGCATAGTGAGAGGAAACTTAAATTCAAGTTGTTCTCCAACCACGGCAAGCGATTGGTTGATGCACTTAGTAGCACTGTTTCTTACACGATACAAAGCTTCTTCATCATCTACATCTAAGTCATCTTTGACAAGGTCAAATACAAACTTAGCCTTACCATGTTTCTTTTTCCATTCTTTTAGAATGTTTACAGCCACATCAGATAAAGGAATAATATGACGCTTGCCGGTCTTAATCATTATCTTACGAAGTTCCTTCTTCTCTAAATCAACATGATTCCATTGCAATGTCATTACATCTACCACTCGCAATCCACAGGCATGGAAAGCAAACAGGAACATTTCAATATATTCTTTTCGCCGAGGTTCAAGACAATTGTCATAATACTCTATGAGTTTTGTCAGCTCTTCTCCTGTGAGACTCTTGCCATCAAACTCTCCATCATCAACTGTCATAGATACCTTGGGACTGATTCTCATGTCCTGTATTCTCGCATTGACTGCCGCATCGAAGATTCTGAGTTCAGTCGCATAAGCACATGCCTTTAATATAGGAGTCAGAGAATGGTTAATAGTCGCATCGCTATTCTTTTTGATGGTTCTACGCCATTCAATATAATCTTCAACTAATTCCACGGTCAAGTCTCCGACATATATGCTGTCCGGTTTATATGTCCCCTTGTTTTTCGAGACCAGAAACTCTTGGAACATATTCATGCCGCTCTTGCCGTTCTGGTAACGACTCCTTCCTATTCGATTACGTGAATAATCTGACGCAAGACGTTCAAGTGCGAGTTCTACAAAATCCTTGCCCTTATCATCTCTGGTGACAGGTTTGTCATTCAGAAAGTCGTTAATAACTGCTGGGGTAATTTCGCCCGGGTGCTTCTGATGATATTCAGCAAGACTGGAATCAACCTTATCAACACGGGACATCAGTAGCGCATTTACGCGTTTAGCCTCGGGTCCATAACTTGGTCGAACACCACCGCGCCCCTGATTGGCATCAGGGTTCCAATCTGTATATTTCGCAAAAAGGTTTACGCCCTTACGAAATGCGGATTTTCCCCATGTGTACTCCAATTCTATTAGATACTTCTTGCTGGGGTCTATTTCTCCGCGAATACGGAGCCTGTATCGTCCTAATGGATATAATCTTTTTGGTCTGCCCATAATGGAGAGGTTTTAGAGGTCAAAATTGCGGTTTATCGTGATACTCACAAACCTCTACAAAGGTAGTGGAATTTAGCCAAGAAAACAAATATTCTTGGCCAAGAAAATGTAATTTAGCCAAGAAAACTATAGGGTAAAACGGGGTAAAACAGCAATGGCCAAGAAAATTATTTATTTCTTAGCCATTGATTATCAGGTGTTTATGTAAATTTTATTTCTCAGTATTCCTCCTCGTTGAAGAAAAAGTCGTCGTTGGAGGGGTAGTCGGGCCAGATGTCCTCGATGCTTTCATAGGTTTCTCCTTCGTCCTCCATCTCCTGAAGGTTCTCGAGTACTTCGAGAGGAGCGCCGCTCCGCTGGGCATAGTCGATAAGCTCCTCTTTTGTTGCAGGCCAGGGAGCATCTTCAAGCTTCGAGGCAAGTTCAAGTGTCCAATACATATCTGTTTCTGTTTTAATTTATTATCGTGTTGTGAAAATTATACTGCAATTATCGCGCCATAGATTGCCTACGGGGCGTCGCAATCCGCTATCCGCACTACAATACCGTCACATTCTGAGTCAATCACCAGGGTGCCATACGACTTCGGCCATTCCAGCATTATGATTCAGATAGCGTGCAAGGATAAACAGGTAGTCTGACAGACGGTTGAAATATTTCCTTACTTCGGGATCTACATCTTCAGTTTCGGCCAGACGCACTATGCAACGCTCTGCACGGCGGCATACCGTACGGGCCACGTGGGCATGAGCCGCCGACATAGTCCCTCCCGGCAATACGAATGCCTTGATTTTGGGCGTAGCCGCATCCAGAGCGTCAATCCAACCCTCGACCTCGACAGTTGATGCCTGAAGCCCTGCCACTGGAGGCAGCCCACTGCCACCGGGACGGGATGCAAGATAGCCGCCGACGTCAAACAGACGGTTCTGCACCCGTTGCAACTGACTGTAAATTTCGACCGGGAGGCCGGTCATGGCAGCCAGGACCCCAAGGAAGGCGCTGAACTCATCCACCGTGCCGTAGGCTTCAAGGCGCATGCTGTGTTTCATAGCCCGCTCTCCACCCACCAGTGATGTAGAGCCGTCATCGCCCCCGCCAGTATATAATCTACTCTTTTCCATAGCTTTATATATTATGCACAATCAGTCGGTCGACCTCTTGTAACAAATATCCGTTTTTTTAACGTTTAGAGATGGGGATTGTTGCGGTCGGTCTCATATTTTTTTGCTAAATTTGTAGTAGGGAGCTGCATCGGCCACATTGCCGAAACATTCAGGCTCCGAAAGAAATCAGAAACCAGACTATAATGAGCGATACCCCATATATAGTATCTGCACGGAAATACCGTCCGGCCACTTTCAAATCTGTCATTGGACAGAAATCCCTGACCGCGACACTGCGCAATGCCATTGAGACCAACCGCATCGCGCAGGCCTACCTCTTCTGCGGACCGCGCGGTGTAGGCAAAACCTCCTGCGCACGAATCTTCGCAAAGGCCATCAACTGCCTCTCCCCGACCAAGGATGGCGAGGCATGCGGCGTGTGCGAATCATGCCGCGCTATCGAACAAGGCAATTCGTTTAATGTGATCGAGCTCGACGCCGCCTCCAACAACTCCGTCGATAATATCCGCGAACTCAATGAGCAGGTCAACATGCCTCCCACAACAGGCAGATACCGAGTCTTCATAATCGACGAGGTCCATATGCTTTCTCCGGCCGCGTTCAATGCATTCCTTAAAACTCTCGAAGAGCCACCGGCATACGTAGTGTTCATTCTGGCCACAACCGAGAAACATAAGGTGATTCCCACCATCCTCTCACGTTGCCAGATCTACGACTTCAAACGTATTACCATTCAGGATATGGTGGAACACCTCCAGTATGTTGCCTCCAACGAAGGTATCACCGCCGATGTCCCGTCACTCAACGTAATAGCCAAGAAGGCCGATGGCGCCATGCGCGATGCGCTTTCAATATTCGACCAGGTGGCAGCCTCTTCATTCGGCAACATCACATATGAATCCACTATAGCGTCGCTCAATGTACTCGATTACGAATACTATTTCCGCCTCATCGAAGCCTTCCGCCTTGGCGATGCGCCTCAGGCCCTTCTGATATACAAGGAGATACGCGACCACGGATTCGATTCACTCTTCTTTGCCAACGGACTGGCCTCTCACATACGAGATCTGATGGTGGCATGGTCAAACCAAACAGCCTCCCTGCTTGAAGTCGCCGATGACATAGCTGAACGATACCGCCAGCAGGCAAAGACACTTCCTATACAATGGTACTATACGGCACTCCACCTTCTCAACCAGTGCGACACCGAATACCGGACAACCACCAACAAGCAGCTACTCATCGAGCTCACCCTTATCCGTCTCAGCCAGCTGCTTACCCCCCCCACGCCCCCTTTCGACCGGGTGGATAGCGACTTTATCCCGCTACGCGACCCCGCTATTCCACCTCAGGGTATCATTATGCCCTCATCGGTCGCCTCCACGCATACAGCGCCACCTGACTCATCGGCCGCCACCGACATCACCCCCGCCGCAGTTGCTCAGAATTCTCCGGCGGCAGATGCTCAGATATCCGGCCCCGTATCAGCCCCACCACCGGCGGCAGTGCCCCCCACGCCCCACGAAGGGCGCAAGACAGTGCGCGGACGACGCGTAGAACGCAAAAGTGCCGACCAGGCAGCCACGTCAGAAGCCGCCGCACAATTCGAGCGCCAGCGGCAGAGCGTCACTCCAGAGCAGTTTACATCGGCATGGCGCGAATATATAGCTCAAAATCCCGAGAAACACCTGCTCATCTCCGCCATGCGCAAAGAGCCTTTGGCAGTAGACTCGGAAACATACAAGGTAGTCGTAGATCACCCCGCACAACGTGAAGAGTTCAAACTCTCCATGAACCATCTGATGGAATTCCTGCGCACTACGCTCCACAACGACTATCTTTCACTTGAAATAGAGGTAGACGACAGCGAGACAGAAAAAGGGATATCACCTCAGGAACTACTGCAGGAAATCGTAGGCAGCAATCCCATACTGCGCCAGCTCATTGCCGACATCGATGGCGAAATGGGATAACCCGGCCCCTCCGGACTCACTGCCGACCGACGTACGACACTCCCCTCCTCTACTTCAAAGTAGCTGAAAAAATGCCGCCGCATCCATCAAGCGATGAATGCGGCGGAGTTATTTATATGATGAAAGATTTCTTTACTCTACATCATCAGTCGGAATATTAGTCCTCATTGAGGTTGACACGCTTGAAGTTTACCACAACCAGACCATTCTCAACACTGTTGAGGTAATCGGCCACAGTCATCTTCGCATCGCGGTGATACTCCTGCTCCATCAGGACTGTCTCCTTCAGGAACTTGTTTACACGGCCATTGGCGATATTCTCAATCATTGCGGCGGGGAGATTGGCAGCCTTTGCCGGACCCACCTCGGCAGCGATTGCACGAGCCTTCTCGGCCTCTTCTTCAGTAAGCCAACCCTTGGCGATGTTGGAAGCGATATGATCCTCAGAGTCTACCAGATTCGGGTTGATGCCAGCCTTCTTGATAGCGGCCTCAACTGCCTTCTTCACCTGCTCCTCCTTAGTCTTCTCGATAGCCACAGTGCGCTCGGCCTCGATTACCTCGGCGGGTACGCTGTCGCGATCTACAGCAATAGGGTTCATAGCAGCCACCTGCATGGCGATTTCCTTACCGACATAGGGGTCGAGGCCTTCTACAGAAAGACCAACGATAGTGGCGAGCTTATTGCCGAGGTGCTCATATGCAGTCACAGAGGGAGCCTGCACATACTCATAAGCGCCGAGCTCCATTTTCTCACCGGTCTTACCGATCTCATCAGTGATGTTCTCGGCTACAGTACGACCGTTAAGATCAAGAGCCTTCACTTCATCGAGCGACTTGGCCTCAGCCTCGACAGCCGCATCAAGGATAGCCTTGGTGAGGGCGCGGAACGACTCGTTCTTAGCCACGAAGTCAGTTTCGCAATTCAGAGCCACGATAGCTGCGAAACCGGGCTTTGCTGCGGCAAGCACACAGCCCTCGGCAGCCTGACGGTCCTCACGCTTAGCAGCTACAGCCTGCCCCTTCTTGCGGATGATTTCGATAGCGGCATCGATATTGCCGTCAGTCTCGGCAAGAGCATTCTTGCAATCCATCATGCCGGCGCCGGTCATGTGACGGAGTTTCTTGATATCTTCAATAGATACTGCCATAATAGGAGTATTGTGAAATTTTACGATTTAAAAAAGTATTGGGATTATAAGAAGAGAGAATATGAGTCAGTCGCCGGACCCGAAATCCGGCAATCCGGCGACCGTATGGTGAAAGTGTGGGAGATTACTCAGCTGCAGGAGCTTCAGCGGCCTCAACAGCGGGGGCCTCTTCGCGACGCACTACACGGCGACGCTTGCCTGCTGCGGGAGCATCCTCTTCCTTCTCCTCGGGAGCATCAGCTTTCTCAACCTTGCGCTCCTCCAGACCCTCTGCCATAGCTGCGCATACGGCACCGAGGATTACGTCGATGCTCTTCGAAGCATCATCGTTGGCGGGGATTACGTAATCGATGTTATCCGGGTTAGAATTGGTGTCGACGATTGCAAACACCGGGATTCCAAGACGATTGGCCTCAGCTACTGCAATGTGCTCCTTCATGACGTCAACGACGAAGAGAGCAGCGGGGAGCTTCGACAGATCAGCGATTGAACCGAGGTTCTTCTCCAGCTTCGCACGCTGACGTGTGATCTGCAGTTTCTCGCGCTTTGAGAGATTGTCGAAAGTGCCGTCCTTAGTCATTTTGTCGATCTGAGTCATCTTCTTCACAGCCTTGCGGATAGTGGGGAAGTTGGTCAGCATACCGCCGGGCCAGCGCTCGATGACATAAGGCATATTTACAGAAGAAGCCTTATCTGCGATAGCTTCCTTAGCCTGCTTTTTAGTAGCTACGAAGAGCACCTTGCGGCCGCTCTTGGCAATCTGCTTCAAAGCGTTGGCAGCCTCTTCGATTTTAGCTGCAGTCTTATAAAGGTCGATGATGTGGATACCGTTGCGCTCCATGAAGATATAGGGAGCCATCGCGGGATTCCATTTACGCTTGAGGTGGCCGAAGTGGCAGCCAGCCTCGAGGAGTTGGTCAAAAGTGGGTGTTGCCATTTGATTGAAGATTGTTTACATTCTTTTTCGTAACGAATCCGGAGGTAGGGTAGCCGCTGCACAGCGGCAGCCATCCCCCGGATTTAGATACTAAACTATATTGTCATCAAGGATAAGGCGAATGACATAACAATTCACACAGCCCATCCCGGATGAAATTGGAAATCGGGATTAACGCTTAGAGAACTGGAAGCGTTTGCGGGCCTTGGGCTGACCGGGTTTCTTACGTTCTACTGTACGTGCGTCGCGAGTCATGAAGCCTTCGGCGCGGAGAGCGGGCTTATCCTCAGGATTGATTTTCACCAGAGCGCGGGCGATAGCAAGACGCAGAGCCTCAGCCTGACCCTTGTAGCCGCCGCCGTCAAGATGCACAAGGATATCATATTTACCCTCGGCCTCCAAAGTCTCGAGAGGCTGCTTCACCACATACTGCAGGATTGAAGAGGGGAAGTACACGTCGAGCGGACGCTTGTTGATCGTGATCTGGCCATTGCCTTCTGTGAGATAAACACGAGCTACGGCAGCTTTACGGCGGCCAATTGCATTTACTTTTTCCATCTTCTTCCTTATTTGATTTTATTGAGGTCAATCACAGTGGGGTTCTTCTCGCCGAAGGGATGCTCTGCATTGTTGTAGACATAGAGGTTACGGAGCTGAGCTGCACCGAGCTTAGTTTTGGGGAGCATACCCTTCACAACCTTGATAAAGAGGGGGTGCTTGCCTGCGTGAACAGTCTTCTTGAACGACTTTGCCATCAGGTCAGCGGGAGTGAAAGCGCGCTGGCCACCCGGATAACCGGTATAGCGGAGATACTCGCGTTTGTTCATTTTGTCATTAGTCATGACAACCTTGTCGGCGTTGATAATGATCACATTGTCGCCGCAATCCATATTGGGAGTGAAATCCGCTTTGTTCTTACCGCGAAGGATTTTTGCAACTACTGAGCAAAGGCGACCCAGCACCTGGTCAGTTGCATCGATTACCACCCAGTTTTTTTCGATAGTAGCCGGTGTGGCAGTGATAGTCTTGTAGCTTAAAGTATCCACTTTATTTAGACAGTTATTAAAAGATTATAAAACGATGCGGCTTTTGAAGCCGGGCACATGTCCCGAAGCCGCCGGATGGAGTCATTTGCAGGTGTACCGGCCAAGAGACCTCAATACACGACAAAACACCCCAATACCCATCAACTGAGTCTCCGCGACAGGCCAAAGTCGCTATATGAAACGCAATCGATGAATGTTTGGATATAATCGGCATACAAAGTTACAAAAAAAAGAGGAGCTACGCAAATAAACAATTAAAAAAACTTACAGCTCCGCACGGCTCTTTCATTTAAGATTTCGTCTCATTCTCGACAAATGTGTTATTTTAT
>ERZ778503.2318-NODE-2318-length-10760-cov-13.166277_pt1 | contig 10760 bp, 10 predicted proteins | sample MGYA00510047_ERZ778503 | MGnify/ENA primary metagenome ERZ778503 (study PRJEB29527, sample SAMN07138965) | mouse gut metagenome | material: feces | host: mouse | place: China:Nanjing | collected 2016-01-25 ... | reverse complement strand
CTCATTGTAATATCTATCAGAGTAAGTTAGTTAACAATAGATGGGAAGTAAATGGATATGGATTGCGGCATCAGTGGCTTTCGGACTGCTGTCGGGGCTGATATATACGTTTTTTAAGCGGCATGACGGCAAGTTGATGCTCCGGTTCGGCATATCGGCAGCGGCCTACACCGTATGGGGGCTTGTTCTATGCCGTATTATCTGGGTGCTGTTTGCCGGCTGACGGCTTCGGCAACCCTTTCGCCATCGATAGCCGCGCTTACTATCCCTCCGGCATAACCGGCTCCTTCGCCGGCCGGATATAATCCCGGCACTGCCACGTGACATAATGTGTCTGACATACGTGGAATCCTCACAGGAGCCGATGTACGTGTCTCGTCACCGATCACAACGGCTTTATCGGTCACGAAGCCGCGCTGTTTTTTGCCGAATTCAATGAATGCCTGTTGCAGACGCGATGCAATGGAGTGGGGAAGCAACCGGTCTATACGGGCCGAATACAGTCCGGGAGCATAGGAACTTTCCGGCAGTGAGCCGGACATTTTGCCGTTTATGAAATCGGTCATGCGTTGAGCCGGAGCCTGCTGACTGCCATTGCCTGCCATGAAAAAACGCCGTTCGATCTCTTCCTGAAACCTCATCATGCGTAGTTCGTCGTCTCCGTCAACGTCTTCCGGCAGCACTTCAACCACCATGCCTGAGTTGGCCCATCGGGTCCCGCGGTTGGATGGCGACATCCCGTTGACCACAATCTGGCCCGGTTCGCTGGCTGCCGGAATGATAAATCCTCCCGGACACATGCAGAAACTATAGACTCCGCGCCCGTCGACACGCGTCAACATCGAATATTCGGCCGCAGGCAGATATTTACCACGTCCGTTTGGTGAATGATACTGAATACGGTCTATGAGTTCCTGCGGATGCTCCAGTCTGACCCCCACCGCAATGCCTTTAGGTTCAAGAGCGATTCCACTGTTCCTGAGCATTTTGTAGACATCGCGTGCGGAGTGTCCGGTAGCGAGTATGACAGGCCCGTCAAAACGGGTGCCATCCGATGTCCGTACGCCGGTCACAGTGCCGTTTTCCATCACAAGTCCATCAACTTTATGGTTGAAAAGCACTTCTCCTCCTGATTTCTGTATGGTAACGCGCATCGCTTTTATGACTTCCGGCAATCGGTCTGTGCCGATATGTGGATGGGCGTCTACAAGAATATCAGACGATGCGCCGTGGCGGTACAGTACCGACAGGATTTTGTCCACCGAACCGCGCTTTTTGCTTCTTGTGTACAATTTCCCGTCTGAATATGCTCCTGCGCCACCTTCTCCGAAACAATAGTTGCTGTCTGAATCCACTATTCCCTCACGTGATATGCGGGCCATGTCTTTACGGCGGCTATCCACATCCTTGCCACGTTCGAGCACTATCGGCTTTACGCCGAGTTCGATCAGACGCAATGCCGCAAAAAGTCCGGCCGGCCCTGCGCCCACCACTATTACCTGACGGTCGGCATCCGATACCGTACGATAATGCAGTTCCATAGCCAGATCCTCCGGCTGCATGGGCGGCTCGTCAGTAGTAACGGTGACCGAAAGATTCACCATCACCTGCCGCTGCCTTGCATCTATGCTGCGTCGCGTCGGAAGAATGCCAGTGATGCGGTTTATATCCAGATTGAGCGCTGTCGACACTTCTGCCCGCAGACGCAGGTCATCGTATGCCGTTTCCGGTTTCAGGCGTAATTGTAACTGATGTTTCATGATTGTCTGAGAGAAGAGAAGTGTTTGTTAAGATGCCGCATCACTATCCATAAAGTTATTATGGCGGTGATGAACGCGAGCATATCGCTTATAGCCATGGCTCCCCATACTCCGTTTACACCCCACATCGGCGGGAGAATCAGCAACAGCGGAATTAGATATATCAGCTGGCGTGTCATGCTCAGAAAAATGGAATACGACGGCTTGCCTATGGACTGAAAATAATTCTGGATCACGATCTGGCATCCTACTACGGGGAAAAAGACAAAATATACCCGGAATCCGTTTCTGGCGATGTCTATCAGAGTGGAGTCTGTGGTGAACATGCGGCTTACCTCATCGGGAAAGGTTTCAGTGATGATGCAGCCGATGGCAGTGATGGATGTGCCGACCCATATTCCCAATTTCAGTGTGCGTTTGACTCTTGACCAGTTGCCGGCCCCGTAATTGAATCCGAGTATAGGCTGCATGCCTTGGGTCACGCCGAGCACCACCATTACAAAAAACATCGTGGTGCGGTTAATGATTCCGAAAGAGCCTATGGCGAAATTACCGTCCGCTCCGCCGTAATAAAGCAGTGATTTGTTGATGAACACCACCACTACGCATGCACACAGGTTCATCAGAAACGGTGACAGGCCTATGGCATAGATCCGTTTGACTATCGCCGGCGACAACCAGTTGTTCGACAGGCGGAAATGCACGTAGCTTTTTTTCGATAAAAAATGCGCGAGCACCCATACGAATGCAACGCTTTGTCCGCAAAGAGTGGCGATGGCAGCACCGGCTATCCCCCATTTGAATTTGAAAATGAACAGGGGACACAGGATCAGATTTACCAACACCGACAGCAATGCCGAGATCATGGCCTTTTTCGGATAACCGGTAGCGCGCATCAGATTGTTCAGCCCGATGAACACAAATGATATCGGAGTGCCGTATAGAATCACCGTCATGAATTCGCGCGCATAGCCTATGGTCTCCGGTGTGGCCCCGAACAGATCGAGAATCTCGTCAAGGAAAACCAATGATAGCCCGCCGAAAATGACAGAGTGTATAAGACTGAGCATCATCACGTTGTTGACCACGTTAGTAGCTCTGCCGAGATCCTTCTGTCCTAAAAATATCGAACTTATGGTAGCGCCGCCTGCTGCTATGAGCATCACGAATGCAATCACAAGATTCATCAGTGGAAATGTGATGGCAAGGCCGGATATAGCCATGGCATTGACTCCCTGTCCGATGAAAATGGAGTCAATGATATTGTAGAGCGATGTGGCTACACTCGCTATGATAGCCGGCACAGAATACTGCATCAGCAGACGGCTGATAGAGTCGGTGCCGAGAGTTGCCGGGGAGTTGCTTTTTGATGTCGACGACGGTCTTGCGGTCATATCACCTCAAGGTTTGCCAACAGTCTTTGTCGGACTACTTCATACATCATCACTCCGGCGGCCACGGATACGTTCAGCGATCCTATTTCGCCGAACATGGGAATGGACGCACCTTCATCAGTCAGTTTTAGTACTTCCGGAGATATACCGACGTCCTCGGCGCCCATCACAAGTGCCACAGGAACCGTATAGTCTATCTGAGTGTAATTGATTTCGGCTTTTTCTGTCACGGCAACCACCTTATATCCGTTTTCTTTCAGAAATCTGACAGCAAGTGCCGCTGACCGTTCCCGACAGACAGGAATATGGTGAAGCGCGCCGGCTGATGTCTTTATGGCATCACCGCCGACGCTCACACTTCCGTGCTCGGGTATGACTATAGCATCGGCCCCGACACATTCGGCCGTGCGGGCTATGGCACCGAAATTGCGTACGTCGGTTATGCCGTCGAGCACAAGAATAAACGGCAGCCGCCCCTCCTCATACAGTTCGGGAACCAGATGATCAAGCCTGTGGTATGTCACGGCGCTGAGCACGGCCACCACACCCTGGTGGTTCTTGCGGGTGATCCTGTCGATAGTCTGTACCGGCACACGGCGCACCAGAATTCTATGGGCCTTGACAAGCTCAAGCAATTCTCCTATAAGCTCTCCGTGAATATCTTTCTTTATCAGAATTTTGTCAATGTCCTTGCCGGCCTGTATGGCTTCCATCACGGCGCGGATACCGAAAATATAGTCGTTTTTTTGCATTTTCCTCAAATTTGGGTTATTAAACAAGTTATTTGCCAAGCAAAGATCTGGCCGTCGCCAATGCCGCAGTATCCGATGCCGATCCCGAGAGCATAAGTGCGAGTTCGTTTTCACGCTCCGTATCCGACAGCCGGCGTATTCTGGTATGTGTAGCCGAATCATCGTCGACTTTATACACTTTATAGTGGCTGGCTCCTTTGGCCGCGACTTGCGGCAGATGGGTAATGGTGATGACCTGTAGCGCCGATGCGATGGCACGCATCATAAGGCCCATACGGTTGGCCACATCGCCGCTTACGCCGGTGTCGACTTCATCAAATATAATTGATGGAAGCTGTAGTTTGCCGGCTATGATTGATTTTATACAGAGCATCAGACGAGACACTTCGCCGCCTGATGCGGCACCGCCCACAGCCACAGGAGTCTGATTCTTATTGAACGCAAATCGGAATTCCACCTTGTCGGCACCTGATGGTGACAGCTCAGATTCACACACATTCACTACACAACGTAGATTATGCATGCCTAACGGTTTGGCTTCCTCTTCCAATCTGCGGGCAAACTCCCCGGCAACCTGTTTTCGGATTGCTGTGATACGGGCGGCCGTGGCAACGGCCTGTTTTTTAGCGGCAGTCACCTTTTTCTTCAGATCATCAACTGTCATGTCAGAATCTTCAAGCATGGACAGTCTGCCCTGCAGTTCGTCTCGCTTGGCAATCAGTGCTTCCACAGTGTCGACTTTAAATCTGTTTTGGAGAGAATAGATCAGACCAAGCCTTTGTTCAATATATTCCAGTTCCGTAGGGTCGGCATGGAGGTTGGCATCGTAATCGGCCAGAGTCTCCGCAATATCCTGAATCTCTACTCTGGCAGATTCAAGCCGCTCGCAAAGCGATGACGCGTCATCAAGCACTTCAGACAGATCCTCGCAGGAATCTACGGCGGCAGAAAGCTGGCTCAACACATTCTCTCTTCCGTTGGTAAGCAGTTCCAGCGTCTCCGATAGTGTTTCTTTCAGCTCTGTCATGTTTGACAGAATATCACGCTCTTTCTCCAATTCCGTCTGCTCACCTTCGGTCAACCGTGCATCGGTGAGTTGTGTGAGCTGGAATCTTGTGAACTCCTCGTCCTGTTTGTTCTGTTCAATGGTCTTGAGCGTTTCTGTAAGTTCCGATTTAAGCGACCGGAAAAGAGAGTATTCGCCGGCATATTGCGACAACAGCGAGGAATTGCCACTCATGCTGTCCAGCACACGTCTCTGAAAATCCTCCGATGCGAGCAGCTGGTTCTGATTTTGCGAATGTATGTCGATCAGTTGCCGGCTTACCGTCTCAAGCTGAACTATGGTCACAGGAGAATCGTTGATAAACGCCCGCGAGCGCCCCGTTGGCAGAATTTCCCGGCGGATAATGCACCACGACTCATCCCATTCGATGTCATGCTGCCTGCAGTAATCAGCCAGAGCGGAATATCCGTTTACTGAAAAAGTGGCTTCCACAACCGATTTGTTTTTTTCAGACTTTACAGCCCTTGAATCAGCCCGTGCGCCTAAAAGCAGACTCAGGGCGCCAAGCATGATTGATTTGCCGGCGCCTGTTTCTCCGGTTATTATGTTTAATCCCGGAGTGAAGTCAATCTCGAGCGAATCAATCAGCGCATAGTTGGATATGTGGAGTTGGCGGAGCATTTCTATTTAACTTTTCCTTTCTTGATCTCGTCAAGGCGTGATGTTTCTGTGGGATACAGCGGATACAACAGCTCATATACGCTTTCACGTTCGGTGGACGGAGCTTTGGAGTAAACGTTGACCAGTTCATCCAGTTTTGCGTCTTTGGTCATCGACAGTCCCACTGACATGGATGCTACATCATACACCTTTTTCAATATCTCCAGCGATGCTGTGATGTTCGCGCGCCCTTTGTCAGGACTCTGCGCCATTTCGTCAAGCCCTGTGCGGTGATAGCGATAGGTGAGATCGCGCAACTGACGTGTGGCCGGATCCGTATATGCGCTCACCACTGCCGACCGGTTTTTGGTATCTTCAAACGCTTTCCAGCCGACTTCTCCCGACGACTGCGCCTGTTGCACGATCTGTTTGAGTTTGTTCCAGAACGCTTCTCCGCCATTCGGACTGAATGAATCGAAATCCATGGCAAGAAACAGATATGCATAGAAATTCAATATGGCCGTCAGCTGATTTTCCATTGTGTTTTCTGAAAAAATCAGCGGTTCGCCTTCGAAATATGAGAAGTCTATCCTATTGTCCTTGAAATTGACAAGAGTAGTGGTGTATGATGTGTTGTACACCGGTCTGATAGCCTGTACCTGCAGTGATCCTTTTGCAATACCGTCATTATATTCGGAAATGGTGAAAAACATGCGGCACTCTATCTTTTCATTTGTCCCGATCTGGGCTTCCGAAAATTTAGTGGTGTTCATGTAATCATTAACGGCTTCCTGCAGCGACTGAAACACGGATGTGCTCACATTCTGCAGTTGCTGTGTATTGAATTCCACGGTGCAGTTCAATTCCTGTGCGTATATTGCAGGCTCAAAAAGGCATGCAGAGAGAACTGCAAATATTTTTATGAGAGGAGAGCGGCTCATTTTAAAATTTTGCAATTATATAGTCAAAAATATCCGTTGCTACTTCCTTTTTTGATTTGAGAGACGACGACACGGCAGTGCCGTCACGGTCTATGATCGTGATTTTGTTGGTGTCAGTGCCAAATCCTGCGCCTTCGTCTTTTAAAGAGTTAAGGACGATCATGTCAAGATTTTTTCGTTTCAGCTTGTCAGCGGCATTGGCCATTTCATTGTCTGTCTCTAAAGCGAAGCCTACCAGATGCTGTCCGTCTTTCTTCAACTGTCCGAGGGTTGCGGCAATATCTGGATTCTTTACCAGACGGATCTCCGGCGGTTCATTGCCCTCACGTTTGATTTTATGTTCCGACGGTTCTGCCGGAGCATAGTCGGCCACCGCAGCGGCAAGAATAGCCACATCTGCATCGGCAAACGCCTTTGTCGCTGCCGCAAGCATCTGGACAGCCGATTCTACACGGACCACAGATATGGACGGGTGGGAGACCGATGTGCTCACTGGGCCGCTCACCAACGTGACGCGTGCGCCGCGCTTCGCTGCTTCCTCAGCCAGTGCATAGCCCATTTTCCCAGAGGAATAATTGCCGATAAAGCGTACCGGATCTATTTTTTCGTAGGTAGGTCCGGCAGTTATCATCACATGTTTTCCTGTCAGGTCGTTGTGTCGTGAAAAATATTCTTCAAGATATGCCACTATATTCTCCGGCTCTTCCATGCGGCCTTTGCCCACAAGGTGCGACGCCAATTCGCCTGAGCGAGCTTCTATGATATGGTTGCCGTACGACCGCAGGTAAGACAAGTTGCGGGCTGTAGACGGATGTGCCATCATGTCAAGGTCCATTGCCGGAGCTACAAACACGGGAGCTTTGGCCGACAGATATGTGGTGATCAGCATATTGTCAGCTATGCCGTTGGCCATTTTGCCGATGGACGAAGCTGTTGCCGGAGCTATGACCATAGCGTCTGCCCAGAGTCCAAGGTCCACATGACTGTGCCATTCTCCGGTATTTGCGGTAAAAAATTCGCTGATCACCGGATTACCGGTCAACGTGGACAGGGTAAGGGGGGCTATGAATTCCTTGGCGGCGGGGGTCATGATCACCTGCACCTCCGCACCCGCTTTGACAAGCAGGCGGGCGAGCATAGCCGATTTATATGCGGCTATGCCACCCGTGATTCCGAGTATTATGTGTTTGCCGTCAAGCATTACGTTTGAGTCTCATGTATATACGGGTCAACACCTGTTTGGTGTTTTCCGCAAAATCACCTTTCATCATCCAGCCGTAGTAGCCTGAATCTTTTTTCAGGACCTCCTCCACAGCCACGCCTTTGTACTTGCCGAAATTGAATACTTCACACCCTTTTTCGTCAAATACGATTCGTCCGGCCAGATCTGCCGTGCGTCTTTGCGTGGAGAATCCCGACAGGAACTCTATGGAGTTCTGCAGTTTGTCAGGATACTTGTCCAACTGCGCTTTAAGCACCTCATATGTGGCGCGTGTATCCGCATTGGCCGAGTGAGCCTCGTCAAGATTCTTGCCGCAATAAAACATATATGCCGCCGATAGCGTACGCTGCTCGAGCTTGTGGAAAATAGTCTGCACATCCACCAGCCGGCATTTGCTTATATCGAAATCCACGCCTGCACGGATGAATTCCTCCATCAGCAACGGCAGGTCGAACCGGTTTGAGTTAAATCCGCCAATATCGGCGCCGGTGAACGCTCTGGCCACTTCACGAGCTATCTCCTTGAACGTCGGCTTTCCCGCCACATCTTCGTCCGTGATATGATGTATGGCTGTGGATTCCGGCGGAATCGGACACTCGGGATTTACGCGATATGTACGTTCTTCCTCGGAGCCGTTGGGATGCACCTTGATATAGGAAATCTCCACGATACGGTCTTTCTGGAAATTGACACCGGTTGTTTCCAGATCAAAGAATATGATAGGTTTTGTAAGTTGCAGTTCCATTCGTCTATCAGAATTCACTAACGTTCATGGGCATCAGCAGCATCAGCAGTTCGGAGTTCTCTGCATTTTCCGAGGGCATGAACACTCCGGGGCGGGACGGGTCGGACAGCGTCACCACAACATCGTCCGTAGTGATCGTGGAAAATATCTCCATCACATACGGAGCGCTGAATCCTATCACCATTTCAGAGTGGTTGAAGTCGCAACTTATTGTCTCCACGGCACGCGTGCAGTAGTTGTTGTCCACAGCCTTGATGGTTACCTCTTCGGCATTGATCTTCAACTTGGCCTGATTCTGCCCCTGGTCACCGAAGACGGAAACGCGGCGCAGAGCCGACAGGAAAGTCCCGCGGTCCACCGTCATGGCATAAGGATTGTTGACCGGGATCACACGGTTATAGTCCGGAAAACTGCCTTTCAGAAGCTGGCAGCTGAATTTTACGTTTTCAGCTTCAAGCATGGCGCGCTTTGCATCTATCGTCACTTTTACCTGAGTGTCGCGGGGAAAAACATTTTTTATCACAGCCGACGGCTTGACCGGCATGATGCAAGAACCGGTAACTCCAGGTTCTGACATGGTCGAACGGTATTTCACCAATTTGCGTGTGTCTGTGGCCACAAATGTGATGGAATCGGGCTTTACATCCCAAAATATGCCCATCATCTGCGGACGCAGCTGGTCTGTGCCGACTGCAAACATGGTGTTGTCTATGCCGTTGAGAATCTGGTTGGAGGGCACGGTAAAAGCGATGGCGCCTTCCTCCGGCTTTACGTCGGTCGACGGATATTCGTTGCCGTTGATACCGATGAAATCAAATTTGCCTTTGTCACCGTTGTATGTCACCTCTATCGCCAGATTGTCATCGTCGATATTGAATGTGATACCTATGTCTGGCATCGATTTAAGCAGGTCAGTAAGGCGGCGGGCATCAACGCAGAACTTTCCTTCGCCCTCAGCTTCAAGCACCGGCACTTTTGCCGTCAGAGTATTTTCAAGATCCGAAGCAGTGATGTGAAGCATACCGTCACGCAGCTCGATCAAAAAATTATTGAGAATAGGCATCGGGTTCTTTGAGTTGATCACTTTGCTGACAGCTGATGCCAAGCCGTAGAGCGCTTTGCTCTGCACGTTGAATTTCATAATTGGTCTGTGTCGTTTGATTGTTTTTTCTAATCTACAAAATTAGTCATTATCCACATATCCGGCAATATTTCACACATTATTTTTGCGGATGCACCTCCGACAAGTCTATCAGATTATGGATGATGGCATATATTGCCAGTCCGGCCGACGAGTGTATCTCAAGTTTGGCGCTTATGTTGCGTCGATGTGTGGCCACAGTATGCACAGATAGATTCAGCGCGTCGGCGATCTCTTTGTTTGACAAACCTTTGGCAACATTGCATATTATCTCTTTTTCGCGTTCTGTAAGATCGTTCGATATGCCGTCCCCTGCTGTCTCTTCGCTTGATTTCCTGTTCATGGCGGCTGTAGATTGTTCGAGTTCTGTCACGGCCGGAACAAACAGGCAGTCTTCAACTTTGCAATGTGTCATAAGATCCTTCTCACAGGTGATTATGTCGAACAACGCCGAGTTAAGCATGTCTATACGCTCTCCATTGTTGCGGTAGTGGCGTATGAATATGTCTTTCAGTTCTTTGAGTTTCGATGCGATCGGCTTGTGCGTGGCTTCGAAACGCGCTATTTCAAAATCGTTGTCAGTCTTGCCGGACAAAAGACCCTCAACGTATGTGAACACACAATTGTTTTCATGCTCCATGTGGCGCCTGACCTCCTCGACGTATTCGTCGTAAAACTGCAGAATCAGCACCGTCAGATTGCCGTCGGCCGATGAATCATTCATAGCTTCAATGAGTTTTCGGCGTATAGACGGCAATATGAAATCAAGAAAATACGAATGTGCCCGCTTCAGATATCCCATGAGGGCCGACAGAGAGATCGGGTGGGGAAGCATGGGCTTTTTCCCGCTTATAAAATTGGCCACAGCTAAAAAAGTGTGGCAGTCCACGTTGCTTTTCCCGCACACAGCGGCGACCGTTTCGTCTCCGAATCCGAGAGGTATGTCGAAACGGCTCAAAGCCATCAGGAGCAAATTGTTATCCGCAATAAGGTCGAGCATTTTGTCCGACTCTATATATTCTGTCATCAGATGCATATTGTTGGTGAATTATGCAAAATTACGAAAAATCTGCTTAAAAGGTGTATCTAACATTTGAAAAGGGACCCGGCTAGCATTTGAAAAGGTTACCACCCGGGCT
>ERZ778503.2317-NODE-2317-length-10769-cov-2.655404_pt1 | contig 10769 bp, 6 predicted proteins | sample MGYA00510047_ERZ778503 | MGnify/ENA primary metagenome ERZ778503 (study PRJEB29527, sample SAMN07138965) | mouse gut metagenome | material: feces | host: mouse | place: China:Nanjing | collected 2016-01-25 ... | reverse complement strand
TTCGTCCTTCATGCTCCCTGCGATGGTGAGGGCCTGATTCAGCGCCCTGTCTACTATCCGTTTTCGGAGGTCATAGAGGACAATGGGCGGAGGGTGGTCAGCAACGATTTATATCTCGGTGAGGACAACCGCTATCACATCGATTTTGAAGATTTTGAAAAGAAGCTTGTGGAGGAAAAGATTCGATTATTTATTCTGTGCAGCCCGCACAATCCGGTGGGAAGGGTGTGGAGTGTGGAGGAGCTGACGCGGCTTGGCGACCTCTGTGTAAAGTATCATGTGACAGTGGTCAGCGATGAGATTCACGAGGATTTTGTGTTTCGGGGAAAGCATCATGTCTTTGCTGGACTGAAAAAGGAATACGCAAAGATTTCGATCACCTGTACTTCGCCGAGCAAGACCTTTAACCTGGCGGGTATGATGATTTCCAATATTTTTATCCCAGACAAAGAGCTGCGCCGTCGTTTTCAAAAGGAGCTGGACGCGGCTGGAATCAGTCAGCTTGGCGTGATGGGACTGGTGGCGTGCGAGGCGGCATACAGCAAGGGCGAGGAGTGGTATCAGGCGATGCACGCCTATGTGGCGGACAACATAGCGTTTGTCAGAACGTATGTGGCGGACAAGCTGCCCGGCGTGCGCATGACAGAACATGAGGGAACATATCTGGTATGGCTTGATTTCAGGGATACAGGGCTTGACGCCGATGCGTTGGACGACCTGATCATTCACAGGGCGAAGCTCTGGCTCGACAGTGGAAAGATCTTCGGAGAGAGCGGCAGAGGGTTTCAGAGAATCAATGCGGCGTGTCCGCGGAGTGTTTTAGAGGAGGCTCTGGAGCGGATTCGGCAGGCGCTTCGGGATTGACTGACAGGAGGGAGAAAAATTATGATTGAATTTAGAAATGTGAACAAGGAGTTTGAGGCAAAGGACAGGAAGGTGGAGGCATTAAAGAATGTGACACTAAAGATCGAAAAGGGCGACATCTACGGAATCATAGGATTTTCCGGCGCTGGAAAGTCCACTCTGCTGCGCGTCATCAATGCGCTGGAAAAGCCGACCTCCGGCGAAGTGTTCGTCGACGGCGAGGACATCAATCAGCTTCCTGCGAAGGCTTTAAGGGCGAAGCGCAAGCGGATTGGAATGATCTTCCAGCAGTTTAACCTTTTAGAGACAAAGACCGTCTATGAAAATGTCGCGCTTCCACTCAGATTAAATAAAGTGCCAAGAGATCAAATCCGTAAAAAGGTGGAGGAGATTCTGGAGTTTGTGGAGCTCTCGGATAAGCGGGATGTCTACCCGTCAAAGCTATCCGGCGGACAGAAGCAGCGCGTCGGCATTGCGAGGGCGCTGGCGACGGAACCGACAATACTGCTCAGCGATGAGGCGACGAGCGCACTTGATCCAAAGACGACGACGGCAATCCTGCAGCTGCTCAAAAAGATTAATCGAGAACTGCACATCACGATTGTATTGATCACGCATGAGATGAATGTCATTCAAAGCGTATGCAATCATGTAGCCGTGATGGAAAATGGTGAAATTGTGGAAAACGGCAATGTGATCGATGTATTCAGCGAGCCGCGGGAAATCATTACCAAAAATTTCGTGAAGACAGTTATCCCGGACAGCGTTCCGGATAAGCTGATTAAAAGCATTCAGAGCGACACCAGAAATTACAAAATCCTGCGCCTGAAATTTCTGGATTCCGACAGCACAGAGTCGGTGCTTGCGGCGATCAACAAGCGCTATGATGTGGAGACGAATATCCTGTTTGCCAATATCAGTGAGATACAGGATACAATCCTTGGAATCATCATTGTGCAGGTGATAGGAAGTCCCGCGGAAATCAATAAAGCGCAGTCGTATCTCAAGTCGCAGAAGGTCGGCTATCAGGAGGTCGGTCTCGGGGAAACGGACGTACAGCGCCGATCGCCGGTCGTATCAGGGGAATACGCGGCGGATATAGTGCCGGCATAGCCTGGAAATTGTCAAAAAGGGAGGAATATTATGAGAGAATCAATAGAAAATTTTTTGGGAATACCAGTCAGCAAAATCGGCATATCCATCAGCGAGACATTATATATGGTGAGCATAGCGCTGATCATAGGAGCGGTCGTGGCGTTTATCATATCGATCATTCTGATCTTTACACGAAAGGGCGGACTGTATCAGAACACGATTGTCTACAATGTCATTAATATCGTCATCAACGTGATACGGAGCACGCCGTTTGTCGTCCTGCTGATCGCCGTGATGCCACTGACAAAGGCGCTCATCGGGACGCGCATCGGACCTACAGCGGCGATAGTGCCGCTGACAATCTATATCGTACCGTTTCTGTCACGCCTGATGGAGAACTCGCTGCTTGACACCGGAAAAGGGATTCTGGAGGCAGCGCAGTCCATGGGGGCGACTTCATGGCAGATGATCTTTTACTTTATCCTGCCGGAATCCAAAGGTTCCCTGATTCTGTCGTTGACAACGGGAATCGTGGGTTTGATCGGCGCCAGCGCGATGGCGGGATACATCGGTGGCGGTGGCATAGGAAGCCTTGTGCTAAATTACGGATATAACAGATTCAATTTCGAGCTGATGTACTCCCTTGTCATCCTGCTGATCATTGTGACACAGGTGGTACAGTCATTAGGAAACAGCTTCGCGGAGCGGGCAAGAAAAAATAATTTGTAAAAAGAATTTTAAAATGGAGGAGATTATTATGAAAAATTTGAAAAAGACAGCAGTGACAACAGTATTTGCGGCGGTGTTCGCAGCCATCGGCCTGACAGGGTGCGGGAAAACCGCGGACAATGCAGTGAGCGGTTCGGTGGCCGAGGAAAAGACCACGATTGTATACGGAAAGGGTGTAGGTCCGTATTCGGAACTGTTTGAGGATGGCATTATACCGATTCTGGAGCAAAAAGGTTATACGTTTACCGCGTCGGAGCTTGACCTGAACCAGGCGGACGCCGCGATCACAAGCGGGGATGTCGACCTGTCCGTCGAGCAGCACACAGCATACATGGACGCGTACAACGAGCAGGCGGGCGGACATCTGGTGGCGCTCTCAAAGATTCCGACTGTACCGGCATCCATCTTTTCAGAGAAGCATGATTCTATAGATGAGATCGGTGACGGTATGGTTGTCGCGGTGCCCCAGGATGCCGGAAACCAGGCGAGGGCATATGTAATGCTGCAGGATATCGGCTGGATTACGTTAAAGGAAGGCACGGATTACGCGACGGCATCGACAGAGGACATTGATCAGAACCCGCACAATCTGGAGTTCTATGAGCTGCAGACGAGCTACATCGCGACGAGCCTGAGTGATTTTGACTACGGAGTTATCACAGGCAGTATTGTATACAATGCTGGAATCGATCCGTCGACAGCGTTGTTCAATGAAAATCTGTCCGACAGCTTCTGGCTGCAGGTTGTGGTGGATGAGAAAAATAAGGACGCGCAGTGGGTAAAGGATGTTGTGGATGCTTATCAGTCGGATGAGTTTTTGACATGGCTCGAGGAACACAACAGTTCAGAATACAATGAGCTTTGGTCGATTCCGAAGTATTGATGTGCTTGATCATTGTCGTAAAGGAGAGTCCTAGAAACGACTATAATAACGACTATAATTTAAGAAAGGAAAATGGAGATGGATACAGAAATAAATACAAAAGCAAATTCAATAGAAAAGCAGATTATAGACATCATTGACAGTCACAGAGATGAGATCATTAATTTTGCAAGGGACATATACAGCCATGCAGAATTGGGCTACAAGGAATTTGAGACATCGAGAAAATTCGTGGAGTTTTCTAGAAAGCTGGGGCTTACCGTCAAGGAAGGGCTGGCAATAACAGGCGCAAAGGCGTATCTGAATCAGGACAAAAAAGACGAGATCAGTCTCGCCCTGATCGGTGAACTGGACGCGCTGCGCATTCCGAACCATGCGTATGTCAATCCCGAAACACAGGCGGCGCACTGCTGCGGACATCATGCGCAGCTTGCGGGAATCATAGGTGCGGCGATCGCGCTCTCCGCCCCTGAGATTGCGCAGGAGCTTGACGGGCAGGTGGTATTCTTTGCAGTTCCGGCGGAGGAGTACGGCGAGATTGAGTTTAAGAATCAATTGAGGGAAGAGGGAAAGATCAAATATGGCGGCGGCAAGTGTGAGCTGATCCGCATTGGCGCGTTCGATGACATTGATCTGAACCTCGCGCATCACAGTGCGAACGGAAATGCCGTCACATTCAAACAGGGCGCAAACAACGGGTTTGTGAGCAAGGTAATCAAATATCACGGCAAGGCTGCCCATGCTGCCGGAAGCCCGCAGCTTGGCATCAATGCGCTGAATGCGGCATCGATCGGACTGACGGCGCTTGCGTATCACAGGGAGACATTTCGCGATTCCGACCATGTGAGGATTCACCCGATCGTGACAAAGGGCGGAAATCTTGTCAACGTTGTGCCGGACGAGGTTGTCATCGAGACGCTTGTCCGCGCGTCAAACCAGGACGCGATCGTGGACGCGGCGGAGAAGACAGACCGCGCCTTCTTCGCAGGCGGCGCCGCGCTCGGTGCGACTGTGGAGATCGAGACAATGCCGGGGTATCTGCCAACACTTCCGCAGGAGCCGGATGCGGAGCTGGTCGAGGCGGCGAAAATCGCGGCTGATGGCAAATACGCGGTGGAGATCGCCGATGACAAGGGCAGTGTCAGCGGTGGCTCGACGGACGTGGGAGATGTCCAGCACATTCTTCCTGTGTACACTTTCCAGACAGGTGGAATCGAGGGGAATTTTCACAGCGCTGATTTCAAGGTGGTTGATGAGGAGCTTGCCTATATCGTGACCGCCAAGGTATTTGCGCTAAGTGCCTACAGGTTACTGCGGGACGGTGCGAAGGAGGCAAAGAGAATCGCCGCGGCGTATCAGCCAAAGTTCACAAAAGAGGCGTATGTGGCATTTATGGATTCCATGATTAAGAAGGAGTGCAGATAAATTGGTATTTCGTTATAAGGGGATTTCAAAGTAGGCTGCATCATGTGTCAGCGCGCTGCGGTTCTGGTAGTCAAACAGAATATAGGCAGGATTTTCCAGTCTAACCATGCATTCCGCAGGGCTTTTGCTCCACACCGGGTAAGTAAATTTTTCAATGTGCGTCATTCGCAAAAGCTGCACCGATGTGTAGCCTTCATAGCCTTTCAGATATTGGTGCGCCTGTTCTTCGTGCTCGAAGAATTGGCGCATTTTTTTCTTTTCTGTAGCACTTTTCTCCGTGACATTTTCCGATGCAAAATCAGGGCGGCTTTTCAGGTTTTCGCGCAGGTACAAGTCAAAGGTGAGCAGCTCGACAAAAAGGCTGCGCCTGTCCGATGCTGCGGAACATGCAAAATCCAATAGCACCTGATAGCGGTAGCTCCGAGAGGGTGTGTTGGTCATGTAGCCGTTTGCGCGGTAATAATCTGCGAGAGCTGCATACATATGAAAGGGTGAGGTAAACGCCTGTATCAATACAGGGAGGGTGTGCGAAAACTGGTTTGAGTTGTAGTATAGTTCTACCATCTCCTCGACGTCCTTTAATTTCAGCACATCATCAAAACTGAGCCACTTCGTATACAGTACCTCGTAGGGCGGTCGGGAGCCATAGACAATGCCGTATTCATCGGCGCGCAGTTCCATCGGAGAGCCTTTTAATACTTTCAGAAAACCAAGCTGCAGCTGATCTGGCGCCATCGCATACACATCATTGAAAGAACGGACAAAGCTGTCATAATCTTCATATGGAAGTCCGGCGATCAGGTCAAGGTGCTGGTGGATATTCTGAAAGCTGTGGATTGCGGCAACTGCCCTGCGCAGCGTGTCAATGTCCATGCGGCGGTTGATTGCCCGCAGCGTCGAGCCGTTGGTGGACTGAACGCCGATCTCTAGCTGAATCAGGCCGGGACGCATACCGCGCATCACTTCGAGCTGGCTGTCGGTCAACAGGTCTGCTGCGATTTCAAAATGAAAATTTGTGACACCGTTGTCATTCTCTTTGAGATATTTCCAGATGGACAGGGCGTGTTTCTCATTGCAGTTAAAGGTGCGGTCGATAAACTTTACCTGCGGCACTTTGCTGTCCAGAAAATACTGCAGCTCGGATTTAACAATATCAATGTCGCGCAGACGGACTTTCCTGTCTATGGAGGAGAGGCAGTAGGCGCACTGAAACGGACAGCCGCGCTGGGACTCGTAGTAGACAACACGGTTCTTGAAAGTGACAAGTGTGTCGTTTTTGAAATTGTCCGTAGGAAAATCATCTAAAGTACGTTCGGGCAGGTTGGATTCATTTTCGGCTTCAAGGGTAGAAAGCGGGGAATTGTATATAAAAGGAAGTCTGTTGATATCTAAAAGCGCACGTTCCCCGGTAAAGCCATTCTTGCAGACAATGCTCCTGATTTCCGTCAGCGTTGTCGCGTGTTCCCAATAATATTTCAAAAGTTCCAGAAAAGTCTCCTCACCCTCGCCGGTCATGATTCCCGTAAGCTGTGGGAACGTTTTTATCAAATCCTGCGCATGAAAAGAAACCTCCGGACCGCCGAGCCAGAGCGCGGTGTCAGGCAGCAGTTTGGGCAGTTCGGCGAGCAGCTCCTGTACCATATTCCAGTTCCAGATATAGCAGGAAAAGGCAGCTACCATTGGTCTTTTCTGATATAAGTCTGCCAGAATGGTGTTGGCGGGCTGGTTGATCGTGTACTCCGCGATTCCGAGTGTGCAGCCGTCGGGACGGTCGGGGTAGTACCTGTCCGCGTAGGCTTTCAGACTGTAGACAGCCGGGTTGGAGTGAATGTATTTGGCGTTGATGCCGATTAGCAGGACGTTGTGGTCGGGGGATTGATTCATCGCTGTATGCTCCTTTTAAATAGTTCCTTACTGCCTGTTCATTGTACCATAAATCAGATCGCGTGAAAATAGTAGATTTTCCAGCCGTGTGATTGATTTGAGGGGGTGTTGGGGTTATAATGAAACTGTCAGGGCTGCGTGATGTGGGTGGCAGGGCGGGACAGGCAATCAGGATGAATGGAAGGATGTGCGATGATCAAACCGGATATGGGAGTAAAAAGCTGTGCGGCAGGCAGTGTCAGGCCGATTCGGGTGGGCGGTCTGCTTCTGCCGTCGAATGTGTTGATGGCGCCGCTTGCGGGGTATACGTGTTATCCGTTTCGAATGCTTGCGTATGAGCTTGGCGCAGGGCTGTGTTTTACAGAGATGTGCAGTGCAAACGCGCTGAAATATGAGGACAGGGCGACAAACCGCCTGCTGTTTACGACAGAGGACGAGCCCATCAGGGCAGTACAACTGCTCGGCGGCAATCCGGCGGTGATGGAGCGCATGGCGGGAAGTGTACTTTTGAGAGATTTTGATATCATTGACATCAATATGGGCTGTCCGGTGCCCAACGTGTTCAAGAGTGGTGAGGGATGCGCACTGATGCAGGATTTTAAGAGGGCGGCGGCGATCATACGCGGCTGTAAGCGCAGTGGGAAGGTCGTGACCGTGAAGTGCCGCGTCGGGATTCGGGAGGAGGAGCTGTTTGCCGCGGAGTTTGCGAGGATGTGCGAGGACTCCGGTGCGGACATGATCACGATTCATGGCAGGAGCCGCAGCATGATGTATGATGGAAAGCCGCATATGGAGGAAATCAGGCACGCAAAGGCGGCGGTGTCGATTCCGGTGATTGCAAACGGCGGTATTTTCTCGGTGGAGGACGCTGTGAACATGATGGAGCGTACCGGTGTGGACGGAGTGATGATAGCGCGGTACGGGCTTGAGAATCCTTTTGTATTCAGCGAGCTGACCGGAAAGTGCTGCGGGAAAACTGCGTTTGAGATATTGATGGAGCAGCTGGAGCTGGCTGCGCGGTATTATGATGAGACATTTGTGCTGGGTTATATGAAGAAGATCGCCTCTTATATGATGAAAAAGCGGAAAGGGACAAAGCGGTATAAGGAAAGACTGTTTGCGAGTGGAAGTCTGGAGGAGCTGCGGGAAATGATCGGGATGATTTTTGGGGGAGTGGGAAGTGGAGTATTATCAGATTGAAAACGGCGTGCTGGTTCGCTATACAGGGCGGGAGGAATCGATACAGGTTCCGGATGGAATCCATACGGTTGGAGAGGGGGCGTTCAAGGGCTGCGTCTCTCTGAAAAAAGTGGTGCTGCCGCGCGGGCTGACTTGTATTATGGGAGATGCGTTTAAGGGCTGCCGGAAGCTGGAGGAGGTCGTGATTCCGGAGGGAGTGACTTCGATCGGGCGCTACGCGTTCCACCGCTGTCATGCGTTGAGACAGGTGATTCTGCCGCTTTCTGTGGAGGAGCTGGGGGAGTGCGCCTTTTTGTACTGTGACAGTATGCGGGAGGCACAGCTTCCGGGTGTGAAAAGGATGGGCATGGCGGCGCTTGCAAATGGGATTTCGCTGGAGCGTCTGATGATCTCGCAGGAGTTGGATACAGAGTGTCTCTGTGATGTCTTTACGGGTTGCGGGCGTGTCAGGGAAATTTCGTGCGTCAGATCTGATGGCGGGAGATCTGTGATATCTGTTGAAACCTATCGTATACCAAATGTAGTGGAGGTGGTGGCAGGCGCGTTTCACGTACCTCCTCTGGTCGAGCTGGTTGTGCGGGATATTCTTGAGCGCATGATGGAGCTGGAAGGGAGAACCCTTGTCCGGTTTCGGGTGAATATCAAACATATGGAAGTGCCAGAGGGGATAGAGGTCTTAGCCAAAAGCAGCTTTTATGATATGCGGGGCATTGTGGACATCAGGCTTCCAAAATCGCTCAGATATATTGAAAGCCGTGCTTTCCGCAACTGTATTGGCTTGGAGCAGGTGACGTTTGGCGGGAGCGATGTCCAGATTGACGAGGATGCTTTCCGAAACTGCACTTCCCTGAAATCCGTCCGAACCTGCGACGGGGCAGAGTATATGTTTCATGGACTAAACGACATATATATGATACGTGCAGGGCATTCTGATCAGCAGGAAGGAACTATTCAGACGGGAACTATCCAGACGGGAATGGAGTGTTACTCAGGGCACTTTGATACAGCAGTTCCGGAACTGGTTCGCGTGGTACACAGACAGGTGCTTGGAAATTTCAGAGTCAGCGGGACAATACTGCTACAATATCTGGGGGCAGAGTCCAGGGTGGTTATACCGGAAGGGATTACGAGGATTGCGGAGGAGGCGTTTGCGGGGATTGAGACCATCGACAAGGTGCTGTTGCCCGAAAGTCTGCGGGAGATTGGCGCGGAGGCATTTCGGGGTTGCCTGCTCATGCAGACGGTCACACTGCCCGGGGGACTGTGCAGGATTGGCGCGGGAGCGTTTGAGGACTGCGTGAAACTGCTTCGCATTGAGATTCCGGCGCAGGTGGAGGTTTTGGAGAACAGGACATTTCGCCACTGCCGGGCGTTGCAGGAGGTACGGCTGCCAGAGGGGCTGTACAGGGTTGGGGAGAGTGCTTTTTACGGTTGTTCCGGCTTGAAAAAGATACAGTTGCCAAAGAGTCTGACCTTCATAGGAAAGATGGCGTTTTATAAGAGCGGGCTGCGGGAAGTGCGCATTCCGGCGGGCACAGAGACCGTGGAGAGTCTGGCGTTTGCGAAGGCAGGCCTGCAAAAAGTATGGATATCGGGCGGACGCAATACGGGAAAACAGTACGGAACGGACGTGTTTGGCGGCTGCGTCAAATTAAAGATGCTGGTACTCGAGGAGGGTGTGTGCCATATTCCTGACAAACTTGCCTGCGGCTGCGTGGCACTGGAGCGCGTTGTGCTGCCAAAAACCTTGGAATCCGTGGGGCGGCATGTGCTGGAGGGTACAGCTTTTCTGGAACAGTGGAAACGGCGTGTGTCTGGCGCACTGGCTGCAGAGGAAGCGATTGTATGGGACGGACAGCATCTTGCAGACGAAGATTCTCAACGGCTGCCAGCGTTTTTGCCGCCATGTAATGAAGGAGGTACACTGGCTGTAGGCAGTCCGCATCATGCAAGGGAAGTCTGGGAGGGAGATATTTTATGGGACGGACAGCATCTTGCAGGGGAAGTGCGGATTCCTGAAACTGTAAAGATCATAGCAGGCGGTGCGTTTTACGGAAATACCCAGATTACTGAAGTACATCTTCTGGCACAGGTGCAGTCGGTCGGCGCAGCGGCATTTAAGGGGTGCAAACTTCTTCGGCGGGTGTGGTTTCCGTCAAATATAATGCGTCTGGAAGAGGAAGTATTTTCGGGCTGCGTTGAATTGGAGGAAGTATTACTGACGCAGGAAACAGAGGAACGTGCATTTTCATATGGAGTTGAGCAAGGGGAAGTACTGCTCACGCAAGGACTGTATGAGCGCGCATTTTCGGGTGGTGTTGGGTTGGAGAAAGTACCGCCCTCACAGGAATTAAAGGAGTATGCAGCGGCAAGAGAGCACACTGCGGTAAAACAGGCGGAACAAGACCGGATTCCGAGATGGCGATCAATTGGCGAACGCGCTTTTTACCGGTGCGGGAAACTGCGTGAAGTCTGTCTGGAACAGGTGGAGGAGCTTGGCAGGGAAGCGCTGTATGGGTGTACTGCACTTGTACCGGGTGCGGTGAATCCGGCGCTGCGGGCAGGCGAGGGTGCTTTTGCGGATACCGTGCAGGGTGAATGGCTGGAAAACGGACTGCATGTTGTGGGAAATCTGGTCATTTCCGGGGCTCTGTGCGCGGGCGAGGTGATTCTGCCTGAGAATGTACAG
>ERZ778503.2305-NODE-2305-length-10827-cov-7.479484_pt1 | contig 10827 bp, 16 predicted proteins | sample MGYA00510047_ERZ778503 | MGnify/ENA primary metagenome ERZ778503 (study PRJEB29527, sample SAMN07138965) | mouse gut metagenome | material: feces | host: mouse | place: China:Nanjing | collected 2016-01-25 ... | reverse complement strand
CGTAAATCGAACGCAAAGTATGCAGTATCGCGCTCCACCAGCTATGTATCCACGGATTTTGCATACATGCCGATAATTGCTCGCCCTCTCAATGACTGATTTGTTTCCTCTGCATGGTACGCATATATCAACTACAGGGCGCCCGTCCCTGATTGACCTACATCCCGTATCTATCCTCCCAGGAATCCGCTCGTGATCCATCCATACTTGTGTCTGACGATACAAGCTATCCTAGTTGTAATCATCTATTTCCTTCATGATTTTCCCATCCTTCCAATTCTTTGATTTTATCCTGCAGAGTAATTTTAGGATAGTCTTTCTTCGGGTATCTCTGGTATGTTGCACTGCAAACACGTCCAACAACATACAGATTGTAATATTTCCAGGCTAATCGGAGCTCGATGTCCTTGCCTTTCCCGGTCAGGGTGATTTTACTTTTATCGCTGTATTTAATCCTTATTTTCCACATGATTCTCCTCCAACCATTCTATGAGGCATTGCTTGCACCATTCCTCTGGTATTCCCTCTTTCTCTGTATCCAACCATATGTTGCATTCTGGCTTGCATCTACAAAAACTGATTATATTTTCTATGCCGTGCTCCATCAAAAAATCAGCTATGCCCTCATCCGTCTCGAGCATACGCCTGATGTTATCACCTTTTGTCATGGCTATCCTCCCACTCTAACTTTTGGCCGCAATACGGGCAATATTTACCTCTCGTACTCGGCCTTAATACATTTTCGCATTCCCTGCATACATACCTGTAATAGCTGTGACCACCTATCGACTTATCCCATGCTTTCATAACGGGAGTCGCAACCTCTTTTTTGAGAGCGCCTATGATCTCTTCGTACATTGCCACGCGGAACTGTTTCCCGTTCTCTGATGCATACTCTCGTTTAACCGTGAAATTGTCTATCGCCATTTCGATATACGACTGTCTGCCGTCATTTGTTCCATCGTATCTGCAGTTCAAGATTCAGCTCCTCCTTTATTGTCTGGATATAATCATCCCAGGTACAAAAGTCGTCTATCATGCATTCGGCCTTCTGGTTCATCCGGTCTATAAATCTTTGGCAGCGCCTTTCCCCGAAGCCGAACTCATCATGAAGAACTGCAACGGTAAGGATCGTGAAAGTATCCATGGTCATTTCCTTGATCTTCTCACTGGCCGTATTCAGATCCTTTCGGGACAAATTCAGGGATATCCCCGTCAGATTTCTGAACTTTATCTCCTTTTCAAGCTCCTCAATCCCCTTTTCCTTTGCAATCCGCAGGGCATAGGCCATGCCTTCTGTCCTCGCCTGCATCTCTTTATTTCGACTGCTCATAATCTACCTCTCTTCAGTATGGCTGCGGCCATTCCATGCTGCTATTGCCTCTTCTTCCGTTTTCTTTCTTCCTGTCTTTGCTCCGCAGTGGCAGCATATAATTTGATTATACCTTCCCTCTTTTTGTGGGTATCTCTGCTGAGAACTTTTCTTTACACCCACAAAACGGGCATGATTTTAATTTTGCGTTACTCATGTTTGCCCTCCCCTAAATAGTTTTTTCCAAACTCTTTTCTGAAATCAATTTCTGGATCACTGCCCTCATAGGACTTTACTACTGCAACGATTCCCCATCCCATTCTTGTTTTTATTGGCATCTTTCCTGTACCTCCTTCTCAATTTTCAGCAGTTCCTTTGTCACAGCTCTGGCCAGTTCCTGATATAGCTCTGATTGCTGGTATTTCTCATTGAGCCTGTCTGATTCGGCCGTGTAAGAGGCCCAGAACTTATTACTGCCATCAGGAGAGCTGTACTGCTTAAACAGGTGCCACACATCCACAAATATCTGCCAGTAATATCTCAGCGCTTTCATGGCAGCTCCTCAATCCGGATATAAATTCCCGGCACTTCTGACCAAAACTTCTCAGCCACCTCTGAGGCCACCAGAGCGTCATCCTGCCAAAAATTACAGGCAGTCATACAATCTTTGAGGAGCTTCTGCAAATTGTCTGTATCTGGCTTTGAGATGCGATATTCGCCATCTCTGTGTTGCCCTCTGGGGAAACACCACTTTGTGATCAGTCTGCATCCGGTCTCTATCCGTTTCCTGGGCTTGTGCTTTGCCAAGTGGGCCACCAGCTTACTCCTGGCATTTTTTACTTCTGGTGGGTCGAAGAACACTGGCTTACCTTTGATGACTGCTATCTTGTGTTCTTGTGCTGTCACTGTAGGCGGCTCCATTGGCATAAAAAATTCAATCGCCATATATTTTACCTCTTTAAAGTGTTAAATTGTCTTGTATCTTTTGAAACTCGGCCTTGTCATCGGGGAAGGGGAAGGGAACGGGCGGGCTGTGCTTTAAGCCCGTCCATTCCTACCCCCGTGACCACGCGACTGCGGGGGAAAATTTATATATTTATATATAGTGTCTTCCCCGCACTACGGGGATGACTGAAATTCAGTGTTCCCCGCACAACCCCGTTCATTGCGGGGAAGTCTATTTTTATGTGTTCCCCGCCAAATAGCGTCTTGCGGGGATGTCTTATTTTCTGTCTTCCCCGCACAGGCCGCTTTTGCGGGAAAGACTTAATTTTCAGTGTTCCCCGCACTCTGTTTTTTTGTCCTTTTGTGAACAATTCCGTCCTCAATTGTATATCCTCCGTGTTCTTTTATACGATCCCGGACGGTTCTTTCCGAAATGCCCAGGTACTCTGCCACGTTTGCGACAGATGGCATATCTCCAAAATTACTGCCTTCAATAGCTTCTTCCAGGGCTTTTCTTCGGTCTGTTTTTCGCTCTTGAGCGTTCTTCTTATTCTTGGCTGCCCCCTTCTGCCAGGGGGCTTTCTCAGCGTCGGGCTGTATATCTTTCAGGCTGCCTACGTCATCCAGCCTATGTGCCGGATAATCAAACCACAAGTTCACCGGATCAAACTTTGCAAACTCGCGTAATGTTCCTTCTATTCTCCATGCGGTCTGATTTTTCACTCTGACCTTGGCAGCATCTACCTGACGCACCAGGGCGTCCATCTGCCATTTATCCAGGTGTCCCTTACAATAGTCCATCATCTGGACACTGCTCAACATATCGTCCTGCGACAGGTCATCTCCATAGCTGCAGTGCGCATCCAGATACTGCTTGCAGGCGGCGCATATAGCCTTATTCTCTTCCTGTTTCATCAGCTCTTCCGTAGGCTCTAACTCTATCAGGTCGAGGAGCGCATCCGGGTCACGGGCAAAAACCCCGGAACCGCTGGCACGGTCCATAGATTTCTTTCCGCCCTGACTGCCTTTTGAATGATGGTGGCAGTAGATCACTGCGCATCCCAGCTCTGTACACACCTTGTCAAACTGGTTGCAAAAGTTTGCCATCTGATCAGCGCTGTTCTCATCACCGGTTATGACCTTATAGATGGGGTCAATTACAATGGCTATATAGTCCTTTTTCGCAGCCCTGCGGATAAGCTTTGGTGCCAGCTTGTCCATTGGCACCGACTTCCCTCGCAGATTCCAGATATCTATATTGGACAGATTGGAAGGGAGGATGCCCATAGCCTCGTATACATCCCTGAAGCGGTGCAGGCAGCTTGCCCGGTCAAGTTCAAGGTTCACATACATCACCCGTCCCTTTGTACACTGCCAGTCCAGCCATTTACGGCCCTCTGCTATGGCAATGCACATTTCTATCTGCAAGAAGGATTTTCCAGCTTTTGATGGCCCTGCAATGAGCATCTTATGCCCCTGGCGCAGGATACCATTGATCAAACATGGTGACAGTTCCGGGAGATTATCCCAGACGCCCTCCAGCCCTTCAGGCTCCGGCAGGTCGTCATTAACGCTCTCTATCCACTCGTACCACTCGTTCCAGGATTCCTTTCCAATATTCGTATCCACCAGGAACTGCTTTTTGCCGTTCCTTTCAACTCCTGGCATCCTGGACAGCCTGGAAGGGTTCCGGTTCTGCGTGTCTACCTTAATGCCATTCTTCTGGCATACATCATAGAGGTAATCTACCCGCTTCCGGTACTCTGCATAGTCTGCAGCATCTACCCGTACAATGGCATGCAGGCTTTGTCTGCCGCTGTGTACCAGACAGGCGATTGGCAGCTCCAGCTCACGAAAAATAGCGTTCTGCTTCTCTATCTCCATACCGTCCGATTCAACCAGCGCATACCGAAAATCTGCCACATTATCATTTTTTACTCCTTTACCGTCCAAAGGATTAAATCGTATCCAGGCCCCACCGGCAGGATCATAATCACCTATAACACTCCCTATATCCCCGTTACACTTAGACAGGGCCTCTATGAGCTGACCGGCTGTGCGGTCCCAGTTACCTTTGTCCTGCGGCACATATTTTCCCTTCTCATTCTGCCAGCTCCGTGTTACATACCCTACATTTTCGCCGGCTTCAAACAATGTTTCCAGATATTTGATAAGCTGGCTGACCGGTTCCCAGTGCTTTGGTTCTCTGACTTCTTTTCCTTCGATCCAGTTTTTATCTACCACAACATGGCTGTCAAACTGTATGGTATCGTTCCAGTCAAGTTCATGCCCCCGATCCGGTTCCCAGCCATTATCCATAGCCATCTGCACGATAGTTCCACCTGTCACAGGAGAGGAAGAGCCGTTAAAAGAGTTCCATTTACGCTCACACTCCCCTGCATGGTACCGGCTGATATCACGGCGGCTCCAGGCATCCCAGTCACCCGCAGAGTATCCTTCATGCTTCAGGGCCATGCCAATGGTGCACCATTCTGAATATGTCAAATCAGATGGATTAATAAAATCAAGGATTTCTAATAAATTGCTGTTTTCCACTTCTCTCTCCTTTGATTAATCCTTTGCTGATGAGAATCTACCCACCGGCAATTCCATGGTGCATACGGGCCATCATTGTCAATCCTGTCAATCGTACATTCGCCTCTTGGTGCATTTTCATCGTATCCGTTACTGTATGCCCACTCGCGAAAATTAAGATAATCGTTCCATTCGTCACAAATATAAATTCCTCTTCCGCCATATAATTCAAAATGCGTATTATTATGGTTGTTGCACCGTTGCCTCATTCCAAGCCAGATATAATACAAACGTTCGCATTTTCCATTGATACATCTTGACTTCCCGTGTGTTAATGCAGGACGGTTATTACTAAGAAACTTTTTTCTTGTACATCCGCAGCTTTTTGTATGTCCGCTTGTAAGTCCACATCTTGCAACAGTTACTATATTTCCGCAATCGCATCTGCATTCCCACATAGAACCAGATTTTGCTTTCTTCTCTGATCTCCCGATCACTGTCAAGTGTCCAAATACTTTTCCTTGTAAATCCGTTATCGTCCTCTGCTCCATAATCAGTCTCCTTTATATTCCTGCGGGTTAATATCTGCTGGTATTCTCCAGCCATTTGCCGCTATCCGGTCTATCAGCTTTCTTGCAGTTTCAAATTGCCAGGTACCAACGTGCTGGAAGCCACGGCTCTCTAAAAAGCGTATTTGTTTTGGAGTAGTAAGCCCTTCTGTGCGGCGCTTATCCAACCTCTCCAGCAGTTTTGTGGCCTTGCCAGCATTGTCTATTTCATCCGGCATGATCCCCAGCTTTTCAAGTGTCTTTTTTTGTTTATCTGTCGGCGGTGCACATTCCCATCCAAACGCCGGGACGTATCCGGACAGGTCCTCTGCCTGGATAGACATTTCAAACTGCAGCGGGTCCACCAGCTTTTTTTTACGACGCTTCATTTCGGCCAACTGTTTAGCCAGGGCTTCCTCACGCTGTGCCACTACATCACTTGCAGCTTTTTCCTCTGCCTCTTCAATGTCTATAGGGCATCCCGCAGCCTCTTCCAGATTTGCCGTCATCTTCTGAGCCACTTCTTCGTTGTCGCAGATCAGGCTGGCCGGATGGCACAGCTCATGGCGCTCGGTATGCCATAGAAAATCCAGCAGAAGCAGATGGTCCTTGCCCGGGTGTAGACGGGTGCCACGGCCCACCATCTGGCAGTACAGGCTGCGCACCTTTGTTGGCCGCAGGACTACGATACAATCCACGGATGGGCAATCCCAGCCCTCTGTCAGCAGCATACTGTTGCACAGGACGTTATATCGGCCAGCCTCAAAATCGGACAGTATCTCTGCCCTGTCCTGGCTTTCACCGTTCACTTCGGCAGCCTGAAACCCGTTTTCATTTAAAATGTCCCGGAATTTCTGACTTGTCTTGACAAGTGGCAAAAACACCACTGTCTTCTTATCCATGCAGTATTTTTTCATTTCGTCGGCGATCCCATACAGATAAGGGTCAAGCGCCGTTCCGATATCTCCCACCTTGAAATCTCCTGCCTGTACGCCCACGCCGCTCATATCAATTTTAAGCGGCAGGGTCAGCGCCTTAATCGGTGACAAGTATCCTTCTTTGATTGCCTTCGGAAGTGTATACTCATAAGCCAGGGATTCAAATACTTGCCCCAGATCCCGCATATCTCCTCTGTCTGGGGTAGCTGTGACTCCCAACACTCTAGCGTCCGGGAAATGCTGCAGTACACGCTGGTAGCTATCAGATATACAGTGATGCGCCTCGTCTATAATAATGGTATTAAAGTAATCGGCCGGGAATTGTCCCAGCCGCTTCTCCCTCATTAATGTTTGCACGGACCCGACCACAATCCGGAACCAGCTCCCCTGACAGGATTCCTCAGCTTTTTCAACGGCGCAGCCCAGACCGGTTGATTTATGTATCTTGTCGGCGGCCTGTTCCAAGAGTTCACCCCTGTGTGCGAGAATAAGTACACGGTCTCCCTGACGTACACAATCCTCTGTAACTTTGGCAAACACGATCGTCTTACCACATCCGGTTGGCAGGACCAGCAGCGTCTTTTTCACGCCGCTGTCCCACTGCTCAAATATGGATTCCCGTGCCTCCTGTTGATATGGTCTTAAATCCATTTGGGTGCCTCCTTAAAACTTACCGGGTTCAAATTTTTTTGCTTCTTTCGGATAAAGCTTTTCAACGCGGTTAAATTTTTTATTCGGGTCTTTTAAGCCAGGTTCAATTGTGATCCTGGCCCTTCCTGTCAAGCCTGGTATCGCTGGCCAGTTCATTCTTAATGGTTCACCTTCTTTTTTAAGCCCCACACTGCGAAACAACTCTGAAAGTTTCCATTCTAAAGCAGAATGGAGCAGATAATTCTCCCGCACGGTCACATCCCTGTCACGGTCATGGATTATAAAATACACAGTGGCCATATTGCAGGCCGGCAGCTTACCTTCTCCTTTTGACCGTCCACGCTCAAATTTTTCGATCGTAAAATCATAATCACCTTCCGGTACTGGTTCAAAATCTTTACCATCATCGACGATGGTATCATCCCAGCCTAACTCTCTTCCTTCTGTGTCCATATTTTTCATATCTTTCATCCTCCTAATTTTCAAATGGAATTTCCTGTTTCTCTCTCATATCTTTGATCGCTGCAAAAACCTGCCCCCACGCTGCTACCAGCAGGCCGTCTATGATTCCTGGGTTTACATTGTCATATTCCCATATAGGTGTTCCCACCGGCACATAGCCTTTCGCTTCTACAATGTTACTCAGTTCCCACTCATCAACACGGTTCGCCTCCATGAGGTCGCGCAGATTCTTGGGTATCCGCTTGTCCTGAGGCGGAAATGGTTCTTCTCCTCCTCCAGTGGAAGGCTCCGTTTCATTTAACGGCAGGTTCATTTGTTTTGATTCAGACTGTGGCTGTGCCGCTGTTTCCTGAACTGCAGATGCTTGTGCTTTTGCAGGTTCTTGCGCAGGTGCGGGTGTCGGTACTGGTGCTGGAGTTGGAGCCGTTCTGGGTACCGGTGCGGCTTCCCCAATGTCAATGATATGTGCAATTGAACTATACTCAAACGGTACCTCATCAGGCAGTCCGTAGCGGTTCTTCGCATCCCAACAGGGGTGATGCGCCGTATACATGATACGCCTCCCACCCTGGGCTTTATGTTTTTTCCCCCTATCATCAACAGCCACGGATATTGTTTTGTAATTGGCAAACAACAGCATATCCGCCCACTCTTTGACCAGTGGTGAGGTCTGGGAAGAGGTTTTTTTGCCCAATTTCAGCTCCCACCGGTCATAAGCGCCCAGTTCGTCCGGCTGCTCAAACTTCCTGATCTGAGCATGGGCTGTCAGCACTACATTTGTCTCCCTCTCTACAAGCTCTGAAAGCTTATTTAAAAAACGTCCAAATTCTTCCTTGGTGTAAACATATCCATTGCCATAACCGAAATCCTCAATGCCTGATTTCTGATGTTTATCGCAGATGGATTCAACGCACATCTGCTCTGCCCAGTCGATCGTATCAATGACCAATGTCTTACAAGTTTCCGGATGTGTCTTGACGTAATTGATCTGGTCAAGCAGCATCTGCCAGCTTGTGGCCTTGGGTAACCTGGCCACATCCATAGCACTTGTACTTCCTTCTGTATCAATAAACACTGGGTCAGGAAACTGGCTTGCAAAAGTAGATTTACCTATACCCTCGGGGCCATATACAACGACTTTCTTCGCACATGGTATTTTTCCTCTGATGATATCCATTAAAATACACCTGCCTTCCAATTCTTTTTTGGTTCTGCCGGCTGTACCTGGCCAACCACGTAACCATCTTCTATTAAAATGCTGCACTCATCCCCCGTGGACACTCTGGTTGCTATAGCCTGCAGCCCCTCTTTCTCCAACCAGTCCCCGAACTCATGCAGGGTATCCATGTCCATCTGTTCCAGCTTGTCCAGTAACACAAATCCACAATTGGGATTCAGCTTCCGAACAATAGCAGTTGCTACCTTCAGGCGGTCAGAACCGGACATGTTGTCCCACTTCTGGCCTTTATATACCAGCTCGCCGTCTTTGACTGACAGCTCTGGCAGAGGAAGCTCGGCAGATTCCAGGAGCCGTGTTTTTTTATCCCTGGCCTCGTCGATTTTCTTTGTCAGCTCGTTATACTGGTTTCGGTAATGCAGCGCATCTTCCTCAGCTTTGTCCTTATCCAGATTTGCGCGTACCTTGCGATTGATCTCTTCAATATTGGCAATGCTGTCTTCCAGTTCTGCAGTAGACTGGTCCTGCAGGTCTGCGACTGTAATCTTTGCGATCTCAATATCATGTTTAACTGCTTCCTGTTCCCGGCGTTTCTTTTCCAGTTCCTCTTCTAAATCAGCGATCTCAGTATTTAGGCGTACACACTGGTGCTGCAGTGTTTCCAGGTTATCCCGCTTGCGTTGGTTTTCCCCATTCTGTGCCAGAATTTCCTGCTGTTCCCGGATAAGATCAGATGGCGATACAAGTTCTTTCGGTGCTTCCGGATAATATGGCTGCTCTTTGGCATACTTTTCTTTCTGATCAGCCGTACGCCCGATATACAGACGCTCGTTATACAGCTCCTTCTCTTCCTTCTCCAGATTTTCCAATGCTTCCCCTGCACCGATGATCTGCAGGAGTGTCTGAGCTTTCTCCCGGCCTGACGCCTCCATAAATTTCGGCAGGTTCAGGGCCAGCTCCTCCACAAACTCATTCAGGAGCTGCTGTCCACCTTTCTGACCACTTGGATCAGTGACTTTTAAAGCACTGTTCTTGCCTTTGCGTTCTATTATCAGTCCATTGTTCATGACGATATGCAGTGTTGGTGGGATCACAGAGCCTTCTCGGGTTGCCTGTGACGGCTTAAACCGATCTCCGCCAAGTGCCCAGGCAATGGAATCCAACACAGAAGTCTTTCCCTGGTTGTTCTTGCCACCGATAATAGTCAGGCCGTTTTGGTTCGGCTCCACCTTTACCGCTTTGATACGCTTTACATTCTCAATCTCCAATTTATTGATCTTTAACGGCATTTCTTTGTCTCCTTTCTCACAATACAAATCGTACTTTTAACACGGTATGCCTCCAGCAGGGGAATCCTTCGGCAGCAACATTTCCAGTTCCGCCTCAGCCTCTTCCATCCGATTTTGCAAAATGGTTACAAGCATGTCCTGCATCAGCTTTTCCTGCCCGTCATCCAGGTGGCAACTCTCCAGAACGACTTTATTATATTTACCCTCAATAATCACATCGGCTCCATGACCGATCCCCTCAATGGCGCAACTGCACTTTCCTATAATCATACCAAGCCGTTCTATCTCATTTCTGCATTCTGTAGCTCTTGATATTAATTCATTATTCATCTTGACTTTCCTCCTATCTTCCCTCTATAATGAGGGTGAGTTATTTTTATTGAGTCCCTGATTGCTTGCCGGCTCCAGGGGCTTTTCCAAACGTTACCTGTCCAGGTGTTATACGTTCCCATTTTTCAACGTCTTTTGGCCAGTATTCGTACTTTTCGTGCCCATCACGAAATTGTATCGCCGTATAGTCTCCAGCATATACATACATATGCATACCCATCTGGTGTGGCGCTGATATTTATACTTAGCCCTGTCTGCGCCGATATCTTTTGCAGCGCAATGCGCACGTTGCGCAAATATACCATGATATCGCCATCTGTTTTTAATTTATCCATAGCTCCTCCTCCTTATCTTTTTTCTAATTTCCCGCACTCGTCTACGCGGTGAAACTGATTTGCAAAGTCAAGTATCGCATTACGGGCCGCTATATACTCTGGGTCATCACAATCTAGCCTGCAAAAGTGGTATGCCAATTGCACAGCAATACGCTTGCACACCTTGACTGCAAGACTTCCGCACCACAATGGCCAGCACGAGAAGTCCAGGTCGGCTCCTCTCAGGTCGGCTCCTCTCAGGTTGGCTCCGCTCAGGTCGGCTCCTCTCAGGTTGGCTCCGCTCAGGTCGGCTCCTCTCAGGTTGG
>ERZ778503.2299-NODE-2299-length-10844-cov-4.739642_pt1 | contig 10844 bp, 6 predicted proteins | sample MGYA00510047_ERZ778503 | MGnify/ENA primary metagenome ERZ778503 (study PRJEB29527, sample SAMN07138965) | mouse gut metagenome | material: feces | host: mouse | place: China:Nanjing | collected 2016-01-25 ... | reverse complement strand
GACTCCCCAGATCTAATTATAGATCTGGGGAGTTGCTGTTAATCTGAAAGTTCGCACGATTACACATCCGAAAAGGACCTTTGTAAAATGCAAATGTTTCATAGTTGAAAATGATGGATTTATACTGTAAGATAAGCTATGAATAGCGCTATAAGCACGCATATTCATAGCGGTATAAATCTAACAGGCTTATCTTAATCTGCAAATAATTGGGTGAAAAAGAATAAAAAGAGTCCTTGTTATAGTTTTTATGGTATTTGCGGTACTTGATAAAAAGCCCCCGAAAGTTTTATGTCTGACTTTTGGGGGCAATTTGTATTTGACATGCTTTATATAGATGATGGAAGCCTGTTTTTTATTTGATTATTGCTACAAAACCACCTCGCGGCATACACTTAATGGCGAGTATACCATTCCCCGGAAGTGGCATATTCTCTTTAATAGAGAAACTCCGCTGCGTGTCACCATCCATAAATATGGAAATTTTCTTTCCTTTTTTTGCAATAGATTGCAAGGGAACGCTCAACGTTTTGGCTTCATTCATTGCATTAATTCCTGCAATATACCATATATTCCCTTTACGGCGTGCCATCACGACTGCTTCTCCGGGATACCCACCCAATAACTTGGTATCATCCCAAGTGGTCGGCAGATCGGATAACAGTCTTTTTACCGGTTCAGGTAAACTGTAATATGCGGAAGGCCTATCCGGCATGTGTTGCAATGCCGATTCAAATAAAACGGGCAAAGCCAGTTCATGTCCATGTGAGGTTATGTGAGGGTGTTGGGAATCGGAGAATGTACCGGGGGTGTAATCCATAGATCCTATCACATTTCTTGTAAAAGGCAAAGTGGCATTATGGACGGCTGCTTTCTCTGTCAATATTGGTTTATTATTATACCATTCTGCACCGTATACAGCCTCGTAAGACATCAAATTCGGATAAGTACGTTGCCATCCGCGTGGGATAGTAGCGCCATGGAAATTTACAATCAGTTTGTATTTAGCGGCATCTTCAAGAATATCTATATAATAATCCATCATAGCCACACTGTCATCGGCAAAAAAATCCACTTTGATTCCTGATACTCCCAAATCATTCAACCATTTATACTCCTTTTCCCTATTCTCGCGTTTGTTTAAACGATATAACGGCTTTGGACCAAGCCACTGCGTACTTGAGTTATACCATAACAGGGATTTTACCTTATGTTCATGGGCATATTTTACAGCATCTTCCATTCCACCGCCGTTTGCCATTACATCCCATTCCCAATCTATCAAATTATACGGCCATTTCATGGCTACTGCCAAATCTATATACTCTTTTACCCTCTGGTAATCCTTAGAACCATGGTTATATGCCCAATACACCCACGACACTAGGCCGGGATTAATCCAATCCACGTTGTCTATGACAGAAGGATCGGAAACATCTGTTACTAATGTAGATTCTACTACATCAGTCAGGCTCCCCATGATAAGCAATCGCCAAGGAGATACCCACTCACCTTGAACCGGAAGCTGTTTATCGGATAATCCCACTTTATAAACATCTGCATGTTCATCATTATATAGGAATGAACCGCAATGTCCCCGCCTGATGTTGGCCTCTGTCATTAACATAAAGACCGAATCCTGCAATTCAACAAGACCGGGGTATCCCCATTTGTTCACTTTGTGTGGCTCAACCGGGGCACCGGAAGTGGCTAACGGATAAAAACCTTCATAACCTACACTATATGATTGTATCCATCTTTTGGCCTGTTGTGGAATAGTATACGCCGTATGTTCATTCAGAAGTTGCTCTTCGGCTTCAGCCGCACGGATTCCATATTGAAAGGCAATTCCATCGTCATATACTCTGAACGTTACATTCAGATTCTGTCCGCTTCTGTTTATAAATGAATATACTTGCTCTGTAGCTCTGTTTTTGCAATGACTCCGTTTTCCCGTCACCATTCGGTAATTATCAGTGATGCGTCTGGCTCGGGAGACAGACTTTAATCTCATATTATCGGTCCATTGCTGTTTATTGGTTTCCAATCCAAGAGTAGTTCGGGACAATATGCGCTTTCCTTCGTAATCTACAGAAAAAGAAACGCATCCGTACGTATCGGATTGGGATGATTCTATTGCAACTTTCAGTTTTCCGTTAGGCGATATGATATTTCCTTTTAGCTGAACGCACAATGCAGACAAGGCGAATATCATTAATCCCGTCTGTCTTAATACATTATTCATATTGATTGATTTATTTAATCCAGTTGTAAGGTAATGTTGTTATTGTCTGGTTTTCCGTTTACTTTGATGGTGTTTTGCCGGATACTCTCCTGAATTCACCCGGTTGACGTCTCCGTTTATCCATTGCCGGTTCGCCAACGTATCGGGGTGGCCCGGAACGTCGCCTTTCAGCAGGCGTAGATAATACAGTCCGGGGGTGGGCGTGTTGCCCGAAGCCACGAATTTAACCGTGATGGTGTCTTTCGGCTCTCCGTTTTCTTTGCGCAACAAGTCGGTTGAAACGGGATATTCTACATTGTAGAATCCGTTTGTGTCGCTAGGTTCTAAACTTACGGTTCTAAGTTTCTTTCCGTCAATGTAAATGGTCCATTCGCGCCCGGCGTCGGCGGAGTGATAGCGGCACATGACAGATACATTTTCCGTTTCTTTTTTGGTTTCCAACTGATAGCTGAACCATTGTCCGCTTTGTGCGTCGATGTAGAATTCACCGCTGTATGCACCGGTGCCGAACTCACCTAAGCGGGCATGACCGGCATCGCTTTGCTGTTCGCCTGTGGATACGAAATCCAGCGTGCGTGCGTTCAGGCGTTGGGTTGCCGCTTCTTCTGCCGTCACTTTCTCCCGGATGTGTTCCCATTCGCTTGGGCTGAGCTGGTTCCAGTACATCATGTAGCGTGCTTCGTGGATGGTATAAAACGGTTGAAGCGTTAAATCGGAGAATTTTGCCCGGTTGTAAAGTCCGCTTTTTATCTTGAAATGCAGTGAGTCGGCATTTACCATATACACGGAATCAAGCACGGCATTTCGTGCGCCGATCAGCATCGGGGCGGATGTCAGACTGAACTGTGTACCTTGCGACGGGGCATGGTCCATGCGTCCTTCTCCCGCAAACTGTCCCACCAAGTTTTCCGTGCCGGTCTTGGCGCCCAGCAGGATAGGGCCGTATCGGAAAGCCACGTAATTAGGGTAGTTCGGACAAATCTCCAATTCCATTTGCATGGGGATTTCCACATAGACAACTTCGCCCTTTTTCCATTTCCTTTTCATATAAGTATATGATCCGGCCTTGCTTTGGTCTGCCTGATTTTTCCCGTTCACGTACACCTTGAAGCCCTGTTTGCACCATTGAGGGTGGCGGATGGCCAATGTGTAGTTTCCTGAGCGGTCGATGGTGAGCCTGGTTTTCGCCTCGTAAGGGAAACGGGTACGCTGCGTGACGGCAAAGTCTTTGGCTTCCAGTCGGCTGGGGACGAACAGATTGACAAACAGCGTATCCGCTCCGTGTCGGGAACGGGCGTAGATGAACTCGCCGTACTTGCTGTGATTCTCCATACCGGTGCCTACGCAGCACCACATACCCTGGTTCACTTGCGAGTACATGCGGTAGTGTTGCGGGCGCAGACTGGTGAAGTAAACATATCCGCCCGTATGCGGATTCTGTGTGGAAAGAATGTGGTTGTACATGGCTTTCTCATAGAAATCGGCATACTGTGCTTCGTGCGAATCGGCGAACAGGTCTTCCGTGAGTTTCAGCATGTTATTGGTGTTGCAACTTTCCGGTCCGTTCGGATTGGTAATGTAGCGGGCGCAACGGTCTGCGGGCAGGAAGTGTTCGTCGACGCTGTTGCCTCCCAAAGCCAGTGTGCGGTTGTTCACCACATCGTTCCAGAAGTTGAACGCTGCTTTCCGGTAAGAGGATGCCGCAGGCAGATCGACCGGAGAAGCCATTTCCTGCGCTATGCGGGCAAATCCAATGTATTTGGGAACCTGTGTGTTGGCATGCTTGTTGTTCAAGAAAGTGGTGTCTGGCATCTGCATACCGTTGATCATGGTTTGGTGAGAGTACCGTCGGGCCGCTGTCAGGTATTTAGTATCGCCGGTAAGCCGGTAAGCGTCGGCATACACTTCGTTGATGCCCCCGTGTTCCGTGTCCAGAATCCCCTGTACGGTCTGGTCCGGTAGTTTTGAAATCAGGTTTACTCCCCAGTCGCATAATTTGAGGAAGCACTTGCCGGCTTTTTTGTTCCCGGCGTATATCCAGGCGTCCCGCAGTCCGGCGTATACTTTGTGCATCACATAAAACGGCACGTTTCCCCGGTTTTTGTTCCAGGCTGTCAGGTCGCCTTTGTATATCCCCGTCCACACGCTGTTGTCCGGCAATCCTCCGATGTATCCGTACAGTCCTTCCGTATTGTTGTCGAATGCGCGTTGGCATTCGTCCAGCCGGTCCACCATATAGTCCAGTCGGTTCAGCAACATCTTCCGGGTGGCTTCGTTGCGTGATGCGGCATAGGCGAGTGCCAGTGCGCTCAGGTAATGGCCGCCGATATGGCCGTCCAGGCGGAACGAACCGGATCCCCAGTTGGGAAAGTTGGGATGTCGTGTCTCCCAGTTCGGGAAGCCTGCCTGTCGGAAAAACGGTGTCAGCAGTCGGTCCGTATCGTATTCCAGCAAAATGGAATCGTTCAGCATCATGGCTTGTTCAAACATGCCGTCCTGAAGGGTTACTTCCTGTAAATCGAACAAATGCGGGTAGAGTTTGCTTTGTGCCGTTGCGGATGCCTGCAATCCGAATACGCCGATGGTGGCGGCAGTGATGGCAAGTAATGTTTTCATAGGATGGGGTGAGATTTATGATTCATCCGCAAAGATATTCATTTGCATAGGATCTTCCAAGGATATGGTGTAAAAACACACTTTATCACGTGCGGAGAATTCCTCGGCCATCGCCGGGACGGTACGGGAGGTTCGGCTGAGGATTTCGTCGGATTCGCTTCCCGGGAGCGGAAATGCCGGCCCGTCTGTCGGACAGGAGCGGCGGAAGACCGGAAACCGCCGACAAGGCATACCGTAGTGGAGCGGGGTGTTACAGGCCGAGGCGGTTTCGTTTTAATCGGCGGTATAAAAAGGTTTGTATGCCTCCGCGAACGGCGAGATACAGAACGAAGGAGAGCCACAAGGCATGGTTGCCTCCGCTATCTTGTAGCAGGAGATGGACCGAGAAGAATACGAGGGTGGCCCATGCCATGGAAACCAGCATCTCGAAAGTGGCGGTGAGGCCGATGAAGATACCGTCCCACAGAAAAGCTGCCATGCCGGCTATCGGTATGACCCATACCCAAGGCAGATAGGGCAGGGCGGCCGTACGCACGCTTTCCTGATCGGTAAGAAGGGCGACGAGCACTTTCCCGCCGCCTATATATAATAAGGTGGTAAGCAGTGCCATGATGCCTCCCCATCGGAACAGCGCTTTTACCGTATGTTGCAGGCCGGCCGATTGTCCGGCTCCGAATTGTCGGCCGGAGAGCGCTTCGGCAGCAAAGGCAAATCCGTCCATGAAGAAGGAATACAGGGTAAAGAATTGCATGAGCACGGCGTTTACGGCCAATACGGTTTCGCCCTGCCGCATGCCGAAAAAGGTGAAAGCTCCCGTCACGCCAATCAGGCATAACGTACGGAAGAAAATGTCTCTGTTTACCGTGAAAAAGGCGTTGAAGTTTACTTTTTCCCAAAGCCGTCGCAACGGGGGAAAGCCATCGTGGGCCTGCCGGCGGCAGTGGCGTACGGCCCAGCCCGTAGCGACGGCCAGGCCTGCGTATTGAGCCGTCAGGGTTCCGAGAGCCACTCCGCCTATGCCGTAATGCAACTCGTACACGAAGAAAAGACTGGCTGCTATGTTTGTAAGTCCTTGCAGCAAGGCGATATACAGCGGATAGCGCGCTTCCTGAATGCCGATGAACCATCCTGTCAGACTGTACAGCCCCAATACGGCCGGGGCGCCCCAGATGCAGATGCCGAAATACCGGGCGGCATGGATGGCCGTATCGCCCGCATAGGCGTTGAGCCCTTGTAGGATAAGCGGGTGTATGACGATGATCGCCAGACCGATGCACAAAGCCACCAGGGCGGAATGCAGCAGGATGGCAATCAGTTCTTCGCGGTCGTTGCGTCCGAAGGCCTGGGCCGAAAGTCCTGTCGTGCCCATCCGCAGAAAAGCAAACAGCCAGTACATCATGTTGAAGAGGGTACTGCTCAGCGCAATGGCGCCGATGTAGGACGGTGATCCCAGATGGCCGACGAGGTTCATGTCGATCAGCCCCAGTAACGGTACCATGATATTGGATGCGATGGATGGCAGGGCAATGCGCAGGATGTCGCGGTGCATGTCGGGCAATTTCATGTCAATGTTGGGTTGTGCGGTCTGTTGGTGCCGGCGGTGTACGTTTTGCAAAGGTAAGACAAGGAGAAGAAAAAGACGAATCCGGCAAAAGATATTTTTATCGGGAGGATTTGTTTTTGTCTTATTCCCTATCTTTGCAGTCGGATTACATATAAAAGGAAAATTCCGATGGGAATGAATTATATCGACGAACTCAATGAAGAACAGCGGCAGGCCGTGTTGTATACGGAAGGTCCCTCGCTGGTGATAGCCGGTGCCGGTTCGGGAAAGACACGTGTGCTCACTTATAAGATAGCCTATTTGTTGGAGCAGGGTATGGCGCCTTGGAATATCCTGGCGCTCACCTTTACCAATAAGGCGGCCCGCGAGATGAAGGAACGGATCGCCCGACAGGTGGGAGGAGAAACGGCATCGCGGCTCTATATGGGCACCTTTCATTCCATTTTTGCCCGTATACTGCGTACGGAGGCGCATTATATAGGGTTTACGCCCCGTTTTACAATATACGACACTGCCGATTCAAAGAGCCTGATCAAAAGCATTGTCAAGGAGATGAAGCTGGACGACAAGGTGTATAAGCCGGGCTTGATACAGGCGCATATATCAGCCGCAAAGAACCGTCTGATGCTTCCCGAGGCGTATCTGGCCAGCGGAAGCGTACAGCGGGCCGACGAACTTTCGAAAGTGCCTTTGACGGGTGAGATATACAGACGTTACCGCGACCGGTGCCGCCAGGCGGATGCGATGGACTTTGACGATTTGCTGCTGTATACGTATTTGCTTCTTCAGCAGTATCCCGATGTCTGTGCCCGTTACGAAGAGCGTTTTCGCTTCGTGCTGGTCGACGAGTATCAGGACACGAATTACGCCCAGCATTGTATTGTGTGGGAACTGACGAAGACGCGCCGGAAAGTGTGCGTGGTGGGGGATGACGCCCAAAGCATATACAGTTTTCGCGGGGCCAATATCGGTAACATCCTTAATTTCCAGCAGCAGTATGAGGGAGCCCGCCTGTTCAAACTGGAGCGGAACTACCGTTCCACGCAGACCATCGTCGGGGCGGCCAACAGTCTGATCAGCCACAACAGCGAACAGATTCACAAAGACGTGTTCAGTAGGGAAGCGGTGGGCGATCCGCTTACGGTTTTCAAAGCCTACAGCGATGTGGAGGAAGCCGATATAGTAGTAAACCGGATCGTGGAGCTTCACCGGAAGAAAGAATTGGAGTTCAATGAGTTTGCTATTCTTTACCGCACCAATGCTCAAAGCCGTACTTTCGAAGAGGCTTTGCGCAAGCGCTCCTTGCCGTATCGCATCTACGGCGGTCTGTCCTTCTATCAGCGTAAGGAGATCAAGGACACCATCGCTTATTTTCGTCTGGCTGTGAATCCGAACGACGAGGAGGCCTTGAAGCGGGTTATCAACTATCCGGCACGGGGAATCGGGCAGACGACTTTGGAGAAAGTCATCGTGGCGGCAGCCGATGCCGGTCGAAGTTTGTGGGAGGTTGTCAATGCGCCTCTGGATTTCGGCTTGAAGATCAATCGCGGTACGCAGGCCAGATTGGAAGCGTTTGCGGCGTTGATCAACGGGTTTCGGGCCGAAGCGGATACGGCGGATGCCGCCACGCTGGGGATGCGTATCGTGCGCGAAAGCGGCATTCTGAACGATATTTATCAAGACAATTCGCCCGAGAATCTCAGTCGGCAGGAGAACGTACAGGAACTGATGAACGGGGTGCAGGAATTCGTGGCCGGTCGTCAGGAAGAGAGTGGGGAGGAGTTTGTGCATTTGCCCGATTTCCTACAGGAGGTGGCTTTGTGGAGCGACATGGATGAAGACGAGGGAGACGATGACAACAAGGTGACCCTGATGACCATTCATGCCGCCAAGGGACTGGAGTTTCGGGCCGTATTTATTGTAGGGCTGGAGGAAAACCTGTTCCCCAACGAGATGGCCGGACTGTCCGTGCGGGAACTGGAAGAAGAGCGGCGGTTGTTCTATGTGGCACTGACCCGCGCGGAGGAGTATTGTTTTCTGAGCTATGCGCATAGCCGTTATCGTTTCGGAAAGATGGAGTTCAGCAATCCCAGCCGCTTCTTGAGCGAGATCGATGAGGATTTTCTGTCTTCCGCACGGGCGGGCGGGCTGTTCGGAGCCGGCGGGTATGCCGCGCATCCGTATCGGCGGGAGGCGGCATCGTCTGCCCGTCTCGACGACTGGGAAGAGGGAGGACAGCCGCAGCGCCAAAAGGCGGACAGACCCTTGTCGCCGGTGGCGGTTCCCCGCCGGTTGCGGGCGATGGGATCGTCGGTTCCCGGTTCCGGGCCCTCGGCAACGCCGGTTGCCGGCAAGTCTGCCGCTTCCCCGGATAGTCCGGTGCAAGCCGGCCAGACCATTGAGCACGAGCGTTTCGGTCTGGGACAGGTGGTGCAGGTGGAGGGCTCCGGCGACAATGCCAAGGCTACGGTCGAGTTTCGCCATGTAGGCAAAAAGCAGTTGTTGCTGCGTTTCGCCCGTTTCAAGGTCATAAAATAGGGCGATGGCGGAGACTGTTTGCAGGCAGGGGCATGGCAAAACGGATCCGTGAAGAAATAAAGTCGATTTCAAACTTTGGTGTATACCGTTCAAGGCGTGGTTTGTATAAATCACGCCTTGATTTGTACATATCCGGTCTTGGTTTGAATGAGGCTCCGGCTTCGTGCCGTTTATAGGACAGGGCCGGTCGTTTTATAGTCATGCTGTGTGCAAAACAGGGCCGACCGCCAGGGGAGGGTATACCTGCCGCCCACGGAAACATCCTGCCTCGGAAAGCGTTCAGCCGGTCGGATAAAGCAATTTTATTTATATCCTCACAATATATATTATTTTTAGTATAACGGCTTTTAAGGATACTGAATAAATGATATTTTGTTTTCGGATATGGTTTTTTCCACTCTATATTTGCTCCAGACATTTACGAAGGGCGCCGACGGAACGGCGCCGGAAGAATGAAAAAAGTTGGAGTTATGAAAAAAGAGAGTGATATGATACCTACGGAAAAAGGCCTTCAGCGAGGGCCGCCTTCCTCGACAGAGGGATAATGAAGAGAGAGTGGAATTTTTATTACCAACCTAAATTTGAGAGATTATGTTTTATCATGTAAAAGATTTGCAGTTTAATGCACGGGTATCCAAGCCCGACCCGCGATTTGCACGCATCATGCTTGAGGCATTCGGTGGTGCCAACGGAGAGTTGAAATCTGCCATGCAGTATTTTGTGCAGGCATTCAGTTGCCGGAATCCTTATCCCGACAAGTACGATATGCTGATGGATATTGCCACCGAAGAGTTGGGCCATCTGGAGATTGTGGGAGCCACCATACAGATGTTGCTCGGACCGGTGGGAGGGGAAATGAAAGATGCGGTGGAGGTGACACCGTTGAACGCCATGATGAGCGGGAAGGCCGCAAAAGAGGAACTCATTCATCAGGCCTTTACCAATCCCTACTTCCTGGTTGTGGCTCCGGGTAGCCCGTCACTGACGGACAGCAACGGCAATCCTTGGTGTGCCACTTATGTTTCGGCAAATGCCGATCTGACGGTAGATCTGCGTTCCAACATGGCCGGCGAAAGCCGGGCCAAGATCGGTTACGAGAACCTGATGCACTTTACCGACGATCCGTTGGTAAGGGAGACGCTGATGTTCCTGATGACCCGCGAGGTGACGCACTACCAGCAGTTCGAAGCGGCCCTGGAAACGATACAGCCCAACTTCCCGCCGGGAGCTTTGCAGACATCGCCTAAGTACAGCAATCTGTATTTCAGCCTTTCGCAGGGCGAGGATGCCCGTGGACCGTGGAACGAGGGGCCCAGCACACAGCTGAAAGAGGAATGGCAGTATATCGAGAATCCGCTGGAAGAAGTGAGACGTACCGACGGGCTGACCGAGAGGGAGCCCAAGGGGACGGACCGCACGGAGGAAGACATGCGCCGGATGGACGAAAAACTGTCCAAAGAGCATAGCGCGGAGGTTTTGTCGGCTATGCCCGACGAGAATATCGCCTGGTGCAACTATATGAATCAGAAGAAGAAATCGAGTAAATAACGTGGCCGAAGGTCATTATTAGGATAACATTTAAAAATTTACAATTATGAAAACAACTGTAGAGAACAAAAAGCCCGCTGTTAAAAAAGAAGTGAAAAAAACAGCTTGTTCGAAAGCTTGCGATGCAAAGCATGCCGAACCTAAAAAAGAGGCGGTCCGGGCTACCGGAAAAGAAAAGGAAACTTCTCCTAAGGCAACGGCTAAGAAATAGCCTTGCGGAAGTAAGATAATCAAAGGTTCCCGGCGGAAACATCCGCGCGGCGGGAATCCTCCGGGAACCGCTTTAAACCTTAAATTCGCAGCTTAATTACTTGTTATAAATGCAAGTCCTTG
>ERZ778503.2281-NODE-2281-length-10908-cov-5.719248_pt1 | contig 10908 bp, 8 predicted proteins | sample MGYA00510047_ERZ778503 | MGnify/ENA primary metagenome ERZ778503 (study PRJEB29527, sample SAMN07138965) | mouse gut metagenome | material: feces | host: mouse | place: China:Nanjing | collected 2016-01-25 ... | reverse complement strand
ACCGAGTGTCCGACCGCTTGGCCGAGACGATCCCCGGCGCCTTCAAGCCCAATCAATACAGCAACCCGAACGGCCCGCTGAGCCACTACGAGACGACCGGCCCGGAGATCTGGGAAGCGACCGCGGGCCAGATCACGCATTTCGTGGCCGGCATCGGCACCGGCGGCACCATCTCGGGCACCGGCCGCTACCTCAAGGAAGCGTCCAACGGCGCCGTGACAATCGTGGGCGCCGACCCGGAAGGCTCGATCTACTCCGACCCGACCAACGTGCACGGCTACAGCATCGAAGGCGTGGGCGAGGACTTCTACCCGGCCGCCTACGACCAGACGATCGCCGATGCGATCGAGCAGGTGACCGACGCCGAAGCCTACCTGATGACGCGCCGGCTCGCCGGCGAAGAGGGCCTGCTCGTCGGTGGCTCGAGCGGCATGGCGGTGGCCGCCGCCGTGGCCTACGCGAAGAAGCACGACCTCGATGCATCACAGACGGTTGTGGTGCTGCTGCCGGATTCGGGCCGCAGCTACCTTGAGAAGATCTTCAACGACGACTGGATGATCGACAACGGCTTCGCCGACGTGGTGGCCGCCACAAGCCGCCCCTCGATTCTCGACGCGGCGCTCGCCGAAGTCATCGCCTGAGCCCAACCACCCAATCCCAACCAAGTACACTCAACCACGCACGGAGACACACCAATGAGCACAAACACGCACGAGACCCTGCAGAACACCACCCTGGGCGTGGCCACCCGCGCCATCCACGCCGGCCAGACGCCCGACCCCACCACGGGCGCCGTTGTCACCCCGATCTTCATGACATCCACGTTCAAGCAGGACGGTGTGGGTGAGATGCGCAACGGCTACGACTACAGCCGTTCGGTCAACCCCACACGCACCGCGTTCGACGAGCAGCTCGCGGCCGTCGAAGGCGGCGCATACGCGATGAGCTTCGCCTCCGGGCTCGCAGCGATCGACGTGCTGCTGCGCTCCACCCTGCGCCCCGGCGACAATGTGCTCATCGGTAACGACGTGTACGGCGGCACCTACCGCCTGCTCGCCAAAGTGTTCGTGCCATGGGGCATCGGGCTCGATGTGGTGGACATCACCGACCCGGCCCAGGTGAGTGCCGCACTCGCTGCCAAGCACTACACATACCTGTGGGTGGAAACGCCATCGAACCCGCTGCTCAACATCACCGACATCGCCGCCACGTCCGCCCTCGCGCACCAGTACGGCACCAAAGTGGTGGTAGACAACACCTTCGCCTCGCCGATCCTGCAGCATCCGCTCGCCGACGGCGCCGACGCCGTGGTCTATTCGACGACGAAGTACATCGGCGGCCACTCCGATGTGGTCGGCGGCGCCGTGGTGGTCAACGACGAAGCCATGCGCGACCGGATCGCGTTTGTGCAGAACTCCGCGGGCGCGGTGCCCTCGCCGTTCGACGCATGGCTCGACATGCGCGGCTTGAAGACGCTCGAGCTGCGCGTGCTGCGCCACAGTGAGAACGCGATGACGATCGCCCAGTGGCTCGAAGGTCACAGCGGTGTGGAACGCGTCTGGTACCCGGGCCTCGAATCGCACCCGGGCCATGAGATCGCCGCACGCCAGATGCATGGCGGGTTCGGCGGCATGATCTCGGTGCAGCTGAGTGGGGGAGCCGAGGCCGCGGGCCGGTTCGCCGCCTCCACCGAGATCTTCACGCTGGCGGAATCGTTGGGCGGCGTCGAATCGCTGATTGAAGTGCCCGCCGCCATGACGCACATGTCGGTCTCCGGCACCACACTCGAAGTGCCCGCCAACCTGGTGCGCCTTTCGGTCGGCATCGAAGATGTGGACGACCTCATCGGCGACCTTGAGCAGGCCTTCGCCGCGGTGGCCGACTAGTCGAACACCATCGTCGTCAACGAGCGCGCCGGCAGTGCGAACGTCTGCGACTCCCGGCCGCGCACGTCAATGCGCAGTGTGGCCGGGGCCACGCGCTCATTGCACAGCACCGCGGCGACCGCGCTGTCCGGCGTGGCGAACGCGGCGGCATGCAGCCGTTGTGCCTTACGCAGCTCACTGGTGATGCAGTGCGAGCCGATGGGCACGAATTTGGAGAAGTGGCCGAGCGCGTAATAGTCGGCGTTGCGCGTGCATTCGCCGGTGCGCCGGTCCACCGTCAGCAGGCCGCGGTTGCTCGAATGCGTGTGGTCGTTGCGCAGATAGTAGTAATCGGGGCCTCCGCGCGTGTCGAGCGCGATGTTCCACAGCACGGCGGACTGCGCCCAGTTGTTCATCATCGAGATGACGCGTGCGCCCATCGTGACCAGCGCGTCGTCCCAGTTGCGCGGCCCCCAGTCGCCGCCGGAGGCTTCGGTGACCCAGATGCCTTTCGTGGGCCAACGGCGGTGGATGTCGCTCATCGTGCGCGCGGCGCCGCCGTAGTAGTGCCATGCCGAGCCGGCCGTGGCGGCGAACGCGCGCGGGTCCATATATAGTTCGCGCACAAAACGCCCGTCGGGGTAGTGGTCGGTGGAGTAGTTGTGGTCCCAGCACATGATGCGCACGTCGCCGAGCCCATGCGCGCGCAGGCACGGCGCTAGGAACCGCGTGATGAACCGCGCCTGCTGGCTTGGGCTCATCGCCATCGACGGCCAGCGTGACTGCGGGTAGTCGGGTTCGTTCGTGGGTGTGACGCCGAAGACATGCAGGCCGTGGCGCCGGTAGGTCTCGATGAACCGCGCCAGGTATTCGGCGTACACCGGGTAGGCGGCGGGGCGCAGCCAGCCGGTCAGGCGCGTCAACGGGCGTTTGCCGAGCGCGCTGAAGTTCGTCTTCATCCACCACGGCGCGCTCCACGGGCTGACGATGATGTTGAGGTCGGGGGCGGAGGCGGGAGGCCCTATGGATTGCGCGCGCATCGCCTGCGCGGCCTTGACCATCGGCAGGATCGTGTATTCCTCGGGCCTGAAGTCGAGGGTGCGCAGATGCCGGTCGGGGCGCCTGCGCGTGAATCGGTATGGGCGCGTCACATGGTCGGAGGGACCCACCGGCTGGCGCAGCATCGAGATGCCGATGCCCTCGGTCACACTGAACAGGTCGCGCAAAGCGCGGTGCGGATGGCGCATGGCGTTGTGCCACAGGTAGCTCGTGGCCTGCGTGATCGACGCGCCGAACCCGTCGATGCGCTGGCGGGGGCGCGCCGGGTCGAGAACCAGTGTGGCGGTCGTCTCCGCGCCCGGCGCGACCCGGAGGTCCACCGGGCGCAGCGCCGCCTCAAGCATCGTGTCATGGGCGTTCGCATACGTGGTAAACATGCGCATGGGGCCACTGTAGCGCGCCGGCGCCATGCGCGCGTGCGGATTGCGCCGAGCGCCCAGCTGTGTGCGTGCGGTCAGTCGGAGAACTCGTTGATCGCCGCAAGGAAGCGCGCGCCGTAGCGTTCGAGCTTGTTGGCGCCCACGCCGTTGACCTCGAGAAACTCCTCGCTGGTGTGCGGGCGGCGCTGCGCCATGTCGCGCAACGCCTTGTCGGAAAACACGATGTACGGCGGTTTGCCGATGTCGCGTGCGATCTCCAGTCGCAGTGCGCGCAGGCGCTCGAACAGCGCCTCGCCATCATCGCTGGGCGTGAACGAGCCGATCGGCCCGCCTGTGCCGCCCTTGCCGTATGCGGAGTGCTGCGTGCGCGAGGCCGTGCGCGCCGCTTTGCGCTCCGTCTTCTTGATCTCGTAATGGAACGTGGGGCTAGTGGTCTCTGCGGCGCGCGGGCCGAACTGCACAAGCGGCAGCCGGCCTTCGCCGATATACAGGAACCCGTCCGCCACCATCTGGTTGAGCACGTCGCGGATCTGCGCCTCCGACGTGCCTTCCAATGTGGCGTAGGTGGGCAGTGTGTCGAAGCCGCGGGCCAGCACATCCTGCGCCTTCGAGCCGCGCAGCACCGCTACGATCTTGCCCATGCCGAAATGCTGGCTCAGGTCGTGCACGCACATGCTGATCGCGCGCGCGACCGGCGTCACGTCCACGGTGGCGAAGGTGCTTGCGCAGTTCACGCATCCGCCGGCGCAATGGCCCGTGCCCGGGGTGTCGTGTTCGCCGAAATAGCGCGTCATGTAGCGGTGCAGGCATTCGGTGGTGCGGCAGTAGCCGATCATGCCGTCGAGCAGTTGGCGTTTGGACCGGCGCACCAAGTCCTGTTCGTCGGCGGTGAGGCGTTCGTTGGGGCCGCCCATGTCGAGCAGCCGGCGCCGTGTGACGATGTCCGATTCGTTCCATAGCAGCGTGCAGCGGCTCGGTTCGCCGTCGCGGCCCGCACGGCCGGCCTCCTGATAGTACGATTCGATGCTTTCGGGCATGTTGTGGTGGATCACAAAGCGCACATTCGACTTGTCGATGCCCATGCCGAACGCGTTCGTGGCCACCACGACCGGCGTGCGGTCGGTCACGAAGTCACGTTGCGCCTGTTCGCGTGTGGGCGCGGGCATGCCGCCATGGTAGGCCACCGCCACGTCGCCCGGCGCATTGCCCGCGCCGCGCGCCGCGCGCAATTGCGGCACGAGCGTGTTGAGTGTCTGCGCGAGCGCCTCGGTCTCTTTGCGCGTGGCGCAGTACACGATGCCCGATTCGTCCGCATGTTCGGCCACGTAGTTCGCGATCCAGTTCGCCTTCTCACGCGTGTTGAGTTTGAACATGTCGAAATACAGGTTCGTGCGGTCGAAGCCGGTCACCAGCACGAGCGGGTCGCGCAGGCCCAGCAGTTGCACGATGTCGCGGCGCACGCGTTCGGTCGCGGTGGCGGTGAACGCGGCCACGGTGGGGCGGTCGGGGAGGGCTGCGATGAATTCGCCGATGCCCAGATACGACGAGCGGAAGTCCTGGCCCCATTGCGAAACGCAGTGCGCCTCGTCCACCGCGATCAACGCGATGTCGGCGCGTGCCGCGAAATTGCGAAAGCGCGGCGTCTCCAGGCGTTCGGGCGCCACATAGAGCAGTTTCACCTTGCCGGCATAGGCGGCGTCGAGCACCTGCTCCTGCTCGTCCATGGTCTGCGTGGTGTTGATGAAGGCGGCGGGGATGCCGATCTCGTTCGCGCCGTCCACTTGGTCGCGCATCAGCGAGATGAGCGGGGAGATGACGATCGTGATGCCGTGGAGCAGCAGCGCGGGAATCTGGTAGCACACGGATTTGCCCGAGCCTGTGGGCATGACACCCAGCACGTCGCGGTTGGAGGCGATCGCCTCGATGAGTTCGGCTTGGCCGGGGCGGAACGATTCGTAGCCGAAGTGCTCGCGCAACGCCGCCAGCGTGGCCTGCGATCCGTAGTGGGCGGCATCGGGCTGGTTGGCGTGTGCGTGTGCTTCGAATCCTGTCATAGCCGCCCAGTGTACCAACGCCGCCCCATTGGCGGTAGGGGCGGCGTTGGGGCGTGTTTGGGCGTCAGGCGGCCTCCACCGGGAACTCTTCCACAACGCGCATGGCGTCGACGATCATCTGCGGGGTGGCATCCGGCACGGCGGCTAGGAACGTCGAATCCGGCTGTGCGGTGTATTCGGCCACCGTCTGCAGGTTCGCGTCGGTGAACTCGAGGTTCATCTGCTTCCAGGAGTGGGGCAGGCCAACGCTGTCGTAGTACGCGAGCAGCTGGCGCGCCTCGGCTTCCTTGCCCTCGGCCACGAGCTGCACGAGCACGCCGTAGGCCACCTTGTCGCCGTGCATCGTGGCGGCGGAACCCGGCACCTGCGTCAGGCCGTTGTGCAGGGCGTGGGCGCCCGACACGCGGGCGCGCTCGCAGCCAAGGCCGCCCACGGTGCCGGCCAGGCCGATGATCGTGTCGATGAGCAGGCGCACCTGCTCGTTGTCGTAGTCGCCGGCGTGCAGGGCCTTGAGGGCGTCCTCGCTGTGCTCGAGCAGGATGTCGTGGATCAGGCGCGCGGACTGGTAGGCGAGCTGGTCGAAGGCGGTCAGGTCGTTGGCGCGTTCGAGCACCGGCGCACACTCGTACCATTTGGCGATCGTATCGCCGATGCCGCCCACCATCTTCTCGGCGGGCGCGCGCGAGATCAGCGCGGAGTCCACGATCATCGCCACGCTGTTGCGGCCGTGCAGCGGCGAGCCCACATAGCGGTGCTCGTCGTCGTAGTTCACCGAGAACGGCGTGTATGCGGCGCACGCGCAGGCGAGCGTCGGCACCATGATCAGGTCCACGTTCAGCAGTTCGGCCACGTTCTTGGCGGTGTCGGCGAGCTTGCCCGCGCCGATCGCCACGATCGCGTCGGCGTCGAGCGCGCGGGCCTGTTCGGCGAGTTCGCGTGCGTTGCGTTCCGTTGCCGAGCGGTCGTAGCGCAGCGCCGGCGCGAAGAACTCGCTTGAGCCGGTGTAGTCGAGGAACGCCTGGGCGGACAGTTCGCCGGTGACGATGACCGGGTGCGCGTAATCCTCGAGGTAGCGTTCGATGTTCTTGGCAGACCCGGGTTCACTGATGTAGCGGTTGGGGCCGGGGTGGACGTCGGTGACGCGGTTGAACGTTGCCATACCGTGAAGCTCCTTTGATAGACATTGCAGGCGAGTGGTGTGGGCCAGCCGCCTGCGGATGGCCTCAAAGGAACATGCGCGCGGCTGGTCACATTGTCGGCCAGTGTACTATCGCTTCACTGTTGGCGAACCCCGCTGTCTCACTGGGCAGTCACGCGAGCGTTTCGAGCGTGCGCATCGCCTCGATGATCTGCGCGGGCGTCACGCTAGGCACCGCGGCATGGAACGGCGAGTCGGGGGCGGCCGCGAAATCGGCCACCGTCTGCAGGTTCCCATCGGTGAACTCAAGGTTCATCTGCCTCCACGAATGCGGCAGCCCGATGGTGGCGTAGAAGGGGAGCAGCGCCTGCACCTCGCTTTCCTTGCCCTCCACGAGCAGCTGCACGAGCACGCCGTACGCCACTTTCTCGCCGTGCATGGTGGCGGCGGATCCGGCCACGCGTGTCAGGCCGTCGTGCACGGAGTGCGCGCCGGATTCACGTGCGCGCACGCCGCCGAACCCGCCGACCGTACCGGCCAGACCGATGATGGTGTTGATGAGCGTGCGCACATGCTCGTTGTCGTAGTCGCCCGCGCGCACGGCCTCGAGCGCCGGTTCGCTCTCCTCAAGCAGCATGTCGTGGATCAGGTGTGCGGAATGGTAGGCGAGCCGGTCGAAGACGGTCAGGTCGCTCGCCTGGTCGAACACAGGCGCGGATTCGTACCATTTCGCGATCGTGTCGCCGATGCCGCCGACGAGTTTGTCGGCGCCGGCGCGCGCGATCAGTGATGAATCGACGAGCAGCGCGATGCTGTTGCGCGGGTGCACCGGTACGCCGAGGAAGCGGTGCTCGTCGTCGTAGTCCACCGAATACGGCGAATAGGCGGCGCACGCGCACGCGAGCGTCGGCACGATGATCAGGTCGAGGTCCAGAATCTCGGCCACGTTCTTGGCGGTGTCGGAAAGCTTGCCCGCGCCGATCGCCACGATCGCGTCGGCGTCAAGCGCGCGCGCCTGTTCGGCGAGTTCGCGCGCGTTGCGTTCGCTCGACGAGTGGTCGTAGCGCAGCGCCGGCGCGAAGAACTCGCTTGAGCCGGTGTAGTCGAGGAACGCCTGGGCGGACAGTTCGCCGGTGATGATGACGGGGTGGACGTAGTCCTCGAGGTAGCTGGGCACGATCGTGGCCACGCCAGGGGTGCTGATGTAGCGGTTGGGGCCGGGTCGGACGTCGGAATCTTGAACATTGGTTGCCATGGGAAAGCTGTCCTTACGACAAAGGGTCAAATGCGAAAAGAAGGATCAGGGCCGTGCCGCACCAAGGGCCGTGGGTTGTGGCCGGTGTGCGGGGCTCCTCACCGTTGCGCGTGCGACGGTGAGCTTGTGGCCGGGTCGGCAACGTTGGGGCCGATTGTAGGATGACCGTTTGTATTTCGTGCATGCCATGTTCACTTCGAGAGGAAGGGCACCGGGCCGCACGGCCCGCGGTCGGGGCCGCCGGGGACGGCGGAGTAGAGTGGGAAGCCGGCGGAACATGCGCCACGACCACCAGCAAAGGATGAGCCATGACTGAAGAACAGACCAGCAAGCCACGCCCGGAAAGCTTCGAACTCGACCATACCAAGGTCAAGGCCCCGTATGTGCGGTTCATCGACACGCAGACCGGCCCCAACGGCGATGTGATCTCGAACTACGACCTGCGCCTTGTGCAGCCGAACGAGAACGCGATCCCCACCGCGGGCCTGCACACGATCGAGCACACGATCGCCGTGCTGCTGCGCGAGCGCATCCCCGGCTACATCGACTGCTCGCCGTTCGGATGCCGCACCGGTTTCCACCTGCTCACGTGGGGCGAGCATTCACCCGAGGACGTGGCGAAGGCGTTGAAGGAATCGCTCGAGTTCATCGCGTATGAGGCCGAGTGGAGCGATGTGCCCGCCACCACCATCGAAAGCTGCGGCAACTACCGCGACCACAGCCTGTTCACCGCCAAGGAATGGGCCAAGGACATCCTGGACAAGGGCATCAGCTCCGACGCCTTCGAACGTAAGGTCGTCTGAGCGCGCCGACGGCAATGTACGTATATATGCGTATATATGTATAAATACACAATGGTTTGACCGCCACCCACCATCGTCGAGGAGTTACCGATGCCGAATGCCTCATCGCGCCGCTTCCGCCACGCCACCATGCAGGACTACCCGCAGATGGAGCGCATCTACGCCCATGCCCGCGAGCTCATGGCGCGCAACGGCAACCCGACGCAATGGGGCAACACCTTCCCGCGCCCCGAAGTGGTGTGCGACGACATCGCCAACCACCGCACGATCCTGCTCGTGGACACTGTGGGCGGCCATGAGCGCATCCTCGCGCAATTCGCCGTGTGCCCCGGCCTTGACCCCACCTACGGGTCGATCGAGGGCGCGTGGCTTGACAACGACTCCTACATCACCATCCACCGCATCGCCTCGTCCGGACTGGTGCGCCACGCCGCGCGCGACTGCATCGAATGGACGCTCAAACACTACGGCAACGTGCGCGTGGACACGCACCCCAACAACAAGGCCATGCAGCATGTGCTCGAATCATGCGGTTTCGCCCGTTGCGGACTGATCCAGCTCATCGACCGCGACGAAGACCTCACACGCATCGCCTACCAGCGCCACGAATGGTGAACCACGATGGGCCCCGCGGCCCCATGCGCGTATCGCATTCGTCACATGGCTGAGGCACAATACCGCCTATGAGCGCACCCAATGCTGAAAAATGGCCGTTTTCCGACCCCCAAGGCGAAGCGAACTACCACGCCGCACGCCGCGCCTACCCCGCACAGGCCATCGTGGACCTCGCCGCGATCCGCGACAACATGCGGCATCTGGTGGGTGTCGTCGGTGAATCCAGCGGCACGACCGAAGTCATGGGCGTGGTCAAGGCCGACGCCTACGGGCACGGGCTGGTTCCGGTCGCGCTCGCCGCGCTCGCGGGAGGCGCCACATGGCTTGGCACGGCGCAGGCGCGCGAGGCGCTGCTGCTGCGCGCCGCCGGCATCGGGCCCGACCGCGCGCACATCCTCACATGGGTCAACAATCCGCTGTGCGCGCCGTACGGTGAGCTGATCGCCAACAGCATCGACCTGTCCGTGGCCACGTTGACCGCCGTCGAACGCATCGCCGACGCGGCCCGCGCCACCGGCCTCACCGCCCGCGTGCATGTCAAAGTGGACACCGGCTTCGGTCGCAACGGCTTCACCCTCGAACAACTGCCCGAGGCCATCGCCGCACTGCGCCCGCTCATCGACGAAGGCGTGCTCGACGTGGTGGGGCAGTGGAGCCACCTCGCCGTGGCCGACGCGCCGCAGGACTCCGGATTCGTGCACGAGACCGACATGCAGATCGAACGGTTCGAACGGTTCACGAGCGAACTGCGCGCCGGCGGCATCGACCCACGCGTGCGCCACCTGGCGAACACCGCGGCCACGCTCACGCGCCCGCAGATCCACTACGACCTGGTGCGCCCGGGCATCGCGTTGTACGGGTACGAGGCGGACCCGGCGATGGGCACGCCGGGCGATTTTGGGCTCACCCCAGCCATGACGTTGCAGGCGCAGCTGAGCTCGGTCAAAGACGTGCCCGCAGGCAGCGGCCTGTCGTACGGCCGTGTCTACCTGACCGGCGAGCGCACGTCGGTCGCGATCGTGCCGGTCGGGTACGCCGACGGCATCCACCGCTCCGCCTCCGGATTCGACGAGGCGGGCGCGCGCCACGAATACAAACCCGGTGGCCCGCTGCGCGTCGACACCGCGTACGGTCCCAAGCTCATGCGCGTCAGCGGGCGCGTGTGCATGGACCAGTTCATCATCGACCTGCACGGCTCCGCGCAGGAACTCGGCGTGCACATCGGCGACACCGTGCGTTTGTTCGGCCCCGGCGCCGGCGAAGCGGCCGCCGAGCCGACCGCCGACGACTGGGCGCGCGCGGCCGACACAATCAGCTACGAGATCTTCACATGCCTGCGCAACCGCGTGCCGCGCCTGTATCTACACGCGCGCAGCGTGCTGCCTCCAGAAGACGTGGCACGCCTCGACCCGCAGTCGCTGCTGTAGGAGAGCCCGTGCACGCTAGGCTGTGCGCCAAGGAGTGATGTGCAGTATCGCTATACCGGCACAAGGCATGCGTATGGGCGGAATGCCTTGAGTATGGTGCTGGTTTGCCATTGAGGTCATCTCCGGAAGACAACCGTTTGTAAGTGTCCGGAATCCCCTGGTGGCAGTGGTATTCGCGACTTCTGTGGCATGTCAACTGTCCGGAATCGCCTATTTTATGTGATTTCGCCGTTTGCGTCACTGTTTTCGCCGTTATCGTCATCAATCCGGCAAAAAAGTGACGGTAACGTCGAAAAGGGTGACACAAACGGC
>ERZ778503.2274-NODE-2274-length-10944-cov-3.220406_pt1 | contig 10944 bp, 10 predicted proteins | sample MGYA00510047_ERZ778503 | MGnify/ENA primary metagenome ERZ778503 (study PRJEB29527, sample SAMN07138965) | mouse gut metagenome | material: feces | host: mouse | place: China:Nanjing | collected 2016-01-25 ... | reverse complement strand
AAGGAGCAAAAGAAGTGCGGACGAACGGCTTCTTGCAATACGCGGCAATCCCCGTAGCGGCAAATTCAGTATTAGCAGCTACAAGAACATCGTTCTGTTCCAAAAGCGGAATTACCTGCACAAACTGTTTGTCTATCGCCTCGCGCGTCCACTCGACAATCCTTTTAAAACTCTGTTTATTCTCGGCTGCGTCGGCCATCATCCCGCCAATATTATCAAAATCCTGCAAAACGACTTTTACAGGATATTTCTTTGCTATTTCCTCAAAAACATGGGGAATATTTACCGTTACCTCATGACCCCGTTTAACCAACTCGCGGGCTACAGCCAGATAAGGCAGTACATCGCCTTGCGATCCTCTTGTTACAAGCAGTATTTTCATTCTTCAATATTTTACACGTAGTTTTTTCATCACAAATCAGACTTCTTTGCCTTCTTTGCTATCCGGGAGACATTGTTCTTTTACCTCACAAGCCTCACTTACCTTTTTACCTGCTACCTTCCTTTTAAAAAGCATCCGGACCAAAAAGGCTAAAAATCCTAACAATATACTCATTAACATAATGAGAGCAAAGAAAGGAGATATAAACATATCCGTCAATGTCTATTTTTCACATTCGATATTCTATTATTAATAATGTCATTTTACCATACACTAATATACAGATAGTTATTACACCTCCGAAATGTCGATTCTTAATAATGGAATATTGATTCTGAAAGATAGCTATTGTTTGGTACAAAGTTATATCAGTACTTTGTATCATCAAAATTAAACAATAAAAAGAAAAGTAAATGAACAAGTATTTATTGCGCAACTTTCTTTATGTTATCTGCATGGTCCCCTTCCTGTTTGCCTGCGATGACAATGATGATGAGGGCGGTTCCGAATTAAACGGAATCTATTCCAATAAGTTGAGTACACCGGAAGGTGGCAATACACTGAACCTGACTTACAGTGGACGTGAGTTCATCGGTAAGGACGTCTCTTTCAAACTAACCGGTAACAATGCGGCAACCATTACACTGCATTACATCCTCCCCGGGGAAGCCGCAACATTGCTGGAGAACGTAGCAGTTACTTCCGGAAGCAACAGTTACTCTTTTTCAGGAAACGGAACCGGAAACAACGGCACTACTTTCGCTTACAGAGGGAATGTTGAAAAAGGCAAGATGACATTCGATCTGACCGATGTAAAAATCGCATCGAACCAACTGACTTCAAATGGGACATGGTATCCGGTGCAAGGTGGGGAATCTATTGAAACAGACCCTGTTTTGGGAGAATATACTTTGATGCGCCATGCCTTTCATATGGTAACTGACAATGCTCTTCTGGGACAGGTAGTTCCCATACTGGAGCCTATTGCAGGAAACCTGATCTGCTGGTTTATCAATGAAGTCTCTTTCAATCCGGATGGCAATATCACAGCCCGCTACGCCACCATGCCGGAAGGCAAAGCTATCGGAGACTTGATAAATACTCCCCCAAACAGAAAAGAGAGCGAATGGCTCACTTCGCCGATCAACCTGGCTTCTTATTATGTAAAAGACGACTCGGAACTTTATATAGTCCCCAACATCGATATGATTCTTTACCAGATTCAACAGAATAAGACTAAGGCAGACGGCGGCCTCGACACTTCCGTTATCGCAGCCATTTACCAGCAGCTTAATAAATGGAGTACTACCGGTATCCGGATGAATATCCGCAAAAATTCGGAAGCCCCTTACAGCAGCATGGGCGGACAAATCGCTTATAAGGGAGATATATTCCTATATCTGGATAAAGATGAAATTGCAGCTTTCCTTCCGCTGTTACCCTTAATAAAAGATCTTCTGCCGGAAGAAATAATTGGCGGACCAATGGGACCGATGATAACATCTTTGCTTGAAATGCTTGCCAGTAGCCTGCAACAAACAAAAACACTGGAACTAGGCATGATGCTAAGCAAACAAAAGGAGATACAATAATAAATAAAGAGTACAGACATGAAAAAATATACAATACTATTTTTACTTGCCTTCCTGACCGGTCCTGCTTTCGGACAGATCATGAAAGGATTCGTATATGACAAGGAGACCAATGAGCCATTGGCGGGAGTCAATATTACCTATAAAAGGATCACGGGAGAAACAAACGGTACAATTTCCGAAGCAGACGGTTCTTATCAGATCAACCTTCCGGAAGGGGGTGTCGACCTGCTGTTCAGTTACATCGGTTATGAGAACGAACAGGTCCCGGTAGTAATCAACCGGAATGAAACGAAGACAAGAAATATATTCATGCAGGTAAAAGCCAACCTGTTGGGAGATGTGGTAGTCAGTGCCGGACGTTTTGAACAAAAACTAAGCAATGTCACCGTCTCCATGGATTTGCTGAAGGCCGAAGACATTACCAAGCAAGCACCAACCGACCTGAGTGCCACACTGAATACAATGCCGGGAGTCGATATCAACGACAAACAGCCTTCTATCCGTGGTGGTAACGGCTGGACCTACGGCGTCGGTTCACGAAGCCTTGTGCTGATCGACGGAATGAGTGCGCTTACTTCGGGTACAGGAATCATTAACTGGAATATCGTTCCGCTGGAAAATATCGAACAGGTAGAAGTTATGAAAGGGGCCTCTTCCGTACTGTACGGTTCGTCTGCCCTGAACGGTGTAATCAACATCCGGACCAAACGGCCAAGCCTGACACCGGTAACGACCTTGCGTGCTTATTTAGGTATTTACGGCGATCCCGACAACGAGGAATACCGGTGGAGCGACAAATCTTTTTGGAAAGAAGGTAAATATGAGGTAGAGCCATTCCTGCGTAAAAACGTATTCTCCGGTATCCGCAACCCGATTTATGAAGGGATAGACTTCTCACATGCCCGCCGCATCGGAAACTTCGACGTATCGGCCGGACTGAATATGTTTACCGACGAAGGATATAAAAAACAAGGTTACAACAAACGGTTTCGTGCCGGCGGTAACCTGACTTACCATCAGCCGATGAAAGACGGCAATTTGCTGAACTATGGTTTCAACGTAAACTTCATGAGTGACAAATATGCCGATTTCTTCCTCTGGCGTTCGCCGAAAGATGTTTATGAACCGTCTCCCATTGCCAATATGGGACGCGAAGCAAATACTTTCTACATTGACCCGTTCTTTAATTTTACAAACCCGAATAATAATACCTCCCACAAGGTAAAGGCCCGCTTCTATTACCGCGGTGACAATATTGCAGACGGCTCGAACAGCGGGAAGTCGATCACGGACATTTTGGGAAATATGGGTACTGATGTCAATGCCATTACCGGTATTGTGCAAAACGTACAAAACGGCGATTACAGCATGCTCTATCCAATCATCCAGCCGGCTTTGCAAGGCGACCTTAACGGACTGGTAAACGGAACAACCAATCTGCTGGGAAGTATTTTCCCGACAGCGACTACAGCCGATTACTGCGACCTGCTTTCATGGGTGATGAAACGTGGTATTCCTAGCAGTACCTCCGACCTGATCCCTTGGTTGTCCAATGCGATCAACCCGAAAGCTGACCCGGTAACCATCGACAAGAATTATACGTATTATCTGGATTACCAGTTCAACAAAAAATGGGACAACGGTACACAGATCACAGCCGGAGCCACTTACGAACATATGCGAAGCACCTCTGTAACGACAGGCAATCACGATAGCGACAATGCAGCCCTGTTCTTCCAGTATGACCAACGCTTTTTCGACCGTCTGAGCGTGTCTGCCGGTATGCGTGCCGAATATTATCGTGTGGATGATTTTCTTCGTGAAGCCGACACAAAGATATTCGGAGCTAAAGTACCTGTCAAACCTATCTTCCGTGCAGGTTTGAATTACCAACTGGCTGATTACAGCTTTATCCGGGCCAGTTTCGGACAAGGCTATCGTTATCCTTCTCTGACCGAGAAATATGCCCGTAAGGATATCGGTGGAGTCGGTGTATTCCCGAACAATAAAGGCAGAAAAAGGGGTAAATGCAGAACTGGGTTTCAAACAAGGATATAAATTCGGTAATCTGATGGGATTCTTCGATGTTGCCGGTTTCTATACGCAATATACGGACATGATCGAATTCCGTTTCGGCTTCTTCGACCCCAACTCTTATGCCTATGCCAAAAGTACACAGGAAATCCTGGGTATCATCGCCATAGGTCAGATGCCGGGTAGCGGTGCACAATTCTACAATGTATCCAAAGCACGCATCTATGGGGCAGAGATAAGTACAAACGGTTTCTACAACTTCAATCCCGACACCAAGTTATCTTATAACCTGGGATATGTTTTCATCGAACCCGAGGATATCGATTACAAGGAAAAGAACGAAATCGAAGCACAATATAACGACCCTCTCCGTGCCAAGGAAAAATCCAACGACTCCAAATATCTGAAATATCGTCAGAAACACACGGTGAAAGGTGTGCTTGATCTCCAATGGAAACGCCTGAATCTGGGTATGAATGTGACTTGGAAAAGTAAGATGCTGGCAGTCGATTATCTGATGGTAGACGAGCGCGAAAAAGAACAGCCGGATGCCATGGAGTATATCCGTCAGCTGCTGTATGGAAATATCGGCGGAGAAACGCTTAATACATACTGGAAAGAAAAGAATACGGACTATTGTGTAGTCGACCTGCGTGCCGGCGTAAAGATAACGAAAGACGTATCATTCCAGTTTATGATCAACAATCTCTTTAATAAAGAATATTGCACACGCCCGATGCTGGTATCGGCACCACGTACTTATGTGATGCAATTGAACATGACATTCTGATTAAACCACTAATAGATGAAAAGCCCTGCCGGATCAAGAAATTACCGGTAGGGCTTAATTTTTTATACCTTTTTCTTACTATTTCAATAAGTCATCAATCACATGCGGATAATGAGCATATTCCAATGCATGCACTTTAGTAGCCACTTCTTCAGGGGTATCGGCAGGCAACACCTCACATTTAGCCTGGAAAATGATATCACCTTCATCGTAATTCTCATTTATATAATGTATCGTTATGCCTGACTCTTTCTCGCCGGCAGCAACGACAGCCTCATGCACATGCATCCCATACATTCCCTTTCCGCCATGTTTAGGTAACAGAGCCGGATGAATATTGATGATTTTACCCGGATAAGCTGTCAGTAACGCATCTGAAATCTTATTCATAAAACCAGCCAGAACAATCAAATCGATCTGATATTCCGCCAGTTTCGCCAAAATGGGGGTTCCTTCCACAAATTCGTCGCGGGAAAACACAAAAGACGGAATTCCCAGATTATTGACGCGTGCATGAACGCCTACATTCTTATTATTGGACAAAACAACCGCGACTTTAACGGTTTCACTTTTAGAGAAGTACCGGGCGATATTTTCCGCGTTTGTACCCGAACCGGAGGCAAAAATTGCTACGTTTTTCATATTTTTCTATGTTTTAGTGCACACGAAAAGAAAAAATGTGCAGTTTTCCGCATTTTTAGTGCATTAAATTTGTTTTGTAACATAAAAAATTCTTTTCTTTGCACTGCAAATTTAAAAAGTATATTCGTATTTATTAATCTAAATTGAAAAAGTTATGTCTGAAGTTGCATCTAGAGTAAAGGCTATCATCGTTGACAAATTAAGTGTTGAAGAAACAGAAGTTACAAACGAAGCGAGCTTTACTAATGATTTAGGAGCAGACTCTCTTGACACTGTAGAATTGATTATGGAATTCGAAAAAGAATTCGGTATCTCAATTCCTGATGATCAGGCAGAAAAGATTACAACAGTAGGCGATGCAGTCGCTTATATCGAAGCTAACGCGAAGTAATCAATCCTTTTAATTAAAGGTATGGAATTAAAAAGAGTTGTAGTAACAGGTCTTGGAGCCATTACTCCTCTTGGTAATACCCTCGCAGAAACCTGGGAGGGCCTTATCAACGGGAAGAGTGGAGCGGGACCTATTACTCATTTTGATGCATCAAAATTTAAAACGCACTTTGCCTGCGAAGTTAAAGGTTTTGATCCGTTAGAGGTGATGGACCGTAAGGAAGCTCGCAAATGCGACCGCTATAGTTTATTGGCTATCAGCGCAGCCAAACAGGCTGTTGCAGATGCAGCTATGGACTTGGAGAATGAGAATAAAGATCGTATCGGTGTTATTTTCGCTGCCGGAATCGGTGGTATCAGGACTTTTGAAGAAGAAGTTGCCGGTTATGAAAAAACAAAAGACACCATCGGTCCGAAATTCAACCCGTTCTTCATTCCTAAAATGATTGCAGATATTGCAGCAGGACATATTTCAATGATGTACGGTTTCCGTGGTCCGAACTTTGCGACTGTTTCAGCATGTGCATCTTCAACCAATGCTATTGCCGATGCTTTCAATTACATTCGCTTAGGAAAAGCAAATGCAATTGTTACAGGTGGTGCAGAAGCTGCTATTGCGGCTCCCGGTCTTGGCGGTTTTAATGCGATGAACGCCCTTTCAACCCGAAACGAATCACCGGAAACAGCTTCGCGCCCATTCAGCGCAAGTCGTGACGGATTTGTAATGGGTGAAGGTGCAGCCTGTCTGATTCTTGAAGAGATGGAACATGCATTGGCCAGAGGCGCTAAGATCTATGGTGAAATTGTTGGTGCAGGTATGTCGGCAGACGCTTACCACCTGACAGCTTCTCATCCGGAAGGTCTGGGTGCAAAACTGGTGATGAAGAATGCTCTTGAAGACGCAGAGATGAAACCGGAAGAGATAGACTATATCAATGTTCACGGCACTTCTACCCCGGTAGGAGACATCTCGGAAGCGAAAGCTATTCTGGATGTATTCGGCGAACATGCCTATAAGCTGAACATCAGTTCAACGAAGTCTATGACTGGACACTTACTGGGTGCAGCCGGAGCATTGGAAGCAATTGCTTGTATTATGGCTGTTAATGAAGATATTGTTCCTCCGACTATCAATCATGAAGAAGGAGACAATGATCCTGAAATCGATTACAATCTGAACTTCACGTTCAATAAAGCACAAAAAAGAACGGTTAACGCAGCACTGTCCAATACCTTTGGGTTCGGTGGCCACAATGCCAGCATGATTGTAAAAAAATTTGTGAAGTAAAGTGTTTACACAATTATACAAAAAGATAAGGCTCCTCAAACATAAGAATAAGGAGCCTTATTCTTCTTTATATAAAATACTGGGATTTTACCCCGATAACATCCACGTTTACGAACAGGCCTTCCTGCACAAATCTTCCTCAGTGGAAGCCAGCGATGGAAAATGGCTGAACAACGAACGACTGGAGTTCTTGGGTGATGCCGTATTGGATGCCGTCGTGGCAGACATTGTATACAAACATTTTCAAAATAAACGGGAAGGTTTCCTGACTAATACCCGTTCCAAAATCGTTCAACGCGAAACACTCAATCGCGTAGCCGTTGAACTGGGACTCGACAAAATGGTTGTCTACTCAGCCAAACTGAGTTCTCACAATAATCATATGTATGGCAATGCATTGGAAGCACTGATCGGAGCAATCTATCTGGATCAGGGATACCGTATGTGTTATCATTTTGTAGAAGATGTAATCATCAATAAATACATCGACCTGGATAATATCGCCCGTAAAGAAGTAAACTTCAAATCCAGTCTGATCGAATGGAGCCAGAAAAACAAACTGGAAATTACATTCGAATTGATAGAATCGTTCACCGACAATGACGGCAATCCGGTCTTCCAAACGGGCGTCACACTGGCCGACACACAAATAGGCGTCGGTATCGGTTATTCCAAAAAAGAGTCACAGCAGAACGCTGCTAAGATGGCAATCAAGAAATTGCGTACGGATAAAGTATTCCAGCAATTCATTTCCGAACTGAAAAAGAAACAGACCGGCGAAACAACTGCCGAACATGAGTTTGAAGATCTTCCGGAGGAAGATTCGGCAACGGAGCAGGAACAGGCTCCGGTCAAGCAAGTGACCAATAACAGCCCGCAGTGTATCGATGCCACAATCAATGAAGAAGTTCGGTAATTAATTACTTACCGAACGAAATCCCCATTCTTTCTCCCTGAACGATCAGGTCGTGCTCCGGAGTGACTAGTTTTAATTTACCAGCCACTTCTGACAAGGCTATTGATTCCACATTATTTCCTTTCATGCAGACCATACGCCCGAATTGACGGTTGGCAATCAATTCCGTCGCATGTCCTCCCAGACGGGTAGCCAGGTTACGGTCGAAAGGGGAAGGATTACCGCCACGCTGGATATATCCCAGCACCGTATCACGAGATTCTATTCCGGTTGCCGCCTCAATTGCACGGGTGATATAATCGGAAGGACGCTTCTTATCGGGCGTTTCCACTCCTTCGGCAACAACAACAATCGAATAGGGTTTGCCACGATGGGCACGGTCGAGAATCGTCTGGTTTACTTTGTCCATATCATATCCCAGCTCGGGAAGCAGTATCACATCCGCTCCTCCCGCCATTCCGGCATAAAGAGCAATCCATCCGGCATGATGCCCCATAACTTCCACTACCATGACCCGTTTATGCGAACTGGCAGTAGAATGCAAACGATCGATCGCATCCGTCGCAATATTGACAGCCGTATCGAAACCGAACGTTATATCCGTTCCCCATACATCATTATCGATTGTTTTAGGAACGCCAATAATATTCAGACCAAGGGCAGAAAGCATTCCGGCTGTCTTCTGTGTACCGTTTCCACCGATACAGACCAGACAGTCTAATCCTAATTCTTCATAATTCTGTATAATAACCTGAGGTTTTTCACTTTCACCGGAGGCAAGTAATTTACGGAATGGTTTCTCGCGGGAAGTACCCAGGATCGTTCCGCCCAGGTTCAGGATACCGGAAAGACTACGTTCGTCGAACGATTGAATATCTTTGTTCAACAAGCCAACAAAACCACTATGAATTCCGATCACTTCCATACCATAATGCATTATGGCAGTTTTACCGACACCACGAATCGTTGCGTTTATACCGGGACAATCACCTCCCGAAGAAAGGATACCTATTTTCATTGTTTTGTTAATTATGTATACGACAAAGATATAAATAAAAAGAGAATGCCTACATTTGCAACCGATACAAATAAAAAGAGCATGGATATTTTAACAAATACAATATCACTACTCTTCCGCCCCCGTCAAAAGGAGATAGAAAAATATGGGCAGGAGACCGACCGGCTGCAACGCAAGCAGCTACGGTCGTTATTATCGGCAGCCCGCAACACGGAATGGGGGTTGAAATATGATTATAAAAGTATCAAAAGATATGAAGATTTCTGCCAGCGTGTCCCGTTGCAGATATATGACGACATAAAACCTTACGTCACACGGATGATTAATGGAGAAAGGAACATACTCTGGCCTTCGGTAGTCAAGTGGTACGCCAAAAGCAGTGGCACCACGAACGACAAGAGTAAATTCCTTCCCGTCACTCCGGAAATATTGCAGGGCTGTCACTACAAAGGTGGTTTCGACACGGTTGCCCTCTATCTGAGAAATAATCCGGAAAGTCATTTTTTCTCCAAAAAAGGATTGATTCTGGGCGGTAGCCACAGTCCTTCTCCTCTAAATCAAAAATCCCATTGCGGCGACCTGTCCGCAGTTCTGCTACAGAACCTGAATCCGCTGGTCAACCTGATGCGTGTTCCGGCTAAACGGATCATTCTGATGGATGAATGGGAAAGCAAAATAAAAGCGATCGTAGACAGTACGTGGAATAAGGATGTAAACAGTCTTTCCGGTGTTCCTTCATGGATGCTGGTATTAATCAAGTCTGTTCTGAAAAAGACCGGACGGGACTATCTGACCGAAGTCTGGCCCAATATGGAAGTATTTTTCCATGGAGGTATCAGCTTCGAACCTTACCGGGAACAATATAAAGCCCTCATTCCTTCGGACAAGATGCATTATATGGAAACGTACAATGCTTCGGAAGGATTTTTCGGCATACAGGATGATCCGGCGGATCAGAGTTTGCTGTTGATGCAGGATTACGGTGTATTCTACGAGTTTATCCCTATGTCGGAAGTCGGTATGCCCAATCCGACCATTCTGCCGCTGGAAGCAGTGGAGACAGGAAAAAACTACGCGATGGTCATCACGACCTCCGGCGGACTATGGCGTTATCAGATTGGAGATACGGTGCGTTTTACCTCTCTTTTCCCGCATAAATTCGTCATTTCGGGAAGAACCAAGCATTATATCAATGCTTTCGGAGAGGAGTTGATGGTAGATAATGCCGACAAAGCGATCAGTAAGGTCAGCCGGCAGACCGGAGCTATTGTCAAAGAATATACAGCAGCCCCTCTTTTTATGCTCGACAAGGCGAAAGGCCGTCATCAATGGTTTATCGAATTTGAAAAGATGCCTCCTTCCATGGAAGAGTTCGCTTCATTACTGGATAAAACATTACAGGAATTAAACTCGGACTATGAGGCCAAACGTTACAAGGAAATATCTCTTCAACCGCTGGAAATCACAATCGCCCATGAAGGTGCCTTCTACGAATGGCTCAAAGAAAAAGGTAAATTAGGCGGCCAGCACAAAATTCCACGCCTCAGCAACGACCGGACACATATCGAACAATTACTGGCTATCAATAAGCAGTTATCCTGATTATCAAAACGAATAAGAGAAATAAACTCCTCCTCCCTGCTCATTAAAGGTCGGAGCAATCACCATATTTTGAGCTGCTTTGCGGTTTATCTTACGGGCAATGGCGTTACGAATAGGGAAATAGGTGAGATAAGCCAGTTCGACGGACAAAATACCGAATCCGGCCCCAGCGACGACATCGGCTACCCAATGCCGGTTATTATATAATCTGGAACCCGCAACAAAAAGGGCCAGGGCATATCCTGAATAAGCCAATACAGGACTGCTATCCTTAAACTCCTTATAGG
>ERZ778503.2272-NODE-2272-length-10948-cov-10.777196_pt1 | contig 10948 bp, 8 predicted proteins | sample MGYA00510047_ERZ778503 | MGnify/ENA primary metagenome ERZ778503 (study PRJEB29527, sample SAMN07138965) | mouse gut metagenome | material: feces | host: mouse | place: China:Nanjing | collected 2016-01-25 ... | reverse complement strand
ACTGAAAATTAAGTGTTTAACAGCATAAATTTAATTTTTGTCATCTACTAAAATTATTAATATTTAATCGTATGGATATGAAAAAGATACTTATGATAGTGGTGATGTTGCTTGCAGTAACCGGTATCGCACATGCCGGCCAACTTTCTGACGTATTCGCAAAGTTACAGGCTGAATCCGGGATGAATACACTTACCCCGGCCAACACGGATTCAATAATGATGCAGCTGCATTCCTCAATGCCTCTCACCGGGATGAAGGCAGTCGCTTCCGGATTTGAAAAGGGGAGTGCCGGTATACAAACTGTCTGGAACAAAGTGTCGGCAGACCTCTCGGCCATACCGACAGCACCGGAATTCCGGCTGCAAAGCGACTACAGCGTCTTCCTGATGTACGCCGAAGAATCAGCCGACGGCTCAGGTGCCGACATACTCGCCATATGGCAGCTCGATTTCTATGGCCGTACGATAGTGATCTACGGACATGCCTCAGCCGACGACTATCAGCGGATGCTTTACGCCGACCTGCAGATGAACCACTTCGGCATCTCATTCAACCCCATGTCCCCCTCCCGCTACCGGAAATACGTGGAGCTCGGCAACCTTCAGAAAGAGATGGAAGCCGGAGGCACAATCGACAAAAGCCGTATGCAATCCATCGTAGAAGAATACCGTCAGCTCCTGCGCGAAGTTAACCCCGGCATCGGCGGCAGGTAACAGATGAGAATACATTTTACCCAACGGCAACCCAGACACTGCCACCAACACCATCCACACATATGATGAAACGATTTCTACTTCTTATTGCCATTCTGGTCGGGGTACAGTCGCTCACGGCACGCACCATCGGAGGCCGCGTAGTGGCCGAGGCCGACACCGTCCCCGTCGACGGCGCGCAATGCACCCTTGCAGCCGGCGACCGGCAGCTCGCCGTCATGGAATCAGTGTCAGGCGGACAGTTCCGCCTATCCACCCCCGAAAGCGGCAGCATGGTGCTCACAGTGATAAAAGACGGTTTCGACCCCACCGACATAATCATCGACTCCGCCCAGGAGACGATTGACCTCGGCATCGTATGGCTCACCTCCGGCACCACACTCCTTGACGAAGTCACCGTAGAAGGAAGCATGGAATTCGATGCCAAAGGGCGCACCATCATATTCCCCGGCAGCGCCGACGTAAAGGCATCGGAATCCACGCTCAGCCTCTTCCAGAAACTCCCCCTCGCCGGACTCTCGGCCGACCCCATCAACCGCAGCATCAGCGTGATGGGATCATCACCCGTAGTGATAATCAACGGCGTCCCCTCCACCCTCAACGAGCTCCTGCTCCTCCAGCCCAAAAACATCGAAAAGATAGAATACTCCATCATACCCCCCGCCCGCTACGCCGCAAAAGGGCAGACCGGCTACATCAGCGTCACCCTCAAAAAGCGCGACGACGGCGGCCAGGTGGCAGTATGGGGGCGCACGGCCTTCACCACCACCTTCGTCGACGGCAGCATCGATGCCTCCTACCACCAGGGCCCATCCAAATTCCAGATAAGCGCCACCACATCATGGCGCAACTACCAGGATGTGCTCGACCATGCCGAAGAATCCTACATCGGCACCGACGGCTACCGCCTCGACCTCAATACGCAGTCGCGTTCACCTTTCAACTACTTCAACCTCCCCATAGCGCTTAAATACACCTACGCCCCGAAGCCCACGACCGTATTCTCGGCCGCCTTCAACTTCAACCACTACTCCGACCACCGCCGCTCATACGGCCACACCGACGACTTCCTCGACGACGACTACGACTTCAACAACGAAAACCGCTCCAAAGACCTCGGCAACACACTCGACCTCTACTACCGGCAGGACTTCAACTCCCGCCACACCCTCGAGGCCGAAATGGTGGGCACACTGAGCAACAGCCGATACGACCGCACCAACACCTACGACTACCTCTCCGGCCGCACCGAAGACTTCACAACCGACATACACAGCGACCGCCGCTCCCTGATCACCGACGTGAGCTACACCTACAACGTTTCGCAACAGTCAGAACTCGCAGCCGGACTCACCAACACACTCTCCCACAGCAGCAACCGCTACATGCTCACCGACTACAACCCGACACTGACCGAGAACAACAACAACCTCTACGTGCAGTACTCCCGGATGTTCAGCCGCCTCTATGTCGGACTGCGCACCGGAGCGCAGTTCAACTGGCTGCGCAACGACGACGCCCGCCGCCATTACATACGCAACCTCTCCTCACTCCAGCTCCAATGGACACCGGCCCAGACCTTCACCCTCTCCGCCTCGGCCAACTACAGTTCAGGCATCCCCGGCCTCTCCGCCATCACCGACTACGAGCAGCAGATCACCCCCTACCTCATATCCAACGGCAACCCCGACCTAAAGACATCACACAACGTCTACGCCGCCCTGCAGCCCGCCGTGCGCTACCGCAAGCTCACCGTCAGCGGCCTGGTCAGCTTCAGCAAAGTCATCAACGGCGTATTCAGCGACGTCAGCTACCTGGGCGACGGAATGTTTCTCTCCCGCTCCGTCAACTCCAAAAAGAACGACACCTGGCGCGGCCGCCTGCAGGTGCAGATGAGCGACCTGGCCGGATTCGGCTTCAACGCCACGGTGCAGTACTCCCATTACGCCACCGCCGTAGAGACATGGGACATGAGCCTTGCCTCCTGGAGCGCGCTGCTCAACCTATGGTACAACTACCGCAACTTCACCTTCTCCTACTACCACAAATTCCCCGGCAAATACCTCTACGCCCAGACCGTAGGGCGCGACGAGAACGGCAATGCCCTTCAGGTAAGCTACCGCCCCGACCGGCACTGGACATTCTCACTGTCGTGGATGTACATGTTTGATGGCCACGGCACAAAATACCCCTCATGGACCTACTCCTCAGTCAACCCCTCCTGGCGCGACCGCAACATCCGCGAGAACGCCAACATGGTGTGCCTCAGCATCAACTACACAGCCGACTTCGGCACAATCTTCCACACCGCCCGCCGCACACTCAACAACTCCGACAGCGGCTCCGCCATCCTCAAACTCTGATTCCGGCGGAGGCGGCATCCCCATACACCCCCCCATATAGCCCCTCCCCGCCTGAAAACGGGAAGGGGCTTCGCTTTCGCCTGCCGCTCCGTCAGCGGCAGCAAGCCGGTCAGATGCGTCTTACGTGCGATTTTTCAGCAAGAATAGGGTGTGTATGGATTTTTTTGAGTAATTTTGCAGGATATAGAGCAGAGACGGTACCTCTGACGGGGCATGGAGCCTTGATTGCGGACTCCACCGCATCCTCGCGGAGACAAGTCGCCGGAGGTCCGGCTCAGCACCGAGACATTGCAAGAAACATCAACACAACATTCATAAAATACGTGGATACGAAGTATATTTTCGTTACCGGAGGAGTGGTATCATCACTCGGTAAAGGTATAATCTCGTCCTCGCTGGCGCGCCTCCTGCTGTCACGGGGCTATCGTGTTACAATCCAGAAATTCGACCCCTATATCAACATAGACCCCGGAACACTCAACCCTTACGAGCATGGGGAATGCTATGTCACCGTCGACGGCCACGAAGCCGACCTTGACCTCGGACACTACGAACGCTTCACCAACATACACACCACCCGGGCCAACAACGTCACCACCGGCCGCATCTATCAGAGCGTCATCGACAAAGAGCGCCGTGGCGACTACCTGGGCAAGACAGTGCAGATCATCCCCCACATCACCGACGAAATCAAGCGCAACGTAAAGGCCCTCGGCAAGACCGGCAAATACGACTTCGTGATAACCGAAATCGGCGGCACCGTGGGCGACATCGAGTCAGCCCCCTTCCTTGAGGCAGTGCGACAGCTGCGCTGGGAACTCGGCCGCGATGCCCTGCTAATCCATCTCACCTACGTCCCCTACATACGTGCCGCAAAAGAACTCAAGACCAAACCCACGCAGCATAGCGTAAAGCAGCTGCAGCAGGTGGGTCTGCAGCCCGACGTCCTCGTGCTCCGCACCGAAAAGGAAATCCCCGCAGCGATGCTCCGCAAAGTGGCCCAGTTCTGCAATATCACTCCCGAGGCCGTCACCCAGAGTGTCGATGCCCCCACCATCTATCAGGTACCCCTGCTGATGCACGCCCAGAAACTCGATGAAATCGTGCTCAAGAAAATGGGACTCTCAGCCGACGGAGAGCCGGATCTCAGCGGATGGCGCAAATTCCTGTATCATATCGAAAATGCCGATAAGACGGTGCGCATAGCGCTCGTGGGCAAATACGTTGAGTTGCAGGACGCCTACAAATCAATCAACGAGGCCCTGTTCCAATGTGCCACTTATCTTGACCGCAAACTCAAGCTTGAGTATGTGCACTCAGAGAAGCTCACCGAAGCAAATGTGGCCGACCAACTCCGGGGGATGGATGGCGTAATCATAGCCCCGGGGTTCGGACAACGCGGTATAGAGGGCAAATTTGTGGCTCTGCGCTACTGCCGGGAGCACGACCTCCCCACATTCGGCATCTGTCTCGGAATGCAGTGCATGGTGATAGAATTCGCCCGCAACGTACTCGGACTGGCCGAAGCCAACAGCTCGGAGATGAACCCCACTTCCCCTCATCGAGTCATCGACCTGATGGAAGAACAGAAAAGCGTGCACGACATGGGTGGCACCATGCGTCTGGGTGCCTACGACTGCCATCTTGCAGAAGGATCGCATGTCGCCAAGGCCTATGGCACCACCGCTATACGCGAGCGTCACCGTCACCGTTTCGAATTCAACTCCGACTATCGCGACGCATTCGAAAAGGCAGGCATGATATGTGTGGGCGAAAATCCCGACACACATCTTGTGGAGGTAGTGGAACTCCCTGACCGCCGCTGGTATATAGGCACTCAGTATCATCCTGAATACCAGAGCACCGTGCTCGAGCCGCATCCGCTCTTCATGTCGTTTGTAAAAGCCGCCATAGCATATGGCGAAGAGCGCGGCGGAACCGAAGCGTGACATGGTGCCCGCGCCCCCGGCGCACCATTCCATAAGTAATTCAAACCGAAACAAATACACCTTATCAGGACTCCAGACCTAATGGACAAGAACACCATCTACGGCCTCATACTGATGGCCCTGATTTTCCTCGGGTTCATGTGGCTCAGCCCCAAGCCGGAGCAGACCACCGACACCTCCGGACCCGAAACCGAGCAGACCGCCGACGCAGCCGCCTCAACGCGCCCCGACGCCCTGAGCGCCAACGAACTCGAGTGGCTCCGCAACAACATCGCCGCCAACGGCGACGCCTCTGTAGCTGAAGACGGCAAACGCGTCTACACACACCGCGACGCAGCCATGGATCTCACCCTTGCCGGCGACAGCCTCTACGGCACAGTCAACGTCGGCGGCCGAGCCTACCCTCTGGCCGATATACTTGCCGCCGACCCCTCGATACCCGTGGCCGATCAGCGTAAGGCCATAGAGACAGTGCGCGCCACATCCACCTCAATGGGGAGATACGGCAAATTCTCACGCTTCCTTACCGGAAACGATGCATCGGTCACACTTCAGAACGACGTGATAGCCCTGCGCCTCGACAGCAAGTCGGGCTCCGTGACACGCGCTGAACTCAAGAAATACGACACCGAATACTCTGCCGACGAGAGCAAGAACGTGAAAAACAAGGTCGTAATCTTCGACGGCCCCTCCAACAGTTTCAACTTCACTCTCCCTCTGGCGCAGGCCGTGGAGACACGCAACCTCTACTTCCGCCCGGAGCAGGTCAACGACTCGACAGTGCGTATGCTCCTCGATATGGGGCAGGACGCATACTGGGGGCTTGAGTACACACTGCCGCGCGGCGAAAGCTATCTGCTCGGTGTCAAAGTCGTGCAGCGCAACATGGACCGCATTGTCGAGACCAACAACCGTATACTTGGCTTCGACTGGCAGCAGCAGATAAAGCGTCAGGAGAAAGGACGAATGTTTGAGGAGCGCAACTCCGGCATCTACTATAAATTCGCCGGAGGCTCCGTGGAGACACTCTCCGAGAGCAAAAACGACTCGGAGGAGCGTCAGGCCAAAGTGAAATGGATCGGATTCAAGAACCAGTTCTTCTCATCCGTCATGATAGCCGACCGCAACTTCAACAGTGTGGACTTCGACTCCCGCATAATCAAGAACTCCGACTATCTCAAGGACGTCAGCGCCCGCGCCACAGTCAACGACTACAGCTGGACAGCCGAAAATCCCGCCTCATTCGAGCTATATATAGGTCCCAACCTCTATCCGCTGCTGAGCCATCTCGACAAGACAGTGCAGCCCGACGACAAGCTCAGCCTCACCCGCCTCGTGCCCCTCGGCTGGACACTCTTCCGCTGGATCAACACCTTGGTGGTGATACCCGTATTCACCTTCCTCGGCAAATACATCTCCAACTACGGTATAATCATACTGCTTCTCACCATCTTTATCAAGATAGTGATTTTCCCGCTCACGTATAAGAGCCTTGTCAGCAGCGCGAAGATGCGTATCCTCGCCCCCGAGATACAGAAAATCAACGAGAAATATCCCGGTACCCAGAATGCCATGACGCGTCAGCAGAAGACCATGGCCCTCTACAGCAAGGCCGGCGCCAATCCGATGTCTGGCTGTGTGCCGCTGCTGCTGCAGATGCCCATACTCTTCGCGATGTTCACCTTCTTCCCCTCGGCCATCGAGCTGCGCGGCCAAAGCTTCCTATGGGCCCACGACCTCTCAGCCCCCGATGCCATCATCTCGTGGAGCGGCAACATCCCACTGGTGACACAATACTTCGGCAATCACATATCCCTCTTCTGTCTGCTGATGACCGTCACCAACATCATCTATACCCACCTCTCCATGCAGAGCCAGGCCAACTCGGGGATGCCCGGAATGAAGTGGATGATGTATCTGATGCCGGTATTCTTCCTCGTATTCTTCAATAACTATGCGGCCGGCCTGAGCTACTACTACTTCCTCTCGCTTCTCATCACCATCGTGCAGACCTACCTCTTCCGTCACTTTATAACCGAGGAGAGCGTGCGTAAGACGATGGAGAAGAATGCCGCCAAACCGAAGAAGAAAAGCGGGTTCATGGCCCGTCTCGAAGAGATGCAGCGTCAGCAACAGCAGATGCTCAGAGAGCAGGAGAAGCAGCGTGGCAAAGGGCGCCGCTGATAGTATCCCCGCTCCTGCACAGGATCGCGCACGATAGCGCTGACTCTAAATAACGAAACATATGAGAGACCTCAGGACTATCCGCATATTTCTCTCCCTGCTGTTCCTGGCAGCGGCAGTGGCGGCCCTTTTTATGGGCCGTGGTGTGAATCCTCTGGTCGCGGGAGCCGAGAAGGTGCAGATTATTCCTTCGGCTCTGGCAATGACTATGGGCGCCACAGGCTTCTGGCTTGTGGCGACCTTTATGTTCGGACGCATCTACTGCTCCACGGTGTGCCCGGTCGGTACGTTCCAGGACAGCGCCACATGGCTACGCCTCCGGTTGCTGCGTCATCATGCCCGCCGGTGCCGCGCAGGAAGCCGCATCGCGATCCGCCCCTTCCGCTACCGCAAGGGGGGGCGGCTTAGATTCGCGGTGCTGTTCGCCTATGTCGCGTGTCTGCTGCTCGGCATGACAGGTGTGGCCGCCATAGTGGAACCCTGGAACATGATGAGGGGCGCCGCCCGTGCCACCAACCCCGATGCCGCATCACGCCTGCTGCTCTTCTCGGCCCATGCCGCCATAGGGGTGGCCTTCGCCGCCGCAGTGCTCCTCGCGGTCTGGATAGCCGCATTATGGGGAGGCCGCAGGTTCTGCACTGAAATCTGCCCGATAGGCACGATGCTCGGATGCGTGTCGAGATTCTCAATCTATCATATCGAAATCGATCCGGAACGATGCACAAGCTGTATGCGATGCGAAGAGATCTGCAAGACGCAGAGCATCAAGGTGGCCGGACGATACGTCGATAATGAACGCTGTGTGCGATGCTTCGATTGTCTCAAGGTATGCGCCGACGACGCAATCAATCTGCAGCGCACCCGCAACCGCCGCATAAACCCCCTGATGAAAAAACGCCTTGACGGCACCGAACCGTGAGGCACTCCAAATCCACCACAGAACCCGAAAACCCCACGGCAATGAAACAATACCAAGACCTGTTACGCCATATACTTGATACCGGCCACCGTAAAGCCGACCGCACCGGCACCGGCACCATATCCACTTTCGGCTATCAGATGCGATTCGACCTCAGCGAGGGATTCCCTCTGCTCACCACAAAGAAACTTCATCTCAAAAGCATAATCCACGAGCTGTTATGGTTTCTGGCCGGCGACACCAATGTCAGATATCTGCAGGACAACGGCGTCCGTATATGGAACGAATGGGCCGGCCCCGATGGCAGCCTCGGCCATATTTATGGTTACCAATGGCGCTCATGGCCCGATTATGACGGCGGATTCATCGATCAGATCAGTCAGGCCGTAGAGACTATCCGCCATAACCCCGACTCCCGCCGCATAATCGTAAGCGCATGGAATGTGGCCGACCTCGACCGGATGAACCTCCCGCCGTGCCACGCCATGTTTCAGTTTTATGTGGCTGACGGTCGCCTTTCGCTGCAGCTCTACCAGCGAAGTGCCGACAGCTTTCTCGGTGTCCCATTCAATATCGCCTCCTACGCCCTGCTCTGCATGATGATGGCACAGGTGTGTGGCCTGCAGCCAGGTGAATTCATCCATACCTTTGGCGACGTGCATATCTATCTCAATCATCTCCATCAGGTAGACCGGCTTTTGGAGCGCACTCCGCGGCCGTTGCCCCGGATGCGCCTCAACCCGGATGTGAAGGATATATTTGCCTTCCGATACACCGACTTCACTCTTGAGGACTACAATCCCTATCCGCCAATCAAAGCCGAGGTATCAGTATGATTACACTTATAGCCGCCGTGGCAGCCGACGGAGGAATCGGATGCCGGGGCAATCTGCTGTGGCATATCCCTGCCGACCTTCGCCACTTCAAGACACTCACCATGGGTGCCCCCGTGGTGATGGGACGTAACACCTGGGAGTCGCTGCCTCGGCGCCCGCTCCCCGGACGCCGCAATATCGTAGTGAGCCGCAATTCGTCATACGCCCCCCCCGGCGCCGACCTTTTCACCTCGCTTGAAGATGCCCTCGCATCGGCGGCGGCCACTGCCGACACGGAGAGCCGGGATGTATTCGTAATCGGCGGCGGGGCGCTGTATGCAGCCTCACTCCCGCTGGCCGATGCCCTTGAAATTACGCGCATCGATGCCGTGGCCCCGGAATGCGACACATGGTTCCCCGACATCGATCCGGCCCGGTGGAGGCTCGTCAGCACCGAGTCTCACGAAGACGGCGGACTCCGCTACTCATTCGACCGCCTTGAACGAATCGCAGCCGTAACCGGCACTGACGAATCAAAATGAAAATCGTAATCGTAAATAAATCAGATTCCACCGGAGGAGCCGCAGTGGTATCCTTCCGCCTGATGATGGCGTTGCGCTCCATAGGGGCCGACGCGCGGATGCTCGTGGCCGAAAAGCTCACGGATTCTCCATATGTGGAAGTCATTGCTCCGTCGTGGCGACTCAAAAGCGCGTTTCTTGCCGACCGTATGCGGATAGCGCTGGCCAACGGGTTCGACCGCTCCACACTCTTCCGCCTTGATGCCGCAGAAGCCGGAATCGACATCAGCCGTCATCCCTCGGTAAAGGATGCCGATGCCGTGCTGCTCAACTGGATTAATCAGGGAGTGCTCTCACTGCGCGGCATACGCCGCCTCTCACGTCAGGGAGTGCGTCTCATATGGACGATGCACGACATGTGGAACCTTACCGGACTCTGCCATCATGCCGGCGACTGCCGGAATTACGTGTATCCGCATCATTGCGGGTCATGTCAGCTACTTGGCTCTCATAGCTCTCTCCACGATCTCTCACATGCCGTCAGTTTGCGCAAAGAGCGGCTTTACAGTTCCGTGCCGGGTGGAATACGGTTTGTGGCAGTCAGTTCGTGGCTTGCTTCCAAAGCGTCCGAGTCCACACTCCTCGCCGGGCAGGACGTAAGCGTGATTCCTAATGCGTTCCGTCTGCCGCATCGCGAAGATATACGCAGGGTAGAGGGCGTTCCGGGAGAGATACGCCTCATATTCGGAGCCGCACGCCTCGACGACGAGGTAAAAGACTTCTCCACATTCATAGAGACACTGCGGGTGCTCAGAAAGGAATGGCCCGCAACGGAGGGGAAAGTAAAAGTAGTGCTCTACGGAGGCATCCGCAATGCCTCATTGATTGAAGGCATCCCCTTCCCGGTGGAATATACCGGTATGCTCCGCAATTCAGCCGACATCGTATCGCTCTATTGCCGCAGCGACATTGTGGTATCCACATCCCGTTTTGAGACTCTGCCGGGGACGCTGGTAGAAGGGCAGGCCTACGGTTGCCTGCCTGTCACATTCGGCAGCGGAGGTCAGCGCGACATAGTGACCGATGGAGAGACGGGACTGATAGTGGAGCGCACCGACGATGCCGCAGCCAATGCCCGGCGGATGGCCGGGGCCATCATGCGCGGAGCCGTCATGATTGCGGCCGATGCCGAAGGGTTGCGCCGCCGGATGTATGAATCCGTCAGCAGCCGGTTTGCAGCCGAATCGGTAGCCCGGGCCTACCTCCGCCTGATAGAAAGATAAAGCCAGATCAACCGAAGAATAGGCTAGATGGTCACACTCTGCATAATACGTAAATCCCATTAACACAGCTGTAAATGACGAAAAAAGCCGGATAGATGGCAAATGACGAAGAAAAAATAAATAAATTCAAAAATTATTTTGGATTTCTAAGAAACTGTTTAAATTTGATTCAATAAAATTTTTATGGCAGCCAAATCA
>ERZ778503.2271-NODE-2271-length-10961-cov-6.500092_pt1 | contig 10961 bp, 12 predicted proteins | sample MGYA00510047_ERZ778503 | MGnify/ENA primary metagenome ERZ778503 (study PRJEB29527, sample SAMN07138965) | mouse gut metagenome | material: feces | host: mouse | place: China:Nanjing | collected 2016-01-25 ... | reverse complement strand
AGAAAATATGTCTTGGGCGAGTATCTATAGGACCCATAGGACTTATAAGACCTATAAGGCTTATACAACCACCCAAGACATATTTTCTTAATTCTTAACTCTTAATTCTTAATTTCCCTGCCTCAATTCTTAATTTTCCACTTCCCTCCCTCCAATTCTTGGCTTTTTTATGCAAAAATCCGTATTTTTGCATTATGATTAGCATACGTACCACAATTATATTGATATTATGTCTTAAAGCATGCACGGCACTGTATGCACAAAAAGACACGAAACATGTCAATCCGGAAGACACCGAGGTGGACATGAGCAACCCTACCTTTGCACCTATGGTGAAAGTGGGAAAGGTCTTTATAGAGGGAGACAGCATACAATATGTGGAGCTTAACAACGTATATGTATATCCTCCTGCCGTCTTCACAAGTGCGAAGAAGAGGAAGGCATACAACCGCATGGTATACAATGTGAAGAAAGTGCTGCCCATTGCAAAGGAAGTAAACCACATAATAATAGAGACATACGAGTATCTACAGACACTTCCCAACAAACGGGCAAAGGACAAGCACATGAAACTGGTGGAGGAAAGCATCAAGAAGGAGTATACACCGCGCATGAAAAAGCTGACCTTCACACAGGGAAAGCTTCTTATAAAGCTTGTCTACCGCGAATGCAACTCTTCTTCATACGAACTTATAAGAGCATTCCTCGGTCCTATACGGGCAGGCTTCTATCAGGCTTTTGCATGGGCGTTCGGCGCAAGCCTTACAAAAAAATATGATCCGGAAGGAGACGACAAGCAACTGGAACATATTGTCCGGCAGGTTGAATCAGGACAGATTTAAAGAGATACAGGAAGCTAAATGTCTTCATTGCCGTAAACGTGCGGCAACACCGGCATCTGAAGACACAAGCAGGCGACAGTCTTCAACTAAAGACATTTACCGCAGACTTTCTTCACCGGATACCAGACGGCTATCCAACCGACAGCTATCACCGTTATAAATATAAGGACGATATCTTCCGGATGAACGCTTACGGGATAAGCCTCAACGATGAATGTGCCGCTGCTCTGCCCAAGCGCCACAAGCCCGTAAGCCTGCTGCAACCAGCATAACAGAAGCCCGACGGCAATGCCCGCTACGGCACCGACAAGCGAGATAAGACGTCCCTCAAACAGGAATATACGTGATATTGTTTTGTCGTCAGCACCCAGATTGCGCAAAGTCTCCACATCATCCTTCTTGTCTATGATAAGCATAGACAGCGAACCGATGATGTTGAAACATGCCACCACGAGAATAAAAGTAAGGAAGATGTAGGCTATGAGCTTCTCGATTTTCATGATTTTAAACGTGTCTTCCTGCTGTTCAAAGCGGTCGAGCACCTTGTACTTGCTGCCGGCAAGCTTTTTCATCTCTGCCTTAACGGCATCAAGGTCGCTGCCCGCCTTGAGCCTTAACTCAAGCGACGACAGCATGCCCTGCTGCCCGAACAGGTTCCGGGCAAAGGCTATCGGAGCTATCACATGCCCCTTGTCGTATTTCGCCTGCTTGACCATGAACACCACACCAGGCGAAATAAGCGAGTCTTCAACAAATCCGTCCATAGGGTTTCCCATGTCCAGCTGCCCCTCGCGCTTGGGAGCGTATATCTTCAGGAAACCGTCCCAGTCGGCACTCATGCCCAGTGTTTCGGCAAGACGTATGCCCACCGTGCCATACTGAAGATTTGCGGCGTGCAACGAGAAGTCGCCGTTGCCATACAGTATATCCGTTATATTCGTCAGCTCCTTAAAGTTGTCATCGACGCCTTTAAGAGTTATCATAGCCTGCCTGCCGTTGTACATGGCAAGCGCACGGTCTTCCACACACTCCGTTGCCACGTCCACCTGCGGCATACGGCGTATGCTGTCCAAGACGGGATCGTCGGCAGGTGCCGTCTTGCCCTTTGCAGGAACAACCTGTATCTGCGGGTCGAACCTCGTGAAAAGATTTGCCACAAGGTCGTGAAAGCCGTTGAAGACGCTGAGCGTAACTACCAGTGCCATCGTTGCCACGGCAACTCCTACAACGCTTATTCCACTAATAATGTTAATGACATTGGTGCTCTTTTTCGAAAAAAGATAGCGCCGGGCTATGTAAAAGGCAAACCGCATCCTCTCTCCTACCCTTTCTTCAACAGTTCGTCTATGCGGTCAATATAGTCCAACGAGTCGTCGACAAAGAAGCGCAGCTCCGGTATTATGCGCAGCTGATGACGCACCCTCGTGCCCAATTCATAACGCACGGTCTTCTCGTTTGCCGTGATATTATTCAAAATCTCTTCAGCCCTTTCCGACGGGAACACGCTGAGATATGCCGTACAAATGCTAAGATCCGGACTTACCCTGCAACGTGTAACGCTGACCATAACGCCGTGCATCATGCGCGTCTGCGACTGGAATATCATACTAAGCTCCTTTTGCAGGAGCCGTGCTATTTTGTTTTGTCTTGTTTCCTGCATAACATAAATATTTAAGTTCTCATGAAACCGCCCTTGTAGACAGTATGAAAATATGTCTCTTTGGTGTGCAAAGATACTAATAAAAAATTAAACTCGGCAGACGAAAGTCCCTGTTATTTCGTATCTTTGCCACATGAATGCTACAAAAATCATACTGACATCGGCATCAGAGTTAATGAGTAGGATGGAGCTGCTTGGTGATGAAAATCAGAAAAACATTCTTAAGCGCTTCTTTAAGACCGGAAAAGGCGAATATGGTGAAGGTGACGAGTTTCTCGGAATAAAAGTCCCGGCAACACGCAATGTCGCTCTTTCAGCAGCAGGACTGCCGCCATACGAGACGGAGAAGCTGCTTGCATCGCCGATACACGAGATAAGGTTATGCGGATTTCTCATCCTTGTGGAACAATTCAGAAAAGTTTCAGGGAAAAAGGCTGCATCAGAACAGGATAGCATGCAGGCAAGAGAAGACATCGTGAACTTCTATCTGCAACATACCCGATGCGCAAACAACTGGGACCTTGTCGACCTCAGCGCACCTAAAATAATCGGACAGTGGCTCGTAATGCCATCCATAAGCAGTGATGAAGAAAAGTTTCATGTCCTTGACAGACTTGCATCAAGCAGCAATCTGTGGGAACAGCGCATTGCCATGGTCTCCACGCTTACGCCCATACGCCACGGTGACTTCCGGCATGTGCTGCGCTATGCCGAACAGCTGCTTTTCCACGACCATGACCTCATACACAAAGCTGTGGGCTGGATGTTGCGCGAGGCTGGCAAGAAAGACATCACCATACTGCGTGCCTTTCTCAAGAAATACCATGCCACAATGCCCCGCACCACCCTGCGCTATGCCATAGAACGAATGGAAAAAGATGAAAGAGAATTCTGGATGAGAAAAACGACAAACCGGGATACAAAGGATACACCGTAAACAAAGCCCTGGAGGAACAACGGTATATGGAATTGGATGTAGAGATAAAAGAGCATACATATACTACACTTTACGTTAAAAAGCATGCTTTTATTTTGCGGTTAAATCTATTTGCCTTAACTTTGCACACTTGATTTATCTTATAAGGTATAAAGACATGGCATATCTATTTTCATCAGAATCGGTATCGGAAGGACATCCCGACAAGGTTGCCGATCAGATATCAGACTCGATACTCGACCAGTTCCTTGCATACGACGACAAGGCACGCGTGGCTGTCGAGACGCTCGTAACCACCGGACAAGTGATAATAGCAGGAGAAGTGCACAGCGATGTGTACATCGACTTGCAGACAATAGCACGCAACGCAATAAAGCGTATAGGATATACAAAATCAGAATATCAGTTCGACGGCGACTCGTGTGGCATACTGAATGCCATACACGAGCAGAGCGATGACATAAACAGAGGCGTTGACAACGGTACGGAGACGGAACAGGGTGCCGGAGATCAGGGCATGATGTTCGGATATGCAACAAATGAAACGGAAAACTACATACCCGTGTCGCTCGACCTTGCACATCTTATAATGAGCACGCTTGCCGACATAAGAAAAGAAGGAAAGATGATGACATATCTCCGCCCCGACTCGAAAAGTCAGGTAACCGTAGAATATGACGACAACGGTAAGGCACGACGTATCGACACGATCGTGGTGTCTACACAGCATGACGAGTTTGACACCGATGACGAAAGGATGCTTGCCAAGATAAAGGACGACGTTATAAACATCCTCATACCACGCGTTAAAGCACAAATAAGCAACAGCAATGTGCTGGCACTGTTCAACGATGACATAAAATATTTCGTAAATCCCACGGGCAAGTTCGTCATCGGCGGCCCGCACGGAGACACCGGACTTACTGGAAGGAAAATAATCGTGGACACTTATGGAGGCAAAGGTGCACACGGCGGAGGTGCATTCAGCGGTAAGGACTCGAGCAAAGTTGACCGCTCGGCAGCATACGCAGCCCGCCACATAGCAAAGAATATGGTGGCGGCTGGAGTGGCAGACGAGATGCTTGTACAGATAAGCTACGCCATAGGCGTGGCACGTCCAGTAAGCATCTGCGTAAATACATACGGCAAAAATCATGTGAACATGACCGACAGCGGGATTGCCAGGATTATAGAAGAGATGTTTGACCTGCGTCCCAAGGCGATAGAGAAAAATCTCAAACTGCGCCAGCCCATATTCACGGAAACAGCTGCCTACGGACACATGGGACGAAAGCCCGAAGTTAGGACAAAGACTTTCACAAGCCGTTATCACGAGACAAAGGTCATGGAAGTGGAGCTTTTCACATGGGAGAAGCTCGACCGTATAGACGAGATAAAGGAAAAATTCGGACTGAAATAAGCATTTCTATATTTTAAATATATGTATCTGGCAGACTCTACGTCGACAGAAGGGGCTACGGCTGTACAGCAGGCAGTGCAGGAGATACCGCACGGCAAGGTTTCACTGCATCCTGCCCAAGTGCTGAAAAAGCTGCCCCGCGATGCCACACCATGGCAACAGGACTCTGCCATACAAGCATCCATACATGTAGAAAACACCCATCTGAGCAACCGTCCCGACACGCTACACCTGCCGGGACATGACAAGGGCAAAAGCTACAAGGATATTTCCATTCCCCTATATTACAAAGAGAGTTTCTTCTCCAAAGACACGCTGTATCATCCTGAGATAAACGCAGGACGATATGGCGTGGCGGGTGACCCCGTGCCATATTCCATAAAGGGCGACAACATAATAACCGCCATGCTGCTCGGAGGATTCATACTTGCATTGATCGCATTTGCAAACTCACGCCGGTTTATCTTCATGCAGGCACGCAACTTCTTTTTCGAATCGCGCGAGAGCAAGAACGAGATGACCGAGACAACCAACGAGTACCGCTTCCAGTTTTTCTTTCTCCTGCAAACATGCCTGTTGCTGTCCATAATATTGTTCATATACACACAAGACAGCATAGCGGACACCTTCGTACTCGAGTCGCAATATCATCTTATAGCCATATTCTTCGGTTCGTTTACGGCATATTTCATAATAAAGATGCTGCTTCAGGCGTTCGTCAACTGGGTGTTCTTCGAGCGCCACAACAACAGCCGCTGGTTCAAGTCTTCACTCTTCATCACATCGGCGGAAAGCATAGCGATATTCCCTCTCGTGATGCTCATGTCATATTTCGACCTGTCCATGCAAAACGCCGTCACCTACATGGCAGTTGTCATTATATCTGTTAAAATATTGTCATTTTATAAGTGCCTGATAATCTTTTTCAAACGAAACGCCGTTTTTTCACAAATATTTTTGTACTTTTGTGCCCTTGAAATAATGCCTTTGCTGCTGTTATACGGCACTTTGGCTACGATAATAGATTACTTGAAAATCAATTTTTAGGACATCGATGATAAAAAAGATTTTAATATCGCAACCAAAACCGTCAAGTGAGAAATCTCCTTATTTCGATATAGCCAAAGACTATGGTGTGGAATTGGTATTCCGACCGTTTATAAAAGTGGAAGGACTTACATCGAAAGAGTTCCGCCAACAGAAGATAAGTATTCTAAACTATACTACTATTGTATTTACATCGCGGCATGCTATCGACAATTTTTTCAGTCTTGCCAACGAAATGAGACTGATAATACCCGAAGACATGAAGTATTTCTGTGTAACCGAGACTATCGCACTTTATATACAGAAGTATGTACAATACCGTAAACGCAAGGTGTTCTTCGGAAACACAGGCAAGATTTACGACTTGATACCGACCATGGTGAAGCACAAGAGCGAGAAATATCTCATACCAATGAGCGATGTCAACGACGGAAGCATGAAAAGCATGCTCGATGCCAAGAAACTGAACCATACCGAATGTGTGATGTACCGCACCGTGAGCAATGATTTTACGGAGGAAGAGATTAAGACATTCGACTATGATATGTGCGTGTTCTTCAGTCCGTCGGGCATAAGTGCATTCAAAAGCACTTTCGGAAACAGCAAGAACGAATGTGTCAGCGTGGCGACGTTCGGTCCGGCAACGGCAAAAGCCGCACACGATGCCGGGCTGAAAGTATCTATCGAAGCCCCGTCCAAGGAATGCCCGTCTATGACCGGAGCCCTGAAAGATTATCTCGAAAAGCACAATAAATAATTCCCGAGTGAAATCCGCAACCCTGACACTGGCAAAAACGGAGCGCATTTCCGGCAGGACGTTGCCGGAGGTTCTCTTTAACGGCGGTAAAAGCCGTGCAATGTCAGCATTCCCCATAAGAATGGTATACATGAAGGGTGAGAACGGCGAAAACGGAATGGCATGTGCAAAGATATTGATAAGCGTGCCGAAAAGGCGTTTCAAACATGCCGTAAATCGCAACAGGATAAAACGACAGATACGCGAGGCTTACAGAAAAAACAAAAGCATCATATTCGAGAAACTGCACGACAGCGAAAGGCAGAGCGTAATGATAGCCTTCATCTGGCAGGACGGCAGTCTGCATGAAAGCCGGGAAGTGGAAGACAAGATAATAAAACTTCTAACCAGATTAAGAGAAAAGTTATGAACGCCATTAAGAAGGCTATAAGCCTGATATCGTCGGCAATGGTGTGGATACTGTGCCTTCCGATTATATTTTACCAAAGGTTCATATCGCCATGCACGCCTCCCGTGTGCCGATTTACACCGACATGTTCCGAATATGCAAGGCAGGCACTTATAAAACACGGTCCCATAAAGGGTATGGCACTGGCAATACGGCGCTTATTACGCTGTCACCCGTGGGGAGGAAGCGGATACGATCCCGTTCCGTAAGAAAAAGGAAATTAACGACAACGGCACATGGAAGAATGAGACCCATAAGACCGTAATAAACCATATATCAACGCGGCTTTACGACAATAGCACGTAAAGATGTATTCATACATTATAATAATAAAATGAAAAAGAACTTTGTTGAAGAACTGAAATGGCGCGGTATGCTGGCACAGATGATGCCGGGAACAGAAGAACTGTTACAGAAAGAAACTGTCACGGCATATCTTGGCACCGACCCTACGGCTGACTCACTTCATATAGGACACCTCTGTGGGGTAATGATGTTGCGCCACCTGCAACGTTGCGGGCACAAGCCTATAATTCTTGTAGGCGGAGCAACGGGAATGATTGGCGACCCGTCAGGTAAAAGTCAGGAACGTAACCTGCTCGATCAGGAAACCTTATACCACAATCAGGAATGTATAAAGAAACAGGTCTCAAAGTTTCTTGACTTTGAATCCACCGATGCCAACAGTGCCGAAATGGTGAACAACTATGACTGGATGAAGGATTTCACATTCCTCGACTTTGCCCGTGAAGTAGGAAAGCACATAACAGTAAACTACATGATGGCAAAAGACAGTGTACAGAAGCGCCTTAACGGCGAGGCACGCGACGGTCTGTCATTCACCGAGTTCACATATCAGCTGCTTCAAGGCTACGATTTCCTATACCTATACAAGAACAAGGGCTGCAAGATGCAGCTCGGCGGCAATGACCAATGGGGCAACATGACCACCGGAACAGAGCTCATACGCCGCACCTTGGGCAACGACGTGGAGACATACGCGCTGACATGCCCTCTCATAACAAAGGCTGACGGAAAGAAGTTCGGAAAGACTGAAAGCGGCAATATATGGCTCGATCCGAAACGTACGTCTCCGTATAAGTTCTACCAGTTTTGGCTGAACGTAAGTGACGACGACGCTGAAAAATACATAAAGATATTCACAAGCCTCGACAAGGAGACCATTGACACACTGGCAGAAGAGCACAGACAGGACCCTGGACAGCGCATATTACAGAAGCGTCTGGCACAGGAAGTGACTGTTATGGTGCATTCACAGGAAGACTATAACATGGCGGTAGAGGCATCGGGAATACTTTTCGGCAAGTCGACAAAGGAAAGTCTTCAGAAGCTCGATGAACAGACACTACTTGATATATTTGAAGGCGTGCCCCATTTCGAACTGACAAAAGACATGCTCGGACAACCTGCCATTGAATGTTTCACATGCGATGATGCGAAGATATTCGCAAGCAAAGGCGAAATGCGCAAGCTGGTACAGGGCGGCGGAGTATCGCTGAACAAGGAGAAGCTTGCTGCCGCCGACCGTGTAGTGACGGAAGAAGACCTCATCGGCGGTAAATACCTGCTTGTTCAACGTGGTAAGAAGAACTATTTTCTTATTACTGTGAAATAAGCGGCTTGCCCTCTATTATCCATTGTATAAGTTGGTTACCGCAAAAAACAAAGAAAATATTTGGTAGTGGCATAAAAAACCACTACCTTTGCACAACTTTTCGATATGGATTGTCCAATGGTGTAATGGTAGCACAACAGGTTTTGGTTCTGTTTGTGGTGGTTCGAATCCGCCTTGGACAACTTTCACAAAAACAAAAAAGACCGGCAAAACCGGTCTTTTTTGTTACCCGGAAAAATCTGTAACTCCGACATACAGAAACAAATAAGATGCATTTCTTTTGAATGATTGCTTTTTTTTCGTATCTTTGTCATGCCTAAACATATACATTAAGCACATCAACATATTTACTTGACAGCATATCCGGCATTTTCCAACTGCAAATGGCAGATAAACCTAAAATAAATAAAAGACTTTTATGAAAACAAATTATGAAATTCGCTATGCAGCCCATCCTGAGGATGCAAAAAGCTATGACACAAAAAGAATACGCCGTGACTTCCTTATTGAAAGAGTGTTTGCGGCAGACGAGGTAAACATGGTATACTCCATGTACGACCGTATGGTTGTCGGCGGAGCCATGCCTGTTGCCGAAGAACTGAAACTCGAGGCTATCGACCCGCTCAAGGCACCTTACTTTACGACACGCCGCGAAATAGGTATTTTCAATGTTGGCGGCACAGGCACTGTCAAGGTTGGAGATGAGACTTTTGAGCTTGGATATAAGGAAGCACTCTACATCGGACGTGGTGACCGCGACGTAACATTCAGCAGCAAGGATGCTTCGGCTCCCGCCAAGTTCTACTTCAACAGCGTAACGGCACATGCGGAATATCCCTGCAAGAAGGTAACGAAGAAGGATGCCGTTGTGGCTCACATGGGTGCCCTCGAGACAAGCAACGAACGTGACATAAACAAGATGCTCGTATCACAGGTTGTTCCGACATGCCAGCTTCAGATGGGTATGACAGAGCTTGCACCGGGAAGCGTATGGAATACCATGCCGGCACACGTACACAGCCGCCGCATGGAAGCATATTTCTATTTTGAGGTTCCAGAAGACCAGGCGGTATGTCACTTCATGGGCGAAATCGACGAGACACGCCATATATGGATGAAAGGCGACCAGGCGGTGCTTTCTCCCGAATGGAGCATCCACTCTGCCGCAGCAACCCACAACTACACATTCATCTGGGGAATGGGCGGTGAGAACCTTGACTACGGAGACCAGGACTTCTCGCTGATTACAGACCTGAAATAAGCAGGGAACATAAGTCCTATATTCATATAAGACTTATAATCCGTATAAGGAATAATGTCAAAAACAGAATATATACATTACAAAAACATCAAAACATTATGACAAACCTTTTTTCACTTGAGGGGAAGAACGCCTGGATAACAGGTGCATCCTACGGCATCGGCTTCAACATTGCAAAGGCTTTTGTTGCTGCCGGCATAAAGAACATTATCTTCAATGACATCAACGAGGCTGCTCTCGAAAGAGGACTCGCAAACTATAAGGAAGCCGGAATAGAGAACGTACACGGCTATGTATGCGACGTTACAAAAGAAGATGACGTAAAGGCACTTGTAGAAAAGATACATGCCGAGGTCGGTCAGATAGACATCCTCGTAAACAATGCAGGCATAATCAAGCGCATTCCAATGCACGAGATGAAGCGTGCTGAGTTCCAGCAGGTGATAGACATAGACCTCGTAGGTCCGTTCATCGTATCTTCTGCCGTGCTTCCTGAAATGATGGAGCGCCGCGAAGGCAAGATTATCAACATCTGTTCAATGATGTCCGAACTTGGACGTGAGACGGTATCTGCATACGCAGCAGCCAAGGGAGGTCTCAAGATGCTCACACGCAACATCTGCTCTGAGTATGGCGAATACAACATACAGTGCAACGGCATAGGTCCGGGCTACATCGCAACACCGCAGACAGCGCCTCTTCGCGAGCGTCAGGCAGACGGCAGCCGCCACCCGTTCGACAGCTTCATCTGCGCAAAGACCCCGGCAGGACGTTGGCTCGACCCGGAAGAACTGGGCGGACCGGCAGTGTTCCTCGCATCACATGCGTCTGACGCAGTAAACGGACACGTGCTCTACGTGGACGGTGGTATACTGGCATACATCGGCAAACAGCCCTGATACGTATAGAATAATGATAAAAAAAGACGTGCTGCGCTTAAAGCGCAGCACGTC
>ERZ778503.2264-NODE-2264-length-11004-cov-4.558772_pt1 | contig 11004 bp, 8 predicted proteins | sample MGYA00510047_ERZ778503 | MGnify/ENA primary metagenome ERZ778503 (study PRJEB29527, sample SAMN07138965) | mouse gut metagenome | material: feces | host: mouse | place: China:Nanjing | collected 2016-01-25 ... | reverse complement strand
GGCGGAATGACATTCATTGACCTCCGCGACCGATACGGAATCACACAGATAGTCTTCAATCAGGAAATCAACCCTGAACTATGTGAGGCAGCCAATGCGTTGGGCCGCGAGTTCGTGGTGCAGGTTACCGGAAAGGTTACCGAGCGCACCAGCAAGAACAAAAACATACCCACAGGTGAAATCGAAATCATCGCCGACGGACTGAAGACGCTCAACCGAAGCGACATCCCTCCGTTCACCATCGAAGACAACACCGACGGCGGCGACGACCTCCGTATGAAATACCGCTACCTCGACCTCCGTCGTCCCTGCGTGCGCAAAAACCTTGAACTGCGCCACCGTATGGCTTTCGAGATACGCCGCTACCTCGACTCAAAGGGATTCCTGGAAATCGAGACCCCGATTCTCGTGAAATCCACGCCTGAAGGGGCACGCGACTTCGTGGTTCCTTCGCGCATGAATCCCGGGGAGTTCTATGCTTTGCCTCAAAGCCCGCAGCTTTTCAAGCAGCTGCTTATGGTGAGCGGATACGACCGTTATTTCCAGATTGCAAAATGCTTCCGAGATGAAGACCTGCGCGCCGACCGCCAGCCGGAGTTCACGCAGATAGACTGCGAGATGAGCTTCGTGGAGCAGGAAGACGTCATAGATATGTTTGAAGGTCTCGTGAAGCACATTTTCAAATACGTAAAGGAAATCGACTTTGCCGATCCGTTCCCGCGTATGACCTGGCACGACGCCATGCGACTATACGGAAGCGACAAGCCCGACATCCGCTTTGGCATGCCGTTCGTGGAAATCACCGACCTTGTGAAAGGTAAAGGCTTCTCCGTGATGGACGATGCGGAAATCACCGTAGGCATCGTGGCCAAAGGATGTGCCGCATACACCCGCAAACAGATAGACCAGCTCACCGATTTCGTGAAACGTCCGCAAATCGGTGCAAAAGGACTTGTTTGGGTTAAAATCGAGGCCGACGGCAGCATCAAGAGCTCCGTAGGCAAGTTCTTCACCGAAGACCAGCTCAGGCAATGGGCAGAAAAGATGGAGGCTGAGTGCGGCGACCTTATGCTCGTCATGAGCGGCGACGCCATGAAGACACGCAAACAGCTTTGCGAACTCCGTCTTGAGATGGGAAACCGTCTCGGGCTTCGCGACAAAAACGTGTTCGCGCCCCTCTGGGTAATCGACTTCCCACTATTCGAGTGGGACGAGGAAACACAGCGTTACTACGCCATGCACCATCCTTTCACCTCGCCAAATCCGGAGGACATACCGCTCCTGCATTCCGACACCGGCAAGGTGCGCGCCACGGCCTACGACATAGTGGTCAACGGCAATGAGCTTGGAGGCGGTTCCATCCGAATCCACGACGCAGAGCTTCAGGACACCATGTTCGAGCTTCTCGGCTTCACTCCGGAACGCGCGCAGGAACAGTTCGGCTTCCTTATGAACGCGTTCAAGTTCGGTGCGCCCCCACACGGAGGTCTCGCCCTCGGATTCGACCGGTTCGTATCGATCCTTGCCGGACTCGACACAATCCGCGACGTGATAGCGTTCCCCAAAAACAACTCCGGACGCGATGTCATGAACGAATCCCCGTCAACCATCGACCAAACCCAGCTCGACGAGCTCTGCCTCCGCATAGAGCTTCCCAAAGAGTAAAAAAAACGAATACGGAACTATCAATGAGCCAAGCATTGACAGTAAGAGACATCGCTGCCGCCATCGAGGATTTCGCGCCAAAGTCTCTCCAGGAATCATACGACAATGCAGGTCTGCAGGTCGGGAATCCCGATGCGACAGTGAGCGGCATCCTTCTGTGTCTCGACGTTACCGAAGACATAGTGCGTGAAGCCGAGGAGCGCAAATGCAACCTCATAGTCTCCCACCATCCTCTCCTTTTCAAGGGACTCAAGGAAATCACCGGAGCCACCCCGGCACAACGTATCGTCATAGAGGCATTGAGGCTCGGAATATCGATATATTCCGCCCACACCAACCTCGACTCGGCACGTGAAGGCGTGAGCTACGAGATGGCCCACATCCTGGGGTTGAAAAGCCTCTCCCCGCTCGAACCGCGAAGCGGCTCTCCGGAAGAAGGTCTCGGAATCGTGGGCGACATAGACCCGATTCCCGCCATGGAGTTCCTCAGAAAGCTCAAAGACAGGTTCGATGTCAAATGCCTGCGCTATTCCGCCCGCTCTCCGCAACTTGTCATCAGGCGTGTGGCGGTATGCGGCGGTGCCGGAGCATCGTTCATAACGAATGCCATGGCTCTCGGTGCAGACGTCATTGTAACCGGCGACGTGAAGTACCACGACTTCACCGACCACGGAGACCGTATGCTGATAGCCGACATCGGGCATTACGAAAGCGAACTGTGTTCCCGCAGGATACTTTCGCGGATAATACGCGCACGCTATCCTGAATGCCAGACCCTGTTTGCCCAGACAGACCGCAACCCTGTAAGCTACTTATAAAGCGGCGAGGGATTAAACCACATCGGCTTCACACGCGATAAAACAAGTTTAAAGAAAAAACAAAAACCAACCATATGGCAACAACCGACAAAAAAACAGAAAAAGAACGCAGCGTCGAAGAACGCCTGAAGGCGCTTTTCCAATATCAGACACTCCTTTCGGAGATAGACCGGATAAAGACCCTCCGCGGCGAACTTCCCCACGAAGTGAAAGACCTTGAGGACGAAATAGTCCGTTTCCAGACACGCATACAGAACCTTAAGGAGGAAATCGCCGAACTGAAGGCTTTCGTCAACCAGAAGAACGGAGAAATAGCCGACCGTAAGGTCAAGATACAGAAATATGACGAGCAGATAAGCAACGTGCGCAACAACCGCGAATACGCTTTCCTCGAAAAAGAGAAAGAGTTCGAAAGCCTTGAGATAGAACTCGCTGAGAAGAACATCCGCGACGCGGGACTCAAGCAGGAACAGAAAAAGGCCGACATCGCCGCTGCAAAGGAGGAACTTGCCGACAATGAGCATATCCTGGAAGACAAGCGACGCGAACTTGAAGAAATCGTCTCCGAGACGCGCCAGGAAGAGGAGAACATCCGCGAACAGGCAAAGGCACTCGAGCCGCTGATTGACTCCTACACCCTCGCCGCTTTCAAGCGAATCCGCAAGAATGCCCACAACGGTCTCGGAATCGTAACTGTGCAGCGCGGAGCATGCGGAGGTTGCTTCAACCGCATCCCGCCGCAGCGTCGCCTCGAAATAAAGATGCACAAGAAAATAATCGTCTGCGAATACTGCGGACGAATCATGATTGACGGACTTCTGGCCGGCGTTGAACAGCCTGAGGAGGAGAATGCAAAACCGGCAAAGACCATGCGTACGCGCCGCACTGTAAAGAAAACCGCAGAAGAGGCATAAGCCTTTCCAAAGCGCCCGGCAAGCAGTCTGGCCTGCATATGCCGTCAGACAAATACGAAAAAAGAACAATGCCGCTGAAATTCAGCGGCATTGTTCTTTTATGATGCATATGGCCTTCTCAAGCTGGACTTCGGCCGTCGGCGAATCAATCCAACAGACAGACCCGTCGCGTTGAAGCCACGTCATCTGCTTCTTGGCATAGACCCTCGTGTTCTTCGCAAGCCGGGCCGCAGCCGTGGCCAAATCCCATTCGCCATCTATATGACGCAACATCTCCTTGACGCCAACCGTATTAAGCGAATTCAAATGGCGGAGATGCGCCACACGGCGTATCTCCGCCACAAGCCCCTTCTCCACCATTGCGTCCACTCGTCGGTTGATGCGGCCGAAAAGGAGTTCGCGAGGCATGCGAATGCCCAGCTTCACCACTTTCCAAGGCAAACCGGACGCGCACTTGCGATTGCAGCCGGTAAGCAGTGAACTGTAAGGCACTCCTGCGGCCAACGAAACCTCTACGGCATGAAAGACACGCTTTATGTTCTTCAGGTCAACCTTTTCCGCATATTCGGAATCCAGCCTTCGCAGTTCATCCACAAGCCATCCGTCGCCTTTGCGGGAATGCTCGTCGGCAAGGCCTTCACGGATTGCCTTCGGGACTGTCGGAAGCTCGTCGATGCCGTTGCAAAGCGCATCAACATACATCATCGATCCGCCGCAGACAACCGCATAATCGCTACGGTCCATGATTCCCGATATGATGCGCATTGCATCGTCGCGGAACTGCGAGGCACTGTAATAGGCTTCCAAAGGAAGCGTGGCCACAAGATGATGCGGCACACACTCCATCTCCTCTGCCGTAGGAGCAGCCGTGGCTATAGGGATTCCTCGGTAAATCTGGCGCGAATCCGCAGAAACAATCTCCGTTCCAAGCCTCTTGGCCAATGAAAGAGCAAGGGCCGACTTGCCAGAAGCAGTCGGCCCCGTTATCACTATAAGAGTCTTTTCCAATGGAGGGATTTATCTTTCAGCAACAATCTTGCAGATCACCTCCGAGGCCTTCTCCATCGAAGGAACAGGCACGAACTCATAGCGTCCGTGGAAGTTGAGGCCTCCGGCGAAGATGTTGGGGCAAGGCAGGCCTTTGAACGAAAGCTGTGCGCCGTCAGTGCCGCCGCGTATGGGCTGCACCTTGGGTTTCACCCCGGCCATACGCATAGCCTCCTCTGCATAGTTGATGATGTGCATCACAGGCTCTATCTTCTCGCGCATGTTATAGTACTGGTCGCCCATCTCCACAGAAGTCGAACCCGGATACTCCGTATTTGTCTTGCGCACAAGATGCTCTATCTCCTTTTTGCGGCTCTCGAAGCGGTTGCGGTCATGGTCCCGTATGATGTATGTAAGCACGGTCTGCTCCACGCTTCCCTGGATTCCGACCAGATGGTAGAAACCCTCATAGCCCTCGGTGTGTTCAGGAGTCTCCCAACGAGGCAGCATCTCTATGAAGTTGGCCGCTACGCGGATAGAATTCACCATCTTGTGCTTTGCCGAGCCGGGATGCACGTTGCGCCCCTTGATTGTAACCTTTGCGTATGCGGCATTGAAGTTCTCATACTCAAGCTCACCGATTTCACCGCCGTCCATCGTATAGGCAAACTCGCACCCGAAACGCTCCACGTCGAATTTGTGCGCGCCTTTTCCTATCTCCTCGTCCGGATTGAACGCAATGCGTATTTTTCCGTGCTTGATTTCAGGATGAGCCTGCAGGTATGCCACGGCAGTTACGATTTCCGCAATGCCGGCCTTGTCGTCCGCACCGAGAAGCGTAGTCCCGTCAGTAACAATCAAATCCTGACCGATGTAGTCCTTGAGTTCAGGGAAATCCGCCGGACTGAGGACTATGCCCTGCTCCTGATTGAGAACTATGTCATTGCCGTCGTAATCCGTCACGATGCGGGGATTCACATGCTTGCCGCTCATGTCAGGAGCCGTGTCCATATGGGCTATGAAGCCGACCGTGGGGACTGTCTTGTCTGTATTTGAAGGGAGCGAGGCCATAAGATAACCGTTGTCGTCGAGTGTAATCTCCTCAAGCCCCATCTTTTCAAGTTCCTCTTTCAAGTGCTTTACAAACACCATCTGTCCCGGAGTGGACGGGGTCATGTTGGTTTCCTCGTCGCTCTGGGTATCGTAGCTGATATAGTCAAAAAAACGTTCTACAAGTGTCATTGTCGTTGTTTTTTAATTAAATTCATTTTTAAATGCCGCAGTGTGCCTTTATGGGTCTTTAGGGTGTATTCATGGTAAATACTGAAGAAAAACTCCAAACACACTCTAAGGCGGCTCAGTCCTGTTTCAGCCGGCGGAGACGCTCAAGGATGGCCGCCTGCTGCTGTTCGAGTTCCTCGATTTCACGAGCCTTGCGGTTGGCACGGAACACCTCCACGCCGTCGCGCAGCGCAGCAAGCTCCGAGTCGATAGTGCGCAGTTCCTGCTCATTGATTTCAGTAGCGGTACCCAAGCGTTTGCGGGCCACCCGGAGATGGTCTATGATCTCCGAGCCGTCGGTGGTCTTGTTGCTGTGGCGCATCCGGTGGCGCCATGCCATAATGCAGGAATACTGCTTGGCCACAGACTTGGCAAGAAACACAGTGCGCGCCTCATCGCTCCTCCCGGCCAGGTAGGCTTCCTGATACATCTTGATTGTCTCTTCTTTTTTCATTTCTCTTCCGTCTCAGGATTTTAACGTGTAAAATTAGTTAATTTGTGCCATTCCGGCAAATTAATGGCCGATTTTTTACCTGTCCCGTCCCAAAGTCTTCGGCAGGATGCGGAAATACCGGAAATTTAGTTAACTTTGCACATACAATCGTATCCTAAACATGGAATCCCAGACCGTACCGAACAGCATAGGCTTCTTGTCCACCGACACACGGCTGTCCCGCTCCGAACTGCGTGAACTCGCAGGGCTCGCCTCATCTCTGAGAACCATCTCGGCCGGACGCCTTTCCGAAGAAGAACAGGAAAGCATCAGCACATTGCTGCGCGAAATATCACGCACCCTGCCGTGCCGCGACCGGCACGGCCTTCCCTTTGCGCTTTTGACCCTCCGCACCGCAGTCCTCTTCGCAGAAAGCGTCGAGCCTGACCACGACATACTTGTAGCCATCCTCCTGTTTCCGGCAGGCCACCTCGACCCCGCGAAATCCGACGGAATCAGGAAGCGATGGGGCGCCGACGTGGCCGGAATCATCGCAGGAATGCAATCGGTGATGCGCTTCGGAGCAAAGACCGGAGTCCGCAACGCCGACAACTACCGTGGCCTCCTTCTGTCGCTTGCCGACGACATACGCGTGATAATCACGATGATAGTACACAACGTGGTGCTTATGCGCGCCATCAACCACCATCCCGACACGCAATGGGTTCGCGACGTGGCTTTCGAGGCTGAATACCTGTATGCACAGCTCGCCCACCGACTCGGCCTGTACAAGCTCAAAAGCGAACTTGAAGACTTGGCGCTAAAATACACCAACCGGGAGATATACACCCAGATAGCCCGCAAGCTCAACGAGACCAAGCGTGCACGCGACGCCTACATAGCCGATTTCATAGCCCCGGTGAAGAAAAAGCTCACTGAGGCCGGACTGCGTTTCTCGATAAAGGGACGCACAAAGTCAATCTCTTCGATATGGGCAAAGATACGCAAACAGAAAGTTGACCTCCAGCATATCTATGACCTGTTCGCAATCCGGGTAATCATCGACACTCCACGCGAACGCGAGAAACGCGACTGCTGGCTCGCATATTCCATACTTGCCGACATGTACACCGCCAACCCTGCCCGCATGAAGGACTGGATCACAATACCCAAAAGCAACGGCTACGAAAGCCTGCATGCCACGGTCATGGGGCCTCAGTCCAAATGGGTCGAGGTGCAGTTCCGCACCAAAAGGATGGATCTGGTGGCCGAAAAAGGGCTCGCCGCACATTGGAGGTACAAGGGCGTGAAGGGAGACTCCACAGACCAGTGGATGAACAACATACGCGACATACTCGAGACTGCAGAATCCGGCCCGATGCAGCTGATGAAAGACATCCGGCCCGACACTTACGACAAAGAGGTGTTCGCATTCACCCCGAAAGGAGACCTGCTTAGGCTTTCTCCGGGAGCCACAGTGCTCGACTTCGCCTTCGCAATCCACAGCAACGTGGGCTGCCGGTGCACAGGCGCAATCATCGACGGGGTCCACCGCAAGCTCAACCACAGGATAGCCAACGGAGACACGGTGGAAATCGTAACGTCTGCCAACCAGTCGCCCAGCCACGACTGGCTTTCCTTCGTGGCCACCTCCAAGGCCAAAAACAAGATTCGCCAAAGCCTCAACGAGGCGAAGCTCCACAAGGCCGAACTCGGCAAGGAACTGCTCGAACGAAGGGCCAAGAACCGCAAGACAGATCTTGACGAGGCGGCAGTCATGCGTGTCATAAAACGTATGGGCTACAAGTTCAACAACGACTTTTTCGCCGCCCTCGCCGACGAGGAGGTGGATGCCGCCAAATTCCTCACCATATACGAAGCCGAGGCCGACACTGAAAACGAGGCCGTGAAAGTCTCCGCAGAGGAATACAGGTTTAAGGAAACTCAGGAAGAGGACGCTTCAACTGAAATCCTTACAATCGACGGCAAGACGATGAAAGGGCTGAAATACAAGCTCGCAAAATGCTGCTCTCCCATCTTCGGCGACGACGTGTTCGGATTCGTCAGCTCAGACGGCGTCATAAAGGTGCACCACAAGGACTGCCCGAACGCAACAAATATACGAAAGCGTTATCCGTACAGGATAATCGATGTGGAATGGAACGGCTCGCCGGACACGCAACTGCCCGTAACGCTCAAGGTGATAGGGAACGACGACATAGGCATAGTGACCAACATCACCTCCATCATAGCCAAAGAGCCCGGCATGGGACTGCGGAACATCGCCATCGACTCACATGACGGCGTATTCCAAGGCTACCTGACCATCAACATAACCGACACCGGACGCCTAAACTCGCTGATCAGAAAGCTCAAAGGAGTGAAAGGCGTGAAGGATGCCGCACGTACATAAAAAACACCCAAACGGCAGAATCATGACGCTGCCAGACAATCCTCTGCAATATGACAAACAAAAAAGCTATAATATACGTGCTTGCCGCATCGGCGGTCTTGTCTACAGGATGCACCCGACGACAGGAACGCAGCCGCAACGCCGACAAATACGACCAGTGGCTCGAAAGCCTCACCGACAGCGTCGCGGCATTGCAAGAAACCCAGAAACTGACGGAAGATTCCCTGACCGCACTCTACACCGGAGTGGACGAAATGCTGCGGAAGTTCTCCTACGTCGATAATCCGCGTGAGGTAGAGGGCTACACCATCCTATCTTCACGGCGTGGAAGCTATCCTCTCACGCGAACCGGCATATCGGCACGCATCGCAAAGTCGGAAGATTTCGAAATCATCGCAGTGCTTTCAGGCGGCTCGTTCACCCACATCACGCTAAGCGACGGCACAAGCACGGCAGGCTCTGCCACTGTGCCGCATGACCAAGGGCTGAACTACCGCAGCGGCAACCTCAACACCGTGCTCTTCTCCGGGCCGGAAGCCGACTCCATAGGTATGTTTGTCGCCAAAGACCCGTCGCGCTCCATAACGGTGGCATACGGAAACCGCAGCGAACGCCTCCAGCCTTCCGACGCACAGATGATAGCAGAGACATGGACGCTCGCAAAAATGCGTAAGGACATCAGACGCATGGAGCTAAGCATTCCAGTAATCAGCAAGAAAATAGACGCTTGCCGCCGCAAGATGGAGCAACGGAAAGAAAAATGACCACATAAGCAAGAAAACTTGCCGTCACTGTTGTTTAAACCAAAGAACGGAGCTGGGACATCCCTCCTCGATTCCTGATGCTCCCTTGACCATTATCAAATTATTCTTACCCCTCAGATAATTCTTACCCCTCAGAATATGGAATTTCTACAGACAGATCTCGAGACCCTAAATCGTAAAGGAATCACACCCGACCAGTTTGTCGAACAGCTCGAAATGCTACGCGACGGTTTCCCTTACCTGAACATCGAAGCCCCGGCAAAAGTCGGACACGGAATCACATCCCCTTCGCCTGAAATGACAGAAAGGAGCATCGCGATATGGGAAGAATTCCTTGCCGCAGGAGGCTCGGTGCAGAAGCTCGTCCCGGCAAGCGGCGCGGCATCCAGGATGTTCAAAGACCTCTTCTCATTCATAAACGGGAAAAAGGACAAGCCCGACAATGACTTCATGAAGGCGTTCTTCGCCAGGATAGCCGATTTCGCATTCTTCCCCTACCTCAACTCGATATGCATGCACAACTACGGGAAGAGCGTCTATTCCCTCCTTGACCAAAAGCGCTACAAAGACATCGTGGCCGCACTGATCGAGTCAGGCGGACTCAACTACGGACAGCTCCCAAAAGGGCTGCTCGAGTTCCACAAGAGCCTCGGCGGCAGCCGAAGCGCGTTGGCCGAACATCTGGCCGAGGGCGCGCAATACGCGGTGGACAAGCACGGCAACGTGCGCGTGCATTTCACCGTGAGCGAAGACCACATCCCGTTGTTCGAGTCCCGCATCGAGGAGCTGAAGGGCTGGATGCAGATGCTGACCGGAGTGAAATACGACATCACTCTCAGCGTCCAGAAGCCATCGACAGACACAGTGGCTGCAAACCCCGACGGAACGCCTTACCGTGAAAACGGCGAAATCTTCTTCCGCCCGGGAGGACACGGCGCGCTCATCGAGAACATCAACGACCTTGACTCGGATGTGATATTCATCAAGAACATAGACAATGTGGTGCCTGACGCACTCCGCGACACCACTGTCCTATATAAAAAGGTAATCGGAGGCATACTCGTAGCCACCAAGCAGAAAGCAGACGAATACTGCCGCAGGCTCGAGAAAGGGCTGCGTTCAGAAGAGGAAGCAGACGAGATGCTTGCGTTCCTCAAAGACGTGCTCTGCGTAGAGAATCCTGCAGTAGCCGAAATGACACTGGAAGACAAGTCCCGGTTCCTTATCCGGAAGCTGAACCGGCCGATGCGCGTATGCGGCATGGTTCAAAACGAAGGCGAACCGGGAGGCGGCCCTTTCATGGTCTATTCCGCCGACGGCAGCGTCCAGCCCCAGATTCTCGAATCCACCCAGCTTGACCCAAAAAAGGAGAAGAAGCTCCTGAAAGACGCCACGCATTTCAATCCGGTAGACCTCGTCTGCTCAATAAAGGATTTCAAAGGCAAGAAGTTCAACCTTCCCGACTATGTGGACAGATCCACCGGCTTCATAAGCTCCAAGAGCCGTGAAGGCCATGAAATAAAGGCTCTTGAGCTTCCCGGCCTGTGGAACGGCGCGATGAGCGACTGGAACACAATATTCGTCGAAGTGCCGGCTGAGACGTTCAACCCCGTAAAGACGGTCAACGACCTTCTGCGTCCGGCCCATCAGGCATAACGGGACATGACACCATTAAGAGGCTGTTTAAAAATGCTTGTTGACGCAGAGCCGGAAGATTTGTGATGGATTT
>ERZ778503.2254-NODE-2254-length-11031-cov-4.719297_pt1 | contig 11031 bp, 7 predicted proteins | sample MGYA00510047_ERZ778503 | MGnify/ENA primary metagenome ERZ778503 (study PRJEB29527, sample SAMN07138965) | mouse gut metagenome | material: feces | host: mouse | place: China:Nanjing | collected 2016-01-25 ... | reverse complement strand
ATAACTGGGTCGGGAACTTGGTCACTTTTGCGGTGAGGTTGGTCAGTAACTTGCTCACTTTTTGAGGAGGCTTGGTCGGTAACTAAGTTACTTTGGTCAGTAACTTGGTTACTTTTCCGGGGAATGGTGATGACGAACTCATTGGAGGCATGGGTGATTTCCTTGTCGGAAACACCATTCGAGAAAACCGCATCCGGGTCATATTCCAACGCACGGCGTACACCGCTTCCGGCTCCCGTGTATGGAAGCAGATAATTTGCATTTGTGAAAAGGAACACATTACGAGGCATGGAGGTTCCGTTCTTCACATCTTCGATAGTTAGACCATTGGGGAGTGAACCGGGACTGTGTATCTCTACCCGGTCATCAAAGATGAAGATACGAATCGGAGTCTTTATATTCAGCGACCGATGCACCAAGGCATTGACAACATACTCCGTCAGACTCTCGTAGGGAATCTCCATTTCCCCGAGAGAATTGAACTCGCGTTTTACCTGCACCTTCCGTAGATTGCGGGTAAAGAAGTTCATGATGGTACGGTACTGATGAAGCAAATTTCCTTCGATTTCCATGTCGTGCATCTTGTCGCGGAACTGAGTGCCTCCGACAGAATTACCGAAGAAGCAGATACATTTGGCCGTAATTTCCGGCAACCAACGCTGAGTGTATTTACCGAAAAGCATCATCGCGGCCTTCGTCATTTGACCGTCAGGACGAATGAAACGAAGATTCCGCAAAAGCCGCTCGATAGTCGCTCCCTTGATGACGAATCCCGCCATCTGGTCAAGCGAATAATCCTTCATTGTCAGTTCATCAATATTCTTGCCTCGGAACACCGGGGAGAAACGCTCCATCATATACAGTTTGATGGTATCGGCATCAAGATCTTCAATGGAAGCATCGCGCACTGCCTCTTCATCGGCATAATATCGACCACAGTCACCCATCATATCGGCAAGCTCCGAATTGTCAAATACCTTACGCTTGTCCGCTCCATTCTTAACCCATATTATACCTTTATTGTCATGATAAGGCTTGTTTTTGCCTTCTGGAATTGTTGCTACGACAACCGCTCCACCCGTAGTCGGTACATTCTCAACGTCAATTAGTACATTAGGAATCACGTTTTCTGAGGCAATGCTCGTCAGCAGATTGGTTGTTTCCTGCAACTCCATATATGACAGTGCATTGATCTCTCCCGACTTGTCATTGATGCCAATAACAAGTCTGCCGCCACGAGAGTTACTGAATGCCACCATCTCGCAGCCGATGTCATATTTATCCTCTTTATTTGTGATACGTTCCTTAAACTGCACCTGTCCGGCCTCAGCCAAGTCGCGCAATTGAAGTATTTCTTTTTCAGTCATAATCGTTATTCTTTTGATAAGATTTCCCACCAGCCGTTGCGACGACCGTTGCGACGACTTATTATGCCTTTTTTGACGAGGTCAGAGGTAATGCGCTTGACTGTAGAAGCTGATTTCTTTATAGATTTTGCAATCTCAGTCTGGGTGATTTTAGGATTATCCTCGATAATCTTTAGTACGGCTAACTCTTCCAAAGTACAATTCAAAGTGTCAAATTGAGACTTTGGAATTGCCGAAGTGATTCTATGGGCTGTTGAAGCCGGAAGTGAGTCACCAACAAGCATATCGCGATTGCGGAGTTCATTCTTTTCGCCGAGAATCACATTGCGCAGGAATCGCTCCACAAACTCTGTTGTAGGCGCGATATTGAGCCCTTTATAAGACGCTCTTACGAGAGCATTGTGGAAATACCATGAATGATGCTTGAACATATCGTTGGTTGTCGGAATACCCATCGAGCGGAGATACTTTATGAGGAATACCGCAGTTGTGCGAGTGTTGCCCTCACGGAAAGGGTGTATTTGCCATAGGTCTGCAATAAACTGAGATAGGTGATTGATAATCTCAGTCATCGGGCGATTTGAATAATCAAATTCTTTCTCCCTTGATAGATCATATTCGATAGCTTCGCGGAGATCAATAGCCGGTTGGTAACTAACTGAGGCATTTCCACCAAGTACCCATTCTTTTTTGCTAAGCTCAACCTTTCGCAACTGTCCGGCAAACTTGAATACACCATCAAAGATACGTCGATGAATAGAAGTTAGTCCAACTAATGAGAATGCAAATGATGGTTCACTGAGAATCTTTGCGATGTTGGCAGACGCTTTATCTCCTTCATCATCTACGTCATCATGTCCTGATTTTGTTTCATAATAAGCCTTGATGCGTTCGCGAGCTTCATCAATGGTAATATCTCCCTCAATATGCTGACGTGCGGTATCGAGTAGATACGGCGATACCTTTAGCCCATCTACGTCCTGAAGACCGATTGCCGTTTGCCAAGCATCCGCCTTTTCCTTCTGTCCCGGTTCTCCATGAACTATGTATTCGTCAAACTCACTCATATCAATTTTGTTAAGTAAGATTAGGGACATAGCCATGCTATGCCATATCTCAAGCGGTATCGTTAAAGTATTAAAAAAATATCTTTAATTAATATAGCAGTGGCGGTATTATTCAATGTACAAAGCAATGATTTATTCTTCATTATTGTAGTATATTTTATAGAACTTTCCTCTACTGTCAGTTCCTTTTTCTACGCAATCGGAGTTGCCATTAATAATAATTTGAATTTTTTTATCTAAATTTATAGCCCTCCTGTATGCTCTTTGCTGCTTTTTTATCGCGGTCTCGGATATTTGGAATTCGCAATCGATTGTAAAGTCATTTGATGACTCAAAGTCGCTTTTGAAATTATGGAACTTTTCCACAATCTCAGGCTTAGAAATCACTTCCTCGGTAAAATTATCAAGATCAAAAGTGTCATGATCTTTGAAATATTGCAGGGCTTTATTAAGCAAGCTAATTTGCTCAGTTTTTGAGACCATAACAGTTTTGGGGAGTTCCTTTGTGACAAAGGATTTTGTCAAGGACATCAGATTTTCAGTATTTGTATACGTATCATTTATTTGACCCACATGAAGAAAATCGTCAATCCAATATTTTGCCGTAGTACCCTTATTGGTGTTGTCAACAACAGCAACTATAAATCCATTATCTTTTTCCGAATTGAAAATTAGGCATCCTTTGTCTAACTTTTTTACATCTATTCCTTTGTCTTCATTTATGTTGACATTTCCACTATGAACAGATGTTTTGAGAAATGTGCTTTTCTTCTCTGTTTTAAATAAACCTATGGCATCTATAACCAGATTGTCAAATTCTACGCCCTTGAAAAGGACAACGTAAAATTCCCCTTCCTTAATATTGGGATATAGACTTTGATTATATAAATGTTTCGCAAGATTAATTGATTGAGTATAAAACGATTCGTGGCTGTTAAAAATCTCAGATACGTATGAAAACACCTCATTGAGATTTAAGCTGGTATCATGGCGTAGATGGTAATATTCATCAGATGAAAATGCTCCCAAAAAGAAGGTAGACAAAGTGTCTTCTAAATCATTTGATATGGTTAAACAAGATTTTGATAAAACCATTCCTTCATCTGCGATTTTATTACCCACAATATGGATAGCCAATTGTGTTATCCGAGAATTAATAAAATTTGCTCTCATTTGGTAACGCGACTATTTAGATAATTCAAAAAATTAGTATAGACAATTAACTTTTGTTTGTCCATTACACTGAGGAGGTTTGATTTCAGCTGCCGTTTCTCTTTGACAGCCAATTTTTTTTGTGGAGTTAGAGACTTAATGTTAACTTCAAACTCTGCATTTCCTCCTTTGGAATTATAGTCAGGGAATCCGAAACATATACAAACAGTGCCTTTTTGACCTTTATAGTTGTATTCAAAAGTCGCATCGATACTCCATAATTCAAGATTACGATAAAACTTTTCCTCTTTCATGAACGACTTTTCGCTCAAAGATTTCCCCGATATTATTAGGCGTTGGATATTTTCCATCCAAAAGATTTCTGCGGGCAAAACGCAGTCGTCCTGCGGTTTGATAGATATGTCTTTGATATCGACGAAAGTAAAGATATCGTTATCTTCTATTTTTGTTGTTAAACGAAAGAAAAATGTAAACCTTGTGGAGTTGTCAAATTTAGAAAACAATATTTTCTGGGGATTAGCATCTTCTGTAAGTAGCCCCCTTGATTTAAATTGTTTTATTTGATTTTTTACAATATGTTCAGCTATATCCTTTGTCTCTGATGAGGTATGTGTTATTCTTATTGTCCCCTTGCCTTTATCATTAATTATTTCGACACAACCATAAAACTCATTTGTCTGCTCATACCAAGACTTATTCAAATCATGGCGAATTATTTGAAATGGAGCGATTATGTGGTTGGGATTTCCATTATGTTGAGCGAAGGTAATCGGTTGGGCAAGTTCACAGGTTGGCAAATGGCTTATTAAATATTCTTTAATATTTACAGCCATCATCTCAGACTGAAACAAAATTGAATCTGCCGGAAATGATATCTCTCGTGAGATTTTCTTTTCTGAGTCTTCTCTGCGAGAAAATGCATCACGTATTTTATCAAATTCTGCGGGAGAAAGCATTAGTGTTTGTAGAATTGGTACAAGATAGTCTTTGTCGGCATTTAGAACAAATACACCTCGCTCTTTAAGAATTGTCTGTAGCTCGTAAGCGGATATGAACTTCTGATTTGCAAATCCGCGTAAAGCTTCACCAAATGGGATGAATTTATCAATATCTTTATGTTCTATATTCATTGATTAAAGGCATTTAAGGGATTCATGTAATTGATAACTGAAATCGTATTTGTAAAATCACGATCATCAAAACCCATCTTGGTTTGTTTCTCAATAACATCGTGTTTTAAAGGACTATAATCAGGGAATCCAATAATGATATGACCGGGTAAATTAGTTGAAATGTCTTTTGCCAAACCAATAAGACGCATAAATGTATCCTTTTCAAATTTATCAATGGTTGCAATCATAAAGCAAGTTTCATTACTATTGCTAACATTTACCATCTTTATGGGTAAAATACTTGAGTTAAGGTACTCTACAGGAAGAATGTGACCGGTATTGTTCCGAGATTGAGGATTTATATTGCGTCCAGTAGAAGGATAATAGAACGAATAGCTATATGCCTTTTGAGATTGTAAATAGCGCAGAACTTCCATTATAAAAGCTGCTCGTTTATTGTCTACAATATAAATTGTCCTATTCTGAAGTATGTTGAGCCGTGCAGTCGCAACCTTACTGATGAGGTCGTCGTCACTGTCAGCTTGATTATTTAGCCAAAATAGAACGCCAACATCATTAACAGATTGACATCTGTAATCTGCTTGTGATTCATATTTAAGTTGAGAAATGGAGTAACATTCGACCTGATTTATCAAGTCAGTCATAAACCATTTAAATTCTTTTGTTGGGCTATTGGGGTATTTTTCTGTTTTGTATTTTGACGATATAATTATGTTGTTTAATTGACCGTCTACAAGCGGACTCATATATGAATACAGAAAATCTATGCCATGAGTATGAACGGCTCTCCCTTGTTTGTCTAAATGCTCGTTATTATTTTTCAAACAATTAATTTGGATTCCTTTGGCCGGATCCTTCCAACCTATAATGGACAAGAATCTTTCTACGATGTCTTCGCCGTATTCACCTATTTTCTTAGACCATTCGCCCATATTATTTTGTATTATTTTGTTCAGTAAGTGCGATAATTGTTTCGTCGCCGCAGATGTTGCGGATTTTCATGCGGAGAGGTTTGGTGTCGGCTTGGATAGTGCCGTTCCAGAAGTCGGAAGTTTTGCGGCCGTTGATAGTGACAGTGCTGCCCTTTTCGATTTTTATTTCGGAGTCGCTGTGCCACGGAGCATTTTCCTCAGCGGTTGTACAGTCGAGCGAAACCATTTCAATTGCTTCGAGTCCTTCCAGACTAAGCTCAATGGGCACAAACTTCTTTTTAGAGTTCGCCATCGCTTTTTGATTAAACTCCTTGATTTTGTGACTGACTCGGTCACTATAGAATCGTGTTATGGCGACTGCGAAAATATCAACCATTTTGGATGGGTCTTCGCTCACAGTGTACTCAACATCATCCTGAAGAATTGCATTGTCAAGCAATTCTTTAAGGTCGCGTAGTTCTATCTCTATTACTGTGTCGTTATTGTCTTTGATAAACTCATCGAGTTCCTGACGATCAATAATGTCTATGTAATATACAATGACACGCTTGACAGTTGGCAGTAACTGAGGCATTGCGTCATTGATTATGCGGTTGAGCGTGACAACATCGAGCACTCGTGAAGAAGAGTCCATTAAATCGGGCACATAAACGGGTGATGAGCCGTATGTCGTGTCCATGATGCTACCTGTCCACATTGAGCCTATGGTCGGGTCAATTCTCAGCCCGGGGATAATGCGCGTAATTGCATCTTTTGTCTGAACCGGATTGCGATAAAGAGTTACTCCATCCTGAACTTTTTTTACAGCGAAACTTGCACCATTAGTTTTAAGACGATCACGAGCTGTTTGGACGCTGTTTATATTGACATCAGTATGAATAAACTTGCGTCCGAGTTTATTTGCTACAGCAGCCGTTACACCACTTCCGCCAAAGAAATCAGCAACAATCATACTCTCGTTGCTACTTGCCTTTATTACACGTTCTAACAAAGCCTCAGGCTTTTGGGTCACATATTCTGTTCTTTCTTCAGCTTGTGAATTTACAGCATTAATATCAGACCATATGTCATCTAATGGAATTCCAGGGGCATCATCTAAATATACTTTCAACCTCATTGCTCCAGTAGAGGTATAATATATCTTATTGTCTTTTTTTAGCTCTTCTATTGTTGCTGCTGAAGTTGCATTTCCTAAAAAAGCATCTTTAAATCTACGTTCTTTCCCATCTTGAATCTCTACATGTGAAAAGCGTTGGTTTATGTATTCTTCAGTGTACGGTAAATACTCAGTATTGTAAACCCTATCATCTCCAAGAGAATAGTAAAGAATATTGTCATGATTCTTTCCCATTGAAGACTTGCCTTTGTAGCCACTAGAGGTTTGTCTTTTCCAAGTAATATCATTGCAGAAGTTGTCTTCACCGAAGATTTCGTCCATTAAGATCTTCACATAATGAACTATATGCCAATCAAGATGCACATATATGGAAGCATTCTCGCTCATTACTGAGCGAATGGCCATAAGATTTTCGTACATCCAGTTAAGGTATTTCTCCTTATCCCAGATGTCACCATACATTTTCTCTTCAAAGGCTTTCAGTTCGTCATCTTCCAGCTCTTGCTCAGCCTGCTGCATCGCTTTTGCAACGAGTGGATTACGACGAATATAAACTTTCTTGGCATAGTCGGCTCCACTCGCAAACGGAGGGTCGATGTAGACCAGATCAACTTTTATTCCTTTCTCCTTGAGATAGGCACAAGCAGAAACACATTCGCCATGGATTATCATGTTATCAGATGCATCCTCCCCGACACGTTCGGTCTCGGTGACTTCATAAAGCGGCATACCACGGAGAATACGCTCGGTCACTTTATCGCTCTCTCGATATCGAAGTATGCGTTGGGTACGGACGAAGTTATCGAGTACTGCTTGCCCCGATACCGTTGTGGGAAAATATGGAACGTATTTTATAGCCATGGCTTTATTCGTTTAGCAGAAATGTGTTGATTTTGTTAATAGTCTTCTGGAGTCGCTCCTCTTTTGTAAGCGTGTCCTCAATGTAAAGGAAATCAAATCGTGGATAGCCGATTTTATCATTGTTAAGTTTGATAAACGACTCTTCCATGAATTGTTTACGTGGGACAAACTTACCGGCAAATCCTTCGCCCTTGGTTTCGATGATGATTACTTTATTAATGGTATTATCGGAATTGCGAGTGAGCATGAGGAAATCCGGATAATAATTCCCATCTAACTTCCAAACTTTGCCACGCTTGGTGTAGCATCTAATACAGAAGTCAGTGAGCGTGTCATCTCCATTAAAGTAGAACTCAACGCTCTCTTTTGATTTTAGATAGCCGATTACACTGTTAAGATAATCATCCTCCAGGGTGCTGTCAAGATGGTAGGGCAGATAATGATATGTACGATCGTTAACTGATTTCTCTACATCAGGCAACGGCAGTCCATGTCCAATAAGATATTTGCGAACCTCTTCCGATATTGTTTCAATGGGTTTGCTGTCCAGACGGATAATCTCTGCTACCTTTTCCTGAGAGGGAGAGTAGATTGCAGATTTGCTTACTTCAATCGGAGACTTAAGCGCATTGACTTTAAGCAATGATGCTTCTTCGGGCACCAGTTCCTCGGAAATATTGAATCTGCGGCGTATTGCAAAGCAGTTTCGTATATCGGAGCGTACTTTGCTTTGATCTATATCGCTGCTATAAACAGCAACCTCGTCATTGACAACGATAATTTTATTAAATATACGTTTAAGCTCCGCCTCATAACTTGTTAGCGTTTCAATGTCAAGCAACCCTAAACTTTCTTTGACAATGCTATCAAGCCAAAGACGATAATTAGTAGATTCAGCATAACCATAGCCTACAGCACTTTCTGACGCTGTATCAGCAGGAGCGAAGCTTTGCGTGTATATCACAGCCGAATCAATTGCCGGAGGTTGATATGTCCTGAGATAGTCGCTGATGTCAGGCGTTTGAGCTGTCTCGATAGTATTGTAGTTAATCTTTATCTGATAGTAATCAATCGAAGGCAATTTTAAACGCTCCATTCGCGAGTAGCGCTTGAGCAAAATCAGGTCATCCAGTTTCTTACCACCAAATTCTGCAATTGTGGTATATTGCTGTTCTTGCAACTGCTGATTGAGTTTGTCGGCATTGAACTTATTGAGCCATATCAGAGCAGTCTCCTTATGAGCATTGTCAACTTCTCGCAGACAGCGGCAACTGATCTGCAATACCATATTCTGTGGGCATGAATTGCGCTGAGACAAAATTACTCCGGAAAGACTTTTACAGTTCCAGCCCTCGCGGCCGATACCAACTAACAGGATAATCCTTTTCTTGGATGTAGGGGAATCAAGAGTAGAAAATTCAAACTGAGCATCTTCGTCTACCTGATAGTCTGTGTTACCCTTATGATATTTTAGAATTGATTCTATGGGATTAATTCCCATCTCAGCGCATATAGCACACGCTGTCGGGTAAATATCTTCTTCGAGGTCTTTGATTTTAGGAGCATAAATTGCCAACTTAGCCGATGCGCCGTTAGCATAGACAGTATCGGCATATTTCTCGAAAAATTCTCGCAATCCTCGGCTTATAATCTCTGTTGAGTCGAGATTGGCATGACGTACGGTAGGTATTTTCAAGAAGTTGCCAATACCGTTGATAAGCGGATAGTACGTTACGACATTTGCGTACTGAGTACATTTTACCGACAATTCATCAGTAATCTTAATTCGTGAAGCCGGATCCATATTCGGTGTTCCGGAGAACCCAAGCACAGAATTAAAATTACTTTGTTCCATCCATTTATTCACGACCTTGCGCAGCTTTTGGTCATCGCTGGCATGATGAACTTCGTCAATTAGGACGCACAATCCGGGAATCTTGCCTATTTGTTCTCGCAGTTCATTAGCTTGGCGTGTCGCCTCGTACTCTTTGCGTTCATCTTCAGGCAACGATTTCAGAAGCGACTCGTCGATGCTGAAATTATTGTCAACTCGGTCAAGGATAACCTTTTCAGCATTCGTCACGGCTACGAGACCCATAAGATTTGGATTCGCAGTATGCATGCTGATTTTTCGGGCATTTGGATTCTTTACTATATTGCTCTTAGAAGCAGATGAAGATTCCTGTAGCCACTCATATTGTATGAGGCTTTTCAGATTTGAGGCAACCGGATCTGGCAGAATCCATAATGGATTGAAATTTTGTATATCTCTCAGACTCGGGACAATCGAAGATTTCAGTCCAGACGGAACAAAAAGGATGAAGTTATGAGCAAAAATAGAATTATCCGGCTCTGCAAAAGCGAAATATAAATTCAGATATATCAAAGCCGCCATAAGATAGGTCTTGCCGGCTCCCATAGGTATACTGAACAGATAATCAGTATAGGTTACATTGAAAAAAAGTTCCTTGATGACTCCTGTATAATCAATTGAGTCCGGCGCTTTTTTAATGGCTGCAACAATCTTTGGCGAGTTTACATTGCCATTCTCGTCACTTATAGAGGCATACTCCCACAATGCCAATGCTGCAGGATTCGCCTCAAGTATTTCCCTTGTAGCTCTGTTAACTTCAAGGTCATCTACATTTGTAGAATTAAATTTTCCCGAAGCAAAAAGTTCCCATAAAGGCTGATTTTTACATTCAATCTTCAGGAATAGATAGGTTTTTATAGATTCAATCTGAGCATCACGCATTTTATGCTGACGTTCAATATAAGATATGAGGTCAGAAACGACACAACCAGGCGAGTTGAGCCATTCATCTCTCTTCCTTTCTATTATCTTATAGAACATAACGTAATCTCTAATCTATAACCTTACTATTAATCAAATCATCAACATTAACTTCTAATAGCCGTGCTATTTTAACAAGAGTAGGCAAATCTGGCTGGGAGCTATTGGTACACCACTTTGAAACTGTTGATGGATTTACGTTTAATTGCCCACATAGCCATTTATTTGTCTTCTTTTTCTCTGCTAAAACTACTTTTAATCGGTTTATATCAGTTTCCATGTTGATAAAATTTGTTATTCATCTGTAAATTTAGTGAAAGTTCTTCACATGACAAAGAATTGTGTTGTGAAACATAATGAAAACACCCCGGCAAGAGGGTGAGTCTTGTCGGGGCGATGTGGTGGGATTGGGGATTAGTAGAGGCGGAGGCAGGTGATGTCGGGTTCTTGCTGCGCAAGCGGCAGGCCGTTAACTTTGACGAAGTGAGGATCGTCACTCTCGGTCTTGTCGAAGGCAAATGCGAGGTGCTGGATGCGGTGCTTGGGGCAGAGCTGCATGAGGAAGTTGGTGAACTTTCTCAGTTCGG
>ERZ778503.2253-NODE-2253-length-11035-cov-3.620674_pt1 | contig 11035 bp, 16 predicted proteins | sample MGYA00510047_ERZ778503 | MGnify/ENA primary metagenome ERZ778503 (study PRJEB29527, sample SAMN07138965) | mouse gut metagenome | material: feces | host: mouse | place: China:Nanjing | collected 2016-01-25 ... | reverse complement strand
GGGGACGGAGCTGCGGTCTGCCAAGAAAGCAAGGCGGCAAGACAGGGAGCGGCCAGTATCGGAAATGCTTTTGATGATGTTCCGATCAGCAGCAAGGGACAGGAGGCGAGAGAATGGATAAAACAAAGATAGAATGGTGCGACAGCACATGGAACCCGGTAACGGGCTGTCTACATGGGTGCGAATATTGTTACGCCCGGCAGATTGCCGAACGGTTCCGGGGGAGGGGAGATTTAAGAGAGGCAGGTACGGGCTTTTGGCTTGATAAGGACAGTTTCGAGGTATCAGAGGGAAAAGGCATATATGAAACAAGATATGCTTTGACAACAGGAGAAAGGCCGGAGCCGTTCGAGCCGTACAAGGGGAAAATTACACCTTATCCGTTTGGCTTTTCTCCGACGCTTCACAGATACCGCCTCGGAGAATACGAGAAAAAGGCGGCCGGACGATATTTGTATGCAGCATGGCAGACCTTTTCGGCGCATGGGTGCCGGATAACTGGATAGAGGAGGTTTTTGCAGCCTGCGAGAAAGCACCGCAGCACAAATACTTATTCCTCACCAAAAACCCACAGCGATATACTGATTTGGATTGGGCCGACAAGCTCCCGGCAAAGGACAATATGTGGTATGGTGCTTCTGTTACCAATGCGAAGCAGATGGAGCAGGTGGCGGACGCTTTTGGAGAACTGCCGGGGAAAACAAAGACATTTTTCAGCATAGAGCCTATGCTGCAGGATATAGCAGCTTCCAATGGCTGGGCTTATGCCGATTACGGCAGCTATGCAAATTGGATAATCTTAGGAGCAGAAACGGGCCGCCGGAAAGAAAAAGTAGTCCCGGAGCGAGAATGGATAGAGAAAATCACGGAGGATTGCGACGAGGGCGGAATACCGTTGTTTATGAAAGACAGCCTCATTCCCATTATTGGAGAGGACAACATGAGGCGAGAACTTCCGAGAGAATTAAGGAGGACACCATGAACGTAGTTATCTTGACAGGCAGACTTACGGCGGAGCCGGAACTGCGGTACACCCAGCAGAATGTACCCTGCACATCATTTAATTTGGCGGTAGACCGGGCCAGCAAAGGTGACGACGCAGATTTTCCCACGATTATCGCATGGAGGGAAACGGCTGAATTTGCCTGTAAGTATCTTTACAAGGGCAGCCGCATTGTCGTCCGGGGAGAAATCAGAACACGGACATATCCCGGAGCCGACGGCAAAAATCACAAGGTAACAGAGGTACAGGCCGATAGGCTGGAATTTGCGGACAGCAGACCGCAAGGCCCATTCGCATAAGGAGGCGGACTATGGATAAGGACGAATTTAGACAGTGGATTTATGACAACTACAATGTGCCGGGGAATAACTGCACATTAGCCCCGGCCATGCTGGACGGCATACTGGACTACGCCGAGAACATGGAGGGAGAGGAGCAATACCATTTCCTTTGTGAAATGTTCCCCAGCCTCCCGGAGAGCGTTTTGTGCCGGGTAAGCTATTGAGAGGAGGGGTAGCGTGGATAAATACAGATACGATCATGCAATTTCCCCGGAGGAATTGCGGTTATCACGAATAGACGTGCGGAAAGAGGTCGAGAGGCAGGGGAAACACGAACTTGCCGAGCTTCTTTTGAGCAGCCTTGAAAGCATGGAATTTGGAAAAGTTTATGTTGTCGGATTTGAAAAGAAAGAGGAAACGGACTGGAGAACAGGCGGAACGACCTTACAAATGACGGCGCATTTCAAGAAATACGGGACATAGGAGGAAAGCAGGTATGACAATTAAGGATTTCAAGCCCGGACAAACAGTATATGCCTTGAGCCGGACAAGAGGCAGGACGACAGAGCATTTCATTAAGAGATACACCGTCCTATCAGTTGGCAGGAAGTATGTCAAGGCAGCCCCGGAGGGGAGCCGCAGCCCGGACGAGTTTTATTTGCATGAGGAAACTGACGATTACCTCACAGAAAATATCACATGGAGAGAAAAGACAAAGCTGTTTCTCACAGAGGCAGCGGCCAATGATGATATTGAAAGAGAAATGCTTTGCGGCTGGCTTAGAAAAGCGACAGAAAGCTATAATATTGTGACATATACAGTTGAGCAGCTACGGGCGGTAAGAAAAATTTTGGAGGGATAGGCGACATGGGAAGAAAAGGAAAGAACAGATACACGGCGGAGGAGAGGGCAATCCATGAGGAGGCCGTGAGGCTCCGCAAAATGACAGACAAGCAGCTCGTTGAGGAATTTCACCGGGCGGCCGACGCAGAGATAGCCGTCAGAGTGCCGGACGTGGCGCAGGACAGCCCGGAGGAGGCAGACCCTAACAAGAATACCTCCGGGGTGCAAAAGCTCCTCTCTGCCCTTTCAGAGGGCAAGTGCAAGGGCATTAAGGGAGCGACGGCCTACAAGGTAGCTCAATTCGCCGCAGAAATGGGGCTGATATGATGAATGAAGCGCAGCACTATAAGGCAGTAATGACCGGGAAGCGCAGCAAAGTAGCCGGGGATTATTGGGAAAACATGATTGAGGCGGCCTGCCAGCATTACCGCCTCAAGGGAATAGCGGAGATCACCAAAACGCCGGAGCCTATGCGCCCGATTAAATCCCTCGGACAGGGGAAATTCATAGCACACTATGAAAAAATGGCGCAGCCGGATTATAAAGGGACGCTGGCCGGAGGCAAAGCTGTGGTATTTGAGGCAAAGCACACCGACAGCGACCGCCTGCAGCAGAATGTCATATCCAGCGAACAGGAGAAGCAGCTCGACAGGCATATGAAGCTGGGGGCGGAGTGTTTTGTAATGGTATCGTTCGGATTTGAGCAGTATTTCAAAATCCCGTGGGCGGTGTTCCGGGAAATGAAACAGCACTACGGCAGGAAGTATATTACCCCGGAGGACGTGCAGGAGTACAAGGTCAGATACATAGGCGGCGTTCTCCAATTCCTCAAAGAGGGATAGGCCGGACAGAATGGGAGGTAACTCCCGATTAAGAAATCAAAGGAGGGACTTCACCATGAGCGGAAACGAACTGGACATACAGGAAATGATTGAGGCGGCGGTACTGGCAGCACACGAGGCCGGAGTAAAGGGTATGGACGAAAAAATCCAGGCAGCCATTAACGTCGCCTTGCCGCTGGGAATAAAAATCGGGGCGGAGGTAGGAAGCAAGATCGGCGCTGAAATGGGAGCGGCGGCAGCCATTGAAGCAATGGAGAGGGAGCAGGAGAAGTACAGACAGAAGCAATATGACTGGAAGTACCATAACACGAAGCTCCTGTTACGCAATTACAGACGGCTCAAGAAGTATTTTGAAAATGCCGTATTCAGCGAGGAGGACGCAGAGGAGGCAGACGAGAGCTTTGAGGGGATTATGAGAGGGGCAAGCCGGGCCGCCAGTGAAAAGGTATTCGTCCAGAGTATTCAGAAGAACTACATCACCACGAAAATCATTATGACCCATGTGAATAAAATGCTGGAAGTTTACGAGATCATGTGCAAGCGTTCCAGCAGGAAAGACGACGCAAGGCATTGGAGAGTGTTGGAGGGGCTTTACATATCCGACGACTACACGACGGCGGAGAAGATCGCCAAAAGGGAGAACATAGACAAGAGGACGGTCTACCGGGACGTGGATATATGCGTAGCGGATTTGACAGCTCTTTTGTTCGGCGTAGGCGGCATTGAGAGCCTATGAGAGAGGCAAATGTCACAAACTCGCCATTTACTTTTCACTTCATAATGTGCTATACTGTAACCTGCGAAATAACGGAGAGAAAACGCCGCTGAATTGGAATTTCCAACGAGCGGCGTATTTTTATACGGATAAATGCCCCGAAAAGGGACGGAAAGGAGAGAATAATGGAAATACGGACGCTGAAAGCGACGGAAATCAAAGCAGCAGACTATAACCCCCGGAAAGATTTGCAGCCGGAGGACGCAGAGTACAAGAAGCTGCGCCGGAGCATAGAGGAGTTTGGGTACGTCGAGCCGATTATTTGGAACGAGCGCACCGGGAACGTCGTAGGCGGACATCAACGCCTCAAGGTATTGCTGGAAAAAGGGGCGCAGGAGATCGAGTGTGTTGTGGTAAGCCTCGACGACAAAGACGAGAAAATCCTCAACGTCCTGCTCAACAAGGTAAAGGGCCGCTGGGACATAGGGAAGCTGGCAGACCTTTTACAGGAACTGGACGAGGCCGGGGCTATGGAGGCGACAGGCTTCGAGGATTGGGAGCTGCAGAGCCTCCTCATGCAGTACGACCACATAAAAGACCTCATGGAGGAGGATTTTTCAGACTATTCATCCGAGAAAGAGCGCAGCACCTTTACTATGACGTTCAGCCTCCCGGCAGGAGCGAGGGAAACCGTAGAGAGCTACCTGCAGAACACCGATAACGCCAAAATCGAGCTGGCGACGGCGATCATCAACAAGGTAAAGGAGGGATCGTAATGCAGATTGAACGGAAGAAAATCCGGGACATGGACAGGGCCGCATACAATCCCCGGATAGAGCTAATACCCGGCGACACGGAATATGAAAACCTCCGCCGGAGCATTACCACATACGGGCTGATTATCCCGGTGGTTTGGAATAAGCGGACAAACAGAGTAGTCGGCGGCCACCAGCGGCTCACCGTCCTTGAGAACGAGGGAGAAACGGAGGTAGACGTATCGGTGGTAGACCTCGACGAAACGCAGGAGAGGCAGCTCAACGTCGCACTGAATAAAGTAGAGGGCGGCTGGGACGAGGAGAAGCTGGGCGACCTGCTGGCGGAGCTGGGAGAGGACGCAACCCTCACGGGATTTACCCAGCAGGAAATTGACAGCCTCACCAACGACATAGACAGCCTTATCGACGGCGACACCGTGGACGAGGAGCTGAAAGCCATTGAGGAGCTGTTTAACGTAAGCCTCACATTCGACAAGGCAGATCAGGAGGAGCTGAAAGCATACGTCAAGGACTATGGAAAGGAAGCCCTCATACAGGTAATCATACAGAAAGCAAAGGGGGAAATTTGATATGGGCTGCAAATGCGGAACGCAGGTTATTTTATGCAATCTCCCGGTACGGTTTGACACTTACAAAGGGTGCAGCCACGGGTGCAAATACTGCTTTGCCCAAAAGAAGCAGAATATCGCAAAGATACAGAGGGACGAAACCGTAGAGGCTCTGCGCTCATTCATAGAGGGAAAGAGAGGCAGGGAAACGGCATGGTGCGACTGGAATATCCCTATCCATTGGGGAGGCATGAGCGACCCTTTCCAGCCGATTGAGAAGAATATCAGAGCTTCCTACGATTGCCTCAAACTGCTGGCGGAAACAAAATATCCGTTCATTGTCAGCACAAAGGGCAGGCTTGTAGCAGACCCGGAATACCTCGAACTGCTGGAAAAATGCAACTGCGTCGTACAGGTAAGTATGGTATGCAGCAAGTACGACCAGCTTGAGCCGGGAACGCCGACCTACGAGGAGAGGCTGAAAATCGTGGAAACCCTAGCCGGACGGGTACAGAGGGTAATTGTCCGGGTACAGCCTTATATGCCGGAGGTTTTCAGAGAGGTTATGGCGAACATTCCCCGGCTGGCGGCCGCAGGTGTTTACGGCGTAGTGGTGGAGGGCATGAAGTTTTACAAAGGCAAGAAAGGCATGGTAAAAATCGAAGGCGACAACTGCTATCCGTTGAATGTACTGCGACCACACTTCGAGGCGATCAGAGCGGAGTGCCACAGACACGGAATGAAATTTTACGCCGGGGAGAACAGGCTGCGGAGCATGGGCGACAGTATGATATGCTGCGGTATTGACGGCCTTGAGGGATTTAAGGGGAACGATTACAACCTCTGTATGATGATGAACGGAAAGAACCCGGAGCCGACGGAAAACATGAAGCAAATCGGAACGGGCGGCTGTTTCCAGTCCCTCAATCAGATTGCAGGTATCAACAAGAAGATAAATAACCAGTCCTTTTACGGCCTCATGCAGGAGGAGCTTGCCGGAAAGACTGATTATTATAAACGCCTCTTTGGGCTGGAAGAATGACGGCGCACGACCTCACACCAGTACAGGAGATCGCCGGAATGTATTTCAAGAGGGACGACCTATATACCCCGTTCGGGGCCGGGGAGGTAAACGGAGGGAAATTACGCCAGTGTATGCTATTGGTTGAGGCCGCATTAAGACGGCAGCCGGGCATGACTGGCGTAATTACTTACTGCTCGATACACTCCCCACAAGGCCCGATTACCGCAGCGACGGCAAGGCATTTTCGTCTACCCTGCATAGTCGCCCACGGAGGGGCGAGCGACCTATCCATAGCCACGGGAGATATGCCGAGGCTCGCCATGAGCTACGGAGCCGCCGTCAAGGTAATAGCCAAGAGCGGCAGGCACAACGTACTCAAGGCGAAAGCGGAGGAAATTGCGAATAACAAACGTATGTTCGTTGTGCAATATGGGATAAACCTCGACGAATACGGGGAAGTCCTCTTGAGCGCAGTGGCGGAGCAGGTGCAGAACATTCCCGACGATTTAGACGACCTTTACATTACCTGCGGCAGCGGAATTACAGCGAGCGGCGTTATCGTTGGAATTGAGCGGTATGGGAAGAATGTCAAGAACATTCACCTCATAGCGACCGCATTTGACCGACAGGAGAAAGTGAGGGACACTCTCCGGCGATTTGGTGTGGCGAGGGAGTTTATTTACCACGACCTTTTCCATACGCCCGGCTTCACCTATGAGAAACAGCAGAAATTGAGGATAGGAGGCGTTAAGCTGCACCCACAATACGAGGCAAAGACCATGAAATATGTGGTAGAGCATAACCTCAACACGAGGAATGCTCTTTTTTGGATTGTAGGGGCGGAACCGAGAAAAAGATAAGGAGAGGAGGACAATGCCAAAATGGACTGATAAGCCGTGGGAACGTCAAAAGGGCGAAAGCGATAAGGCATACGAGGCGTTTGTGACCTACCGGGATATGGGTACTGACCGTAGCATACGGGCGGTTGCACAAAAGTTAGGCAAAAGTAGGACGCAGATCGGAAAGTGGAGTAGCGGCTGGGAGTGGACGGAACGTGTCCGGGCTTATGACAATGAGCTGGAAAAAGAGGCACGGGCGCAGGCGGTAAAAGACCGCAAGGACATGACGAGCCGCCACATCAAAATTGCCATGCAGCTCCAAAAGAAAGCCCTGGAAGCACTCACCAGCTTAGAAGTCGAGGCAATGACCCCCAAAGACATAAAGGAATTTATCAAAATGGCTACCGACCTCGAACGGCTGAACCGCACTCTTGAGGAGGACAGCAAGGGCAAGGGCGAAGCCACTACCTCGCTTGCTGATGAAATCATGGCGGCCTACTTAAAGAGGGAGGGAAAAGACAATGCTTAGTGCAGAGGCAATATTGTATTATGCCGATCACCCGGTAGAATTTGTCGAGGATATTATCAGAGTAACTCCCGACCCGGAGCAGGCCAAAATACTCCGCAGCGTAGCGGCAAACCCTATGACGACCGTGCGAAGCGGCCACGGCGTAGGAAAGAGCGCAGTAGAGGCGTGGGTAGTGATTTGGTTTATCTGCACTCACCCATTCCCTAAAATCCCATGCACAGCACCGACGCAGCACCAGCTATTTGACATACTTTGGGCGGAGGTCAGCAAGTGGATAAGAAATAACAGAGCCTTGCGGAATGAGCTGATATGGACGAAAGAAAAGCTCTACATGAGAGGCTACCCGGAGGAATGGTTCGCCGTGGCACGGACGGCCAGCAAGCCGGACGCTCTGCAGGGATTTCACGCCGAACACCTTTTGTATATCATTGACGAGGCCAGCGGCGTAGACGACAAGATATTTGAGCCTGTACTCGGCGCACTTTCAACGCCGGGCGCAAGGCTTCTGATGTGTGGGAACCCGACGCAGCTATCGGGATTTTTTTATGAGAGCCACAATAAGAACAGGGCCAGCTACTCAACATTCCACATAGACGGGCGCAATAGCGGACGAGTGCGGCAGGATTATGTTGACATGATTATCCGAATGTACGGGGAGGACAGCGACGTATTCAGAGTGCGTGTCGCCGGAGAGTTCCCATTACAGGAGGACGACATATTTATTCCTCTTTCACTCGTCGAAAATTCCATTATGACGGAGTTTTCTCCCCGGAAAAAGCCGGATTTAATTCATATTGCCTGCGACGTTGCCCGTTTTGGCGACGATAAGACGGTAATCGGGTACAAGACCGACGAGAAAGCGGAGTTTTACAAAAAGCGGCAGGGGCAGGACACCATGAAAACGGCGGACGACATTATTCTGCTGGGCGAAATGCTGGTACGCAGGTACAGGCTTGACCCGGAAACAGACAGCCCTATCCCGGTCAAGGTAGACGACGGAGGAGTGGGCGGAGGCGTGGTAGACCGCCTAAAGCAGATCAAGCGGAATGACCCGGAGCGGTTTTGGTGGTTGGAGGTTTACCCGGTAATCTTCGGCCAGCGCATAAAGCATAAGTATTACCACGACAGCACCACATACATGATGGCGATAGTCAAAAAGCTGCTCCGGCCATACGACGAGGACACCGGGGAGCGGAAACCCGTGGAGCTGATACTCCCGGACGACGACGACCTCGTAGCGCAGCTTTCCGGGCGGAAGTATTCGTTGACAGAGGCCAGCAAAATCAAAGTAGAGAGCAAAGAGGCCATGAAAAAGAGAGGGCTGCCGTCCCCGGACGAGGCAGACTGTGTATTGCTTCTTTGCCTGCCAGTAAAGCCACCAAAAAAGAGAGGAGGGAAAAAGAATGGCTAAAGCCAAAGCAAGACAGCAGGTGCGCATAATCAAAGAGCAGCGGCAAGCACCTGTTGAGAAAGCGGACACTTCCGTACAGCTATCAGAGCAGGAAGTCTACAACGCCGGGGACTGGATAACGCCGCCGAATGACCTTAGAGGCCTCCGCAATTTGGTGAAAAACAGCACCATTCTCCCCCAGTGTATCAGAGCGTACAAGAACAATATCGCCGGATTTGGCATAGGCGTGAGGTACATTGAGGACGGAGAGGAAACGCCGGAAAAGGCGGCAGAATACAGCCGGGCGCAGGAGATTATAGAGCTGCTGAACATAGAGCAGGACACAAAAGAGGTATTCGAGGACATAGTGGAGGCACGGGAAACATACGGTATTGCCTATCTTGAGGTTATACGGAACGTCGCCGGGGAGGTTGTGCAGATTGATTTCATCAAAGACACGCCCTCGGTCAGCAAGACGAGGCCCCTTGAGCCTTACATACCCACGACGTACTATCACCACGGCCAGCAGATCGAGCGCAAGAAACGCTACTGCAAGTATAAGCAGATGATAGGCGGCAAGACGGTATATTTCCGGGAGTTTGGCGACCCTCGCATTATGGACAGCAGGGACGGCAAATACCTTGAGGAGGGGGAAACCCTTGAGCTTGAACATCAGGCCAATGAGATTATGGAGTTCGCTATTGGGACGGAGGCATACGGGGAAGTCCGCTGGATAGGGCAGGTACTCGGAGTGGACGGCAGCAGGAAAGCGGAAAGCCTCAATAACAACTACTTCGAGAACGGCAGGCATACGCCCTTGATGATAATGATTAAGGGCGGAACGCTTACAGACGACAGCTTTGAGAAGTTGCAGAACTACATGAATGAAATCAAGGGGGCAGCCGGGCAACACGCATTTATCATACTGGAAACGGAAAGCACCGACGGGCGCACGGACTTCGACCAGCAGGACAAACCGGAGATTGAGGTCAAAGACCTTGCGAACATTCTCCAAAAAGACGAGTTATTCCAAGATTACCTCGACAATAACCGCCGGAAAGTGCAATCTGCTTTTCAGCTCCCCGACCTTTATGTTGGATATACGACGGACTTCAACCGGGCCACGGCGCAGACGGCGCAGGAGGTTACAGAGGAGCAGGTATTCCAGCCGGAGCGAAAGAGCCTCGCCTGGGCGATTAACAACCGCCTATTGAACGGCTATCAGTTCCAGTACGTCGAAGCGTATTTCCTTGAGCCGGACATCAGCAACCCGGACGACCTCTACAAGCTGCTCACCGTCTGCAATAACGCAGGCGGACTAACCCCAAACAAAGCGAAGCAGATTATATTTGAGGCATACGGGGAAACGGCGGAGGACTACGAGGGAGATTGGGGCGACACGCCTCTCGCTTACAACAAATCGCAGGGCGGCGGCATGGGCTTCGACCTCGGCCAGCTTACCATGAGCCTGCAAAAGCAGATCGAAAAGGCGGCAGGCCAGCACGACGATACTGTTGTCGCTGTGATGAAAGAGGTTAAGCGTCTGTTGCTCAAGATGGACAAGGCGGCGTAAATCTGCCCCAGCTTGAGGCAGATTTTGAAGCAGCGGAAAAGAGGTGATTTTATGTGTTGGAATTGCGGGCCTCTGATAAAGGCCATTGACGCATATATCCAAAAAGCAGACGGCGGCCTATCGGAGGAGCTGGGGGCGCAGGGGTATGTAAAGCCGAAAAAGACGGTCAAATACGTTTCGGAGCTTGAGGACGGCGTAGCGGAGGCTCTTTTGGAGGAAACGGACTACATTCTTGCGGAGGCAGAAAAGGCCGTTGACCTCGAAACCTTTGCGGAGGACATTTGGCCGAAAGTGAAGCTGAACGACGCAGTAAAAGGCAAGCTCGCCACGGTTTTCACGGAGAGCCTTGACAAGTTCATGCCGGAGTTTATCGGCTACTATATAGCGCAGACTGACAAAGACCTCAAGCTGTTGCAGGTATCGAAGCGCACGACGGCATGGGTAAAGGGCTGGGCCAAAGAGCTGGGCGAGATTATGAAACTCAACAGCCACAAGGAAATTGAGCGCATACTCGAAAAGGGGCTGAAAGACGGCAGCAGCATAGCCGAGTTTACCCGTGCAATCCTCGACAGCGGCATACGGGACGAATATTACAAGGCCCGGAGGGTAGCCGTCACGGAGATTTTGACGGCGCACAGGGCGGCGCAGCAGGAGGCATTCATGCAATCTCCG
>ERZ778503.2248-NODE-2248-length-11058-cov-7.056621_pt1 | contig 11058 bp, 10 predicted proteins | sample MGYA00510047_ERZ778503 | MGnify/ENA primary metagenome ERZ778503 (study PRJEB29527, sample SAMN07138965) | mouse gut metagenome | material: feces | host: mouse | place: China:Nanjing | collected 2016-01-25 ... | reverse complement strand
CGGATATGTAAGCCACTCCTTTAATCAATATGTTTTAGTTGATGATGACAACACGCTACTGACCGTCGATCAGGGAGATGCTTACCCACGTTCTGTTGTCCTGGTGAAATACAATAAAAAAGCCCCTGATGCAAATGCATTTGGTGGTAATCGTGCTGTTTCTGTACTGCCAATGGGCGGCTCTGGTGCACACACAGGTGTATCTGTAGGTGCTTTTGAAGCATCTGATACCGCTTATCTGGTGGCTGGCAACTCTGTGGACCAGAAGGCAATTCCATATTCTACAGGAACAATACGAAACATCTTTGTGACCAGTACACAGAAGGATAATTTCTCAGCAGCCGGTACAACGCAACATTGGATTACAAACCATAAATATATCGAATATACAGATGTTAAGGGCAATCCTCAAAAGGTGGCAGAGGCTGTAGTCACCACACCGCATCTAGTCAAACTAAATGGTAACGAGTTCATGCTACTCTGGACAGAAACAGTTTCCGTTATAGAGGAAAACAAGCCAGTCAAATCAATCGTCCAGAAGAGTATACTACTCAACGGAAACGGTGAACCCATCTCTGGTATATACCGCTTTGATGATATGCCTCTGTCAGAGTGTAAACCGATTGTCGTAAATGGAAATCTGGTTTGGTACTATACTAATAAAAGCGAACCAGTATTCTGCACTCTGAACCCGAATGATGTCAGAAAAGTACCACGTTAATTTTCTCAAAGTGATTCAAACAACCAAAAAAGGCAGCTTCATGCTGCCTTTTTTGGTTGTTTGCTGAATTATTCCATCATCTCTGCCAATACTTCTTTTGCTTTTTCTAGCTGGTTATCGATTCCATTCTTATACAATTCTGCGTCAAATGGTTCTTCCACATCTGGCGCAATACCAATCTCATGAATATTATTTCCATTGGGGGTAAAGTAACTACTTACTGTAAGCTTTACTGCCGAGCCATCTGACAAATTAATTACCTTCTGCACAATTCCCTTGCCAAATGTTGTAGTCCCCACAAGTTTTCCAATCTTATAGTCTTTCACCGCACCTGCAAGAATTTCTGATGCACTTGCACTATAACCATTTGTAAGCACAACCAGCGGAACTGTAATCTTATTCTCTCCATTACAGGTATATTCCTCGCGCTCTCCATATTTGTCCTCTGTATAGACAATCATACCCTTTGGCAGAATCATGCGGGCAATCTCACAGACTGTCGACAGATTCCCTCCAGGATTGCTGCGCAAGTCAATAATCAATCCTTTCATTCCATCTGCTTTTGCTTGATTGTAGGCAGTCTCAAACTGTCCTGTTGTCACTAAATCAAACTCTGTAATCTGGATATACGCCATTTTATTTTCATACATCTCGTACTCCACAGTAGGACTCTCAATCTTTCGGCGCTCCACATCAATCTCTAACGGCTCTGACGCATTCTCACGAATGATTGTCAATGTAACATAGGTATGTTCCTCACCCTTAATTTTACTGACTACATACGCTTTATCTTTGCCTTGCATATCTTCATCGTTCACTTTATAGATATAATCTCCCTGCATCAAACCGCTTGTTTCCGCCGGCGTATTCTTAATCACACCACTAATCTGTACATATCCAGCCTCTCCATCCTGAATATAGGCACCAATACCATAGTATATCCCTTCCGTCTGCTGTTGTAATGCAATTAATTCTTCATTGGTATAATAGACACTATATGGGTCCTCCAATGAATTAAGCAGCCCTTTATAGAGTCCGTCTTCTAGGGCGTCCTCCTCTACATCTTTCCAGAAATATTTCTTAATTGTGTCCTCTAAAACGCCAAGCTTTCTCTCTACACTTCTATTGGTAATACTCTCAGTCCTACCCGCAGCATTTCCCCGACTCCCTGGCAGAACTGCTTTGTAAATTCGGACCGCTCCTATTACGCCAAGTGTAATAGCAAAGGCAGCTAATATGCCGGTTACAATTCCAAGAATATAATATTTTGTATTCTTTTGATGCCTTATGTCTTTATTGGTAGGACTATTTATCATATGATTATTCATAGAATAATTTCCCTGATTATCTGTCCCATTACTGCCATTTGAATATTGATTTTGCATTCTAATGCCTTTCTATTTCTAAGTTCCTTATTTCAGATACTTCCACGGATTTACATAATTTCCGTTTAACCGCACACCAAAGTGCAAATGATTTCCTGTTGATCTTCCCGTTGTACCAACCGCAGCAATCTTCTGTCCCTTTTTGACTTCTGTTCCGCTTGAGACATATAATGCTGAGGCATGCATATAGATTGTATACAAATCATCACCATGGTATAACATAATATAATTTCCCATACTACTACTGTATGCAGACGCCACAACAGTGCCATCATATGCGGCAAGAATTGGGGAACCACCCGGTGCGGCTAAGTCTAATCCATTATGAAACTTTTCTACTTTTAACGTTGGATGCATGCGTGTACCATACTCATCTGAAATGCGTGTATAAGACGGCGCTGGCCATGCAAACATACCGCCATCATAAGTCTTTTTTTTGTTTTCCTGCTCCAACTGTTTCTGTAATGCCTTGGTAATCTCCTCAAGCTCTTTAAGTTCTGCATCCCGCGCTGCAATTTCTGCCTCATACTCTCTCAACATCTGTTCCCGATTATTGATATCGTCCTCGTATGCTTTAATATCTGCCTGCTTTTGTGCAATCAGGCTGGTCAAAGATGCTTCCTCTGACTCCACATTCTTTTTTGCTTCTTCCAAAAGCTCCTGCTCGGATTCAAGTTGCGCCTTGCATACTTCTACATATTCTCTTGTAGTGCGAAACTCCTCAAACATTCGCTTATCAGATTCTGTTATTTTCTCCACATAATCCACGCGGTTAAGCATATCCCCAAAAGAACGTGCATTCAAAATCGCTTCAAAATAAAAATTATCTCCGCGTTCATACATATTCTTAATGCGTACCTTCATATTCTGGTATTGTGTTTCTTCTCTGACAATCGCTTCGTCAAGCTCCGTCTTTGTCTGTATGATTTCCGCCTCTTTTTGCGTAATCATCTCTTTAATCTCAGCAATTTTGGATTGTATATCCGCAAGATTATTATCAAGTTGTGTCACATAAGCCGCAAGATTTTTCTTAGACTGTTCCAGCTCATTAATCATTGATTGAACATCTGTCATTCCTGATTGAAGTTGCTTTTTCTCACTTTGCGTGCTCTTGATCTCCTGTTGCTTTTGTTCAATATTCTTTTTTAAATCCGATATATTGTCTGCTTGACTAACAAAGGATTGAATATTCATAAATATGGTAGTCACAAGGATTGTCACCGCCATAAAAACTGCTGTTCTTTTCATAATATGATTGGTCATGTATCCTCCTGCATTAATATAGGAATTGCATAATGTAGTTTCTGCATGAAAAATGCCCTTTCTAAATTCCTACACACTCAAATGCTTTCTTACAGTAGTAAAGCTTCCGATAAAACCAATCCCAACACCTAACGCAATACATACTGGTACAAGATTGGTAAACACTGTCTCCACCGGCAAAAATGCAAAAAGCTGTGACAGAGATGGAAAGCGCTTTGCCACATACATCATCGCTTCATTATAGATAAAGTACACTGCAATCAGTGGCAAAAAGGAACCAATCACGCCAATCACCATACCTTCAATCACAAACGGCGCTCTGGTAAAAAAATCTGTCGCGCCAATGTACTTCATAATCTGAATTTCTTCCTTCCTAACCGAAATACCAATCGATACTGTATTACTAATTAAGAAGATGGATACCAAAAACAAAATAATGATAATTCCAAGTGACACATAACCGATAATGGCATTGACTCCTGTAAGTGCCTGTGCTGTCAAAGGTGATTGATTGATTTTCCGAATGCCTTCAACCGATTCCAGATAGCTTACCAGCGCTGGCTGCATAGAGACATCACTTAAAAAAATATCAAAATGTGCACAGTCTTCAAGTGGATTTTCTGTATAGAAGCTGACATCTCCCAACTGATTAACCTCCACAAACTGTGCCCAAGTCTCCTCCGCAGACACATATTGTACATCGCTGACCTCCGTTCTGCGCATAATTAAACCGCGGATTTCAGCCACACGTTCTTCACTCAATCCTCCCTCAAGCAATGCACTGACACATAAGCCCTGCTCTGCGTTCTTTACCATATGCTCAAAATTTGTCAAAATTGCATAGAATAGACCAAATAAAAATAAACATGCTGAAATCGTTGCCACAGATGCAAGTGTAAACCACTTATTTTTAAAAATATTGCGTATTCCCTGCCATATACAATAGAATAATGTATTAATCCTCATCGATGTAGCCACCCTTTTCCTCATCACTGACAATGATGCCTTTCTTCATAGTGATCACCCGCTTCTGCATGGCATTTACAATCTCGCGATTATGTGTGACTACTAGAACTGTAGTTCCATTACTGTTTATTTTTTCCAACAGACTCATAATCTCCCACGAATTTTTGGGATCTAAATTTCCTGTTGGCTCATCTGCAAGCAAAATCTGTGGTTTATTGACAAGTGCTCTTGCAAGTGCCACTCTCTGTTGTTCACCACCGGAAAGCTGCTTGGGACGTGCTTTGTACTTACCTGCAAGTCCCACTGTAGAAAGGATTGATGGAACATTCTTTCTAATCTCTCGGTTCGGCATCTGTATGATACGCTGTGCAAATGCAACATTCTCATAGACATTTCTGTCCTTCAAAAGCCGGAAATCTTGAAATACTACGCCAAGACTTCTTCGGAATTTGGGAATTGCACGCCGCTTTAATCGTACCACATCTGTACCATTTACAATAATTTTTCCCGATGTAGGTAGAAGTTCTCGAAGCAACAGTTTAATTAGCGTTGATTTCCCTGAGCCACTATCTCCCACAATAAACACAAATTCTCCTTTATTTATATGCAAATTTACATCATTTAATGCCGGTATCCCCACTGTATATGCCTTGCTTACATGCTCCATCACAATCGCTTTATCACTGATACCAGAACCCGAACGTTTTCTAGTTCCTGTTGTTTTCAATCTCTCACTCCACTCCTCTAGTTCAATCCCTTAATACTCAAAAGATTCCATATATTTCATATATCGCACTACCATCAGTGCAATCTTAAATGTAATCGCGTCCTCAAAGATACGCAAGTCAAGTCCAGTGCTTTTCTGAAGCTTGTCCAACCGATAGACAAGTGTATTCCGATGGATAAAAAGCTGCCGGGAAGTCTCAGATACATTCAACGAATTTTCAAAAAATTTATTGATTGTTGTAAGCGTCTCATCATCAAAATCATCAGGACTCTTTCCACCAAAAATCTCCTTGATAAACATTTTACAGAGTGGAATTGGCAATTGATAAATAAGGCGTCCAATTCCAAGCTCGCTGTATGCAATAATATCCCGCTCAGCAAAAAAAATCTTTCCTACATCAAGCGCCATCTTCGCCTCCTTGTAGGAGCGGCTGACCTCCTTAATTTCCTTAACATTGGTTCCATAGGAAATGTGCACATCCTTAATGCCATCTTTTACTAACAATTCCTCTATCGCCCTTGCATACTTGTCAATGTCGCGGTTTGTCTCATTGTCTGCAATCTCCTTGACGACAATCACATTGTTCTCGTCTACCGCAGTCACAAAATCTCTGCCATTCTGTCCAAAATTCTCTCGTACTTTTTCTAGAATATTTGCATCTTTGCCATTCTGGGATTCCACAATTAGAACTGCACGCTTTACATCTGTCTGTATATGAAGCTTTTTGGAGCGGCTATAGATATCTACCAGCAATAGATTATCCAGAAGCAAATTTTTAATAAAATTATCCTTGTCAAATCGCTCTTTGTATGCTACCATCAGATTCTGCAATTGAAATGCAGCCATTTTGCCTACCATATAGGCATTTTCTCCTGCATCATTGGCAATCAAAATATATTCTAGTTGCTGATCATCATAAATTTTAAAGAACTGGCACCCTTGGATCTCTTGGCTGTCTGCGGCTGACTTAACAAATTCAAGTACCGAATTTTCAAAACTATTTCCTATCGTTTTGGTGGAAGCCACCAATTTACCATCGATATCCGCCACAAAAAGCTCTACTCTTGCAATCGCTTTAATTCCCTCGATGGTATTTTGCATAATCTGATTTGAAATCATATGCCACTCTCCTTCTTATACATTATCCACAAAAAATAATTGATGTGCCGTATCCCTTTTATCGCATTCTGTTATTATTTTAATATATTTATACAAATAAATCTATAGCTAGCAACAACTTTTTTATGCATCTTGAAATATTTTTTCAAAAAGAATCCTTTTCTCATGCTTATGCAAGATACACAAAAGAATTTCCATTATCGAAAAAGGTACTTTTGCATCTTAAGCTTTCCGGTTTTTCTACCGAAATACATAACGTAGTATTGCATACCGCAATACCATACTGGATAAGCAGGAATGGAGGGTTGCTTATGGATATCCCAGGACTTTCAATGCGTATGGCGCAATCAAATCTACTGAACGATGTCGGTACTGCTATGCTGGCAAAATCAATGGAACAAGCAGAAGTCATTACAGCTTCCATGACAGAAATGCTCGATGCTTCCGCGATGGAACTTTCTGTCAATCCCGAAATTGGCGCCAACATTGACATTAGTGTGTAACGGAATACACTCTGCTAGAAACAGCCTTTCAGGGCTGTTTCTTGTTTTGCTACTTCGCACAAATTGCATTAGATGTAATTATAATTTTTCCACCTTTTAACAAATTTCCCACTGCTCGCTTAAACTCATTTTTGCTCATTCCTGTCTCCTGCCGAATGCGTTCTGGATCAGCCTTATCCGTAAACGGCAATTTACCATCGTAATTTTCTATCAGCTTCATAATTGTTTCCGCATCCTTGCTAATCTGGAGATACGCTTTCTCCCGCACACTCAAATCAAGCTTTCCATCTTCTTTTACTGCTGCTACACGCGCTGTCACAATATCGCCTACTTTAATTTCTCCGTATAATTCATTGCGGGGAATCAGTGCTGTAAATTGGTCATCAACCGCGACAAAAGCCCCAAATTCTTGTCGAATCTCATAGACTGTTCCTCTCACAATATCGTCCTTTTTATAATTGCTATCGCATTGCAAATAATGGTATATTTTCATTGTCGCTGCAAGACGGCTACTCTTATCAACATAGATTGCAACTAGAATTTCGTCTCCTTCTTTCACCTTGTAAGTCTGCTCTTTGTAAGGCAACAAAACGTCTTTCTCTAATCCCCAGTTAAGAAATGCGCCAATGTTTGTCACTTGCGAAACTTTTAGTTTCCCGACCTCTCCCACACACAATTGTGGCCTATTTGTCGTCGCAATCATCCTATCTTTAGAATCTTTGTAGAGAAATACTTCTATCTTATCTCCAATCTTGCTTCCCTGTGGTACCTGTTTCTTAGGAAGCAAAACCCTGTCATCTATCGATGCATTCAGTTCTTTTCCCAGATACACTCCAAAATCCAATTCCTTTACAATTATCAGCGATTGTACTTTTCCTAATTCAAACATATTGTCTTTCCCTTCCTGACATGACAAAATCATTTTCTAAGCGCATCATCTGCGCTCTCTGCCTGTTAAACATCTTCAATATATACCTGTTTCTTTCCCAATTTACGAAAAATAAGTAACAATTGCACCACAGCCGCAATCGCAAGCACGAACTCTGCAACAAACTGTGCATACGCCAATCCATAAAGCGGAAACAGATAATTCAACAAATACAGTGCTGGAATCTCAAGCACAATCTTTCTCATAATGGCAAAGACAAGCGCATTTTTGCCATACCCAAGGGCCTGAAAAACACCGACCGCAAGAAAGTCCATGCACAGAAACGGTAATCCAAGACAGAAGCCTCGCATAAACCGGATTCCGTATGCAATAATAGATGGGTTGTCCATAAAAAACTGTACAACACATTCTGCGCCAAAATAAAAAAATACTGCCGCTGTTGTAATAAATCCTATACTGATTTCTCCTGCAAACACAATCGCTGCCTTCATGCGCTTCTGATTGCCACTGGCATAATTATAGCTTACAAGTGGCATAATTCCCTGTGAAATTCCCATGCTGATATACATTGGCACCATATAAATCTTTTGTGTAATTCCAATTGCTGCCACTGCATCTGCGCCAAACACTGAAGTGAAATTGTTTAGGATTGTCATTCCTGTTACATTCAACAAATTCTGTATAGAAGCTGGAATCCCTACACCACACACACCAAGTACAATCGCCTGACGCAAGCAAAACTTATCTGGTCGAATACAAACGCAAGTAGTTTCTCTCTTGATATAAATCAGTACAAAAAAGTAACTACATGCCACACAATTTGAGATAAACGTTGCAAGACCAGCCCCTGCCGCTCCCATATTAAATCCCCACGGAAGAATAAAAATCGGGTCTAACACAATATTTAAAAGACATCCACTCATCGTTCCAATACTTGCATGTAAAGCAGAACCCTCAGCGCGCACCATATATGCCAGAACGACATTTAAAATTGCTGGAACCGCACCAAAAGTTACTGTCCAACGCATATATGCTGATGTCGCCTGCACTGTTACTGTATCCGCTCCCAAAAGCGCCAAAAGAGGAGTCTTTCCAATTGTGCACAACAAAGAAAATACAATACCGCACACCAGTGCGCAGTAGAATCCAAATGCAGAACTTCTATGCACAGTATCAAAATCTTTGCGCCCAAGCGCTCGACTCATCATGCTAGAACTGCCTACTCCAAACAGATTGTTGACTGCATTGAACGCGAGCAATACTGGTCCGGCAAGTGTCACTGCCGCATTTTGTACTGGATCATTCAAGATACCGACAAAATACGTATCCGCCAAATTATAAAGTACCATTACCAGCGAGCTGATAATCGTAGGAACACACAACGCTACAACCGCTTTTGGTATTGGCACAGTCTCAAATAAACTAGTCCGCTTGTCTGCTTTTATATTTGCCATAGCTATTCCTCCCTAACTGTCATTCTCTGTTTTCCCCGCTTTTCCAAGATACAATACTACCACTGCACTTACCACAATTGTTCCAATTGCAAACACGCCTGTCTGACAAAATTCTGGAAGCATTCCCACCACAAACGAAAGAGAGTTGTAGAATAAATGCATAAAAATACAAGGAAGCACGGATTTGCATTTCACTGCTACATATCCAAGTGCTGCACCAATTGGAATCGCATAAATTCCTTGCACCCAGTTTGCATGAAAAATTCCAAACATAATTGCCTGTAATATTATTACAACGGGCTCCGAAAAATATTTTTGCAAATTTTTTAGTATGAGACCTCTCATAATGCATTCTTCATTGATTGGCGCTAATATCACTGCCGCAAATATTGCTAAAACCTCACTGCCGCCAAGTGCGAACTCCATCATTTCATTATAATTTTCCATTACTTCTGGATTGAAAATCATAATCAGTCCTACGATTAAAATTGACAGATAATACAGACCACAGCTTCCTATTACAATCATAGAAAAGGTTCGCATCCGCAATACCTTCTTCCGAAAAAACTGCCTATCCTCCGCAGTTCTTTTTCTCCCCCAAATAATCCAGTATGCTGACAACGAAAAAATCAGAGATACAAATGTCGCCACAACTGTTAACATTGTCATAAAGTTGCTGTCCATCACAATATCCATCACAATGTGCTGTGTCTGCACCATATCCCCTTCACTCAGAATAATACCTGCTACGGTCGCCGCCATAACACCCACGAAACTGATTAGAAGCTGCAACAGCATAAAAAGTCCCATAATCTCAAAGCTAAGTAAAATTCCTTCCACAAACTTTTTACCGATGCCTTCCTTTTTATTATACTCCATAATTACCTCCATATCGCTGTCATCTGCCAAAATTCATTTCCTATACCGTAACATGTCAGTCACATTCTGTCAAACCCTGTTCTTTGAAACCTTAAAACGCATCAAAGGAAATATCACCAGCATCATCTGGCAGTAGACAAAGAGTGTTTTTCTGTTGTTTTAGTTCTTGCAATTGTTCCTGCCAAGAATCTGTACCTATTGCCGACTGCAAAAATGCTTCTCCTTCTTCTGACATAACATGTGTTATAAAATCTTCTGGAAGCTTCAAACCATATTTCACTACATATTTCCAAGTATCTCGATCCCAATAATATTTCCCGTCTGTATACATATATGGTCCCAATAAATCCACATCCTTTTTAAAAGGATGTGCATAAATGCCAAGTGCCATTGTAAAAAGACGCTTTGTCTGCAAATACAAAATTACACGCTCTGACACTGCATATCCTTTTTGTAAATTATCATAAATACTTTGTGAACCCATCTGAAGCTCTTGATAAGGAGTAATACAAATGTGTTCCTGAAACATTCTTATAAATTCCTGTGTACTTCTATTTTCTTCAGAATCCAGTGCATGTGTATCTACATCATAAAATCTTAATTTTACATGGCAAGGTCCCATAACAGGTAAATTTCCATCTTTTTGTGTACAGTCTGTACATGTGCACATATCTTCAATATCCTTGTAACACCACTGATTGACACACAATACCTTGCGCGTTATATTACTTCCATTCATCTGTGCCAGCTCTAATTCATCACCTTTTTGAACCTGTTCGCCCTCTGACAGCGCAACTGTCAAAGTTACCATCCTTTCATCCTTTGCCATCACTGTTGTCGATATAATCTCCATGACTTTTCTCCTTTCCTTTCCAATATACTCTTGAAATCTCTTTCGCTTACAATTCTTTCATATCCTATTGTTGTCAGAACTTTCTCAATCTTTTTAAAGTATAACACAATTTTCCAGTTTTGAATATCGCACAATCTATTCTAGTAACTGTTTTCGTATTATGATGTCATTAAAATTTTTAAGTGATGCCACGCGAAAAAGAAAAAAGCAGCCAATTCTTTGCTGCTTCTTGTAATTCTTACCTTTTTGCTCATGTGAGATAAAGAAGTAAAAGAAGTGTAAAAAATTTTGCCGTTCCC
>ERZ778503.2247-NODE-2247-length-11060-cov-5.279782_pt1 | contig 11060 bp, 6 predicted proteins | sample MGYA00510047_ERZ778503 | MGnify/ENA primary metagenome ERZ778503 (study PRJEB29527, sample SAMN07138965) | mouse gut metagenome | material: feces | host: mouse | place: China:Nanjing | collected 2016-01-25 ... | reverse complement strand
TTGGACGGATTACGAGCCTCGAACAACTCTGTGACACGTGGAAGACCTCCGGTGATGTCACCCGCCTTGCCGACTGTACGCGGTATCTTGACCAATGTCGTACCGGTAAGCACTTTCTGACCGTCTTCCACAACAACGTGACCGCCTACAGGGAAGATATATGTACCGACAACATCGCCGTTCTTGTCTATGACATCACAGGTAGGCACCTTGCTCTTGTCTTTCGACTCCGTAATAATCTTCTCGGTAAGACCTGTCGTCTCATCGGTCTCAGTATGGTATGTAACTCCGTCGATAACATCACGGAATTTCAACTTACCTGCATACTCCGTAACGATAACGGCATTGAAGGGATCCCAACGTGCTATAAGTTCGCCTTTCTTGACAACATCGCCAGCCTTGAAGTAGAGTGAACTTCCGTAAGGAACATTCAACGTAGAAAGTACGATACTTGTATTGGGATCAACAAAACGGATTTCAGCAAGACGGCTGACAACCATCTCACACTCAACCTTGCCGTTCTCTCCTTCTTCAACGAAAGGTACGGTACGAAGCTCGTCAAATTCTATCTTACTGTCATTCTTTGCCACAATAGAGGCGTTGGCTGCGGCATTTGCAGCGACACCACCGGCGTGGAAAGTACGGAGGGTAAGCTGTGTTCCCGGCTCACCGATTGCCTGTGCCGCTATGACACCAACCGCCTCACCTTTCTGAACCATACGGCGTGTAGCAAGGTTACGGCCGTAACACTTCATGCAGACGCCGTGTTTGCTCTCACAAGTAAGTACCGAACGTATCTCAACACTCTCTATAGGACTTTCCTCTATAATACGTGCTATCGGTTCGGTTATCTCCTCACCGGCTGAAACAATCAGCTCGCCCGTAGCAGGATGTATGATATCGTGTACTGACACACGTCCGAGAATTCTCTCATACAATGTTGATATGACCTCATCACCGTTCTTCAAGGCTGTACATACGAGTCCGCGCAATGTGCCGCAATCCTCTTCAGTTATTATGACATCATGAGACACATCGACAAGACGACGCGTAAGATAACCGGCATCGGCTGTCTTCATGGCGGTATCGGCAAGACCCTTACGGGCACCGTGAGTCGAGATGAAGTACTCAAGCACGCTCATTCCTTCCTTAAAGTTAGAGAGGATAGGGTTCTCAATAATCTGTGCGCCTTCGGCACCCGCCTTCTGCGGTTTTGCCATAAGTCCACGCATACCGGCAAGCTGACGTATCTGATCCTTAGAACCACGGGCTCCTGAGTCAAGCATCATGTAAACGGCATTGAAGCCTTGGTCTGCCTCTGTCATTTCTTTCATCAGCACATCACCAAGCTCATTGTTGACATGTGTCCAGGCATCGATTACCTGATTGTAGCGCTCATTATCAGTAATGAAACCCATGTTGTAATTATCCGTAATCTGACGGATTTCCTCATTACCACGCTCTACAAGCTTCGCTTTCTTCTCAGGGATGATTATATCATCGAGGTTAAACGAAAGACCGGCAAGATATGCCATGCGGTAACCGAGGTTCTTTATACCGTCAAGGAATTCACATGCTTCTGCAAAGCCGACCGACTTGATAACATCTGCAATGATGTCACGGAGACTCTTCTTTGATATAATCTTGTTTACAAAGCCTACTTCATCGGGGATTATACCGTTTACGATGACACGTCCAACAGATGTTTCAACCATCCTGTTTACGAAACAGCCATTTTCATCCACATCCTTAACAACAACCTTAACCTGTGCATGAAGGTCGCATTTGCCTTCATTGTGGGCTATTATTGCTTCTTCCGGACCGTAGAAAGTCTGTCCTTCGCCCTTTGCTCCCGGACGTATCTTCGTTATATAATAGAGTCCGAGAACCATGTCCTGAGACGGCACCGTGATAGGAGCACCGTTGGCGGGGTTAAGAATGTTATGGCTCTGGAGCATCAATATCTGTGCTTCAAGCACTGCCTCATTGCTCAGCGGGAGGTGAACAGCCATCTGGTCGCCGTCAAAGTCGGCATTGAATGCCGTACATGCCAACGGATGAAGCTGAATAGCCTTACCCTCAATGAGCTTCGGCTGGAAAGCCTGAATACCAAGACGGTGAAGTGTCGGTGCACGGTTAAGAAGCACAGGATGACCTTTCATCACGTTCTCAAGAATATCCCAGATAACCGGTTCGCGGCGATCTACAATCTTCTTTGCACTCTTCACTGTCTTCACTATGCCACGCTCAATGAGCTTACGGATGATGAACGGCTTATAAAGCTCTGCTGCCATCAGTTTAGGAAGACCGCACTCACCCATCTTCAACTCAGGACCTACAACGATAACCGAGCGGGCAGAATAGTCAACACGCTTACCGAGAAGGTTCTGACGGAAGCGTCCCTGCTTACCTTTAAGAGAATCTGACAGAGACTTTAGCGGACGGTTAGAGTCGCTCTTCACTGCGCTGCTCTTGCGGGAGTTGTCAAAAAGGCTGTCAACAGCCTCCTGCAACATACGCTTCTCGTTGCGGAGAATAACCTCGGGAGCCTTAATCTCCATAAGTCTCTTCAAACGGTTATTACGTATGATGACACGACGATAGAGGTCATTGAGGTCAGATGTGGCAAAACGTCCTCCGTCCAGCGGCACCAACGGACGGAGTTCCGGAGGAGTAACAGGGATGATCTTCATTATCATCCACTCCGGCTTGTTTATGTTCTTGCTTCCGCGGAATGCCTCTACAACCTGCAGACGCTTCAAAGCTTCTGTCTTGCGCTGTTGTGAAGAGTCGCTGTTGGCACGGTCGCGCAGCTCGTAAGAAAGGGCATCGAGGTCTATGTTTACAAGAAGGTCATATACAGCCTCTGCTCCCATCTTTGCTATGAACTTGTTCGGATCGCTGTCATCAAGATACTCATTCCCGTCAGGAAGATTGTCCATAATGTTAAGATACTCGTCTTCCGACAGCATATCCATTTTATGCGAACCGTTGATTTCCTCTCCTTCCGCGTTCTTGCTTCCTTCCATAACACCCGGCTGTATAACGATATATCTCTCGTAATAGACAACAGCATCGAGTTTCTTTGTAGGAATACCAAGAAGATAACCAATCTTATTTGGCAGCGAACGGAAATACCAAATATGTGCAACAGGCACAACAAGTTCTATATGTCCGGTACGTTCACGGCGCACCTTCTTCTCCGTAACCTCTACACCACAACGGTCGCAGACAATACCTTTATATCTTATGCGCTTATATTTTCCGCAGGCACATTCATAGTCCTTTGTCGGACCGAAGATGCGCTCACAGAAAAGACCGTCACGCTCCGGCTTATATGTTCGATAGTTTATGGTCTCAGGCTTGGTAACCTCACCATAAGAACTTTCGAGTATTTCCTCCGGTGAAGCCAGTCCTATGGTAATCTTCGTAAAATTACTCTTTATCTTTGAATCTTTCTTGAAAGCCATAATTCTTATTTATATTTGTTATGTAAAGAGTTCTATTATTAATCAAGTGTGACACTCAGACCAAGTCCACGGAGTTCGTGCAACAACACATTCAGTGACTCCGGTATACCCGGATTAGGCATAGGCTCACCTTTGACAATTGCCTCGTATGCCTTTGAACGTCCTACAACATCATCAGACTTGATTGTCAAAATCTCCTGAAGCACATGACTTGCGCCGAATGCCTCGAGAGCCCAGACTTCCATTTCTCCGAAACGCTGACCACCAAACTGTGCCTTACCACCAAGAGGCTGCTGTGTAATCAGGGAGTACGGACCTATGCTACGGGCATGCATCTTATCCTCAACCATGTGACCGAGCTTAAGGAAGTATGTTATACCAACTGTTGCCGGCTGGTCGAAACGCTCACCCGTCTCACCGTCAAACAGACGCGTTGAGCAAAGGCGCGGCAGTCCTGCCTTGTCCGTCCATTCCTGCAAGTCTTCCAATTTGGCACCGTCAAAGATAGGAGTGGCAAACTTCACGCCCAACCGTTTACCGGCTGCACCGAGAATAGCCTCGAATATCTGACCGAGGTTCATACGTGAAGGCACACCCAGAGGGTTCAACACCAAATCCACAGGACGTCCGTCCTCAAGGAACGGCATGTCCTCCTGACGCACGATCTTAGACACGATACCCTTGTTTCCATGGCGTCCGGCGAGTTTATCACCGACACCAATCTTACGCTTCTTAGCAATATAGACCTTTGCCATCTGAAGTATTCCGGAAGGCAGCTCGTCACCGATTGTAATAGCAAACTTGCGGCGTTTCATCTCCGCATCAAGCAACTTATACTTCTTAAGGAAGTTCATTATAAGCTTCTGTATAAGCTCATTGGTATGCTCGTCATTTGTCCAGTTATTAGACTGGATGCCGTCATACTCAAGGTTCTTAAGCTGTGCGGTAGTAAACTTGCTGCCTCTTGTTATAATCTCGGCACCCGTATAGTCTTTCACTCCCATTGAGGTCTTGTCCTCGGTGAGGGTAAGCAACTTATCTACAAGAATATCTTTCAGATCATCAATCTTTGCCTCATACTCCTCATCAATCTTTGCAAGTACGACCTTATCCTGCTGTTTCGAAGCACGGGTCTTGATTGCACGCGAGAACAGTTTCTTGTCTATTACAACACCGGTAAGAGAAGGATTAGCCTTCAAAGAAGAGTCCTTCACATCACCAGCCTTGTCGCCGAATATGGCACGGAGCAGTTTCTCTTCCGGTGAAGGATCGCTTTCACCCTTAGGAGAAATCTTACCAATAAGAATGTCTCCCGGCTCCACGCGCGCGCCAATACGTATTATACCATTGTCGTCAAGGTCCTTTGTTGCCTCCTCGCTAACGTTCGGAATATCGCTTGTAAACTCTTCCATTCCGCGCTTTGTCTCACGCACATCGAGAGAATACTCGTCCACATGCACAGAAGTGAGCACATCTTCACGTACGATACGCTCATTAAGCACAATGGCATCCTCATAGTTATAACCCTTCCATGGCATATAGGCTACAAGCAGGTTGCGTCCGAGGGCAAGCTCGCCATTTTCCGTGGCATAGCCTTCCGTCAGTATGTCACCGGCTTTGACCCTCTGTCCCTTGTTACATATAGGACGCAGGTCTACCGTCATGTTCTGGTTAGTACGCCGGAACTTCGGTATACGGTATTCTTTCAGTGCAGGTTCAAAGCTTACAAACTCCTCATCATCCGTGCGGTCATACAGAATGCGTATTGTAGTGGCATCAACATATTCAATGATACCGTCCGCCTCGGCTGTAATCATTGTACGGGAGTCTACACACACCTGCTTCTCTATACCGGTACCAACTATCGGAGCTTCATTGTGAAGCAACGGAACAGCCTGGCGCATCATGTTACTTCCCATCAATGCACGGTGGGCATCGTCATGCTCCAAGAACGGAATAAGACCAGCAGCAATCGATGCAATCTGCTGCGGAGATACGTCCATGAGGTCTACCTGTGACGGATCTACGACAGGGAAATCTGCATCCTGACGACATTTCACATAAGTCCTTATAAATGTTCCGTCATCGTTCAACGGAGCATTTCCTTGACCTATGATATGGTCTTCTTCCTCTTCTGCTGTCAAATATACAATATCTTCGTTTGCAAGATTTACCTTACCATCATGTACCCTGCGGTATGGCGTCTCAATGAAACCAAGCTCATTAATCTTCGCATACACACAAAGAGAAGAAATAAGTCCGATGTTAGGACCTTCAGGACTCTCGATAGGACACAAGCGACCGTAGTGCGTATAATGCACGTCACGTACTTCAAATCCGGCACGCTCACGAGACAGACCGCCAGGACCGAGGGCACTGAGACGGCGCTTGTGGGTAACCTCGGCAAGCGGGTTCGTCTGATCCATAAACTGCGACAGCGGATTAGTTCCGAAGAAAGAGTTTATGACGCTCGATATAGTCTTTGCATTGATAAGGTCGGTCGGCGTAAACACCTCGTTGTCACGCACATTCATACGCTCGCGGATTGTGCGGCTCATACGTGCCAGACCTATGGAGAACTGGTTGCTCAGCTGCTCTCCTACCGTGCGTACACGGCGGTTGCTCAAGTGGTCGATATCATCAACCGTAGCATTTGAGTTTACCAGCTGTATAAGATACTTTATAATCTCTATAATGTCTTCCTTTGTAAGAATGCGCACGTCCATGTCCGTATCAAGACCAAGCTTCTTGTTGATACGGTAACGTCCCACATCTCCCAAGTCATAACGCTTGTCCGAGAAGAACAAGTTCTGTATCACCTCACGTGCACTTGCATCATCCGCCGGATCTGCATTGCGCAACTGATGATATATATAAAGCACGGCTTCCTTTTCCGAGTTGCTCGGGTCTTTCTGCAATGTATTGAAGATGATGGAGTACTTGTTGGCAGAATCCACATCCTTGTGAAGCAATATGGTAGATGCTCCGCTGTCAAGGATGTCTTCCATGTTTTCTTTCGTAATCTCAGTTTCACGCTCCATGATTACCTCATTACGCTCGATTGAGACTACCTCACCGGTATCCTCGTCTACAAAGTCCTCGTTCCAGCTCTTCAAAACCCTTGCCGCCAACTTACGTCCGACAGCCTCCTTCATATTCTTCTTATTGACCTTTATCTCCTCTGCAAGGTCAAAAATCTGAAGTATGTCCTTATCTGCCTCAAATCCGATAGCACGCAACAAGGTTGTCACCGGCAACTTCTTCTTACGGTCGATGTAAGCATACATCACATTGTTGATATCCGTTGCAAACTCAATCCATGATCCCTTAAACGGAATGATGCGGGCAGAATAGAGTACGGTACCATTTGCATGTACTCCCTGTCCGAAGAATACGCCCGGCGAACGGTGCAGCTGTGAAACGACAACACGCTCCGCACCATTGATGATGAACGTGCCGTTGCTTGTCATATACGGGATTGTCCCCAAGAAAACATCTTGAATAAACGTGCCGAAGTCTTCATGGTCAGGATCTGTACAATACAGTTTCATCTTAGCCTTCAAGGGTACGCTATAGGTCAGTCCGCGCTCCAGACATTCGTCTATGGTATAACGAGGCGGATCAATATAGTAATCCAAGAACTCAAGAACAAAGTTATTACGCGTGTCGGTAATAGGGAAGTTCTCGGCAAACACCTTGTACAAGCCGTCATTCTTGCGTTCTTCAGGCGGTGTGTCCAACTGTAGGAAGTCTCTGAAAGACTTTAACTGCACATCAAGAAAATCCGGATATGGCATCGGATTCTTTATGCTGGCAAAATTTACTCTGTTATCAACAATTTTTGAAGCCATTACTTATCGTATAAAATATTAGTTGTCCGGACCGGACGAAATCGGTCAGACCGATTTAAAATAAGACTAAAAACCAAGTGTGATGTAACCACCACTATTCCGGCAGGTGCCGAAAGACACAAAAAGGTTAAGAATCTCCTACCAGGAGACTCTTAACCCTAAAATATCGTAGTCAGCCTATTATTTGAGCTCTACCTTAGCACCAGCTTCTTCGATAGCCTTCTTCAGGTTCTCAGCCTCGTCCTTAGACATGCCTTCCTTCAGTGTAGAAGGTGCGCCGTCTACAAGCTCCTTAGCCTCTTTCAGACCAAGACCGCAAGCTTCCTTAACTGCCTTTACAACCTGCAGTTTAGCAGCACCAACCTCAGCGAGGACTACATCAAATGAAGTCTTCTCCTCAGCTGCAGCAGCACCAGCAGCAGCAGGACCAGCAGCAACAGCGACAGCTGCAGCAGCAGGCTCAATTCCATACTCGTCCTTAAGGACTGTTGCCAACTCGTTTACTTCCTTAACTGTCAAATTTACCAATTCTTCAGCAATAGCTTTAATATCTGCCATTTTATTCTAAATTTTAATGTTTTTAAATGTTAATGTTAATGAGACTTTGTTTTTATTCAGGACGCTCGCCTAAAGTCTTCAGCACACCATGGATAGTGTTTGCGCCTGACTGAAGAGCCGAAACAACGTTCTTTGCCGGAGACTGCAGCAATGCAACGATCTCTGCAATGACCTCGTTCTTGCTCTTGAGAGAAGAAAGTTCTTCCAACTTGTCAGCACCTACATAGAGACCTTCCTCTGCATAAGCCGCTTTCAGTGCAGGAATACCTTCCTTGCTGTATTCTTTCAACAACCTTGCCGGAACATTTGCCGTATTGCAGAACATCACAGCCGTAGTTCCTTTCAGGCAACCATACAAAGGCTCGAAATCAATTTCCGAAGCCTCAAGAGCCTTGTGAAGAAGAGTATTCTTTACAACGGTCATCTTTATTTCACTCTTGAAGCACTTGCGGCGAAGAGCACTTGTCGCAGCTGCATCAAGACCGGTAACGTCTACCAGATAGAAATGAGGATAAGCCTTTATCTTCTCACCAAGCTCTACTATAATAGTATCTTTTACTTCCTTTTTCATCTTTCAAACTTTTAGAGTTATTCAACTGATTTAGGATCAATCTTGATACCCTTACTCATTGTGCTCGAAATAAAGATACTCTTGATGTATGTACCTTTTGCAGCAGCCGGTTTCAGCTTTATCACTGTTGCAATAAACTCCTTTGCGTTCTGATAAATCTGTTCCGGAGTAAAAGTAACCTTACCGATTGAAGCATGTATGATACCTGCCTTGTCAACCTTAAAGTCTATCTTACCTTGCTTAACCTCTTTCACTGCTTTAGCAACATCCATAGTTACAGTACCGCTCTTCGGGTTCGGCATCAGTCCACGGGGACCGAGCACACGGCCCAAAGGACCCAGTTTACCCATACAAGACGGCATAGTGATAATCACATCAATGTCTGTCCAACCACCCTTGATCTTTTCGATGTATTCATCAAGACCAACGTAGTCAGCACCTGCCTCTTTCGCAGCGGCCTCAGCATCAGGAGTACAAAGGCAGAGAACACGCGTAACCTTACCTGTACCGTTAGGAAGAGTAACAACGCCTCTCACCATCTGGTTTGCCTTACGCGGATCTACACCCAAGCGCACATCAATATCCAAAGATGCCTCAAACTTTGTAGTGGTAATATCCTTTACCAGCTCTGAAGCCTCTTTCAAAGAGTATGCTTTCCCTGCTTCAACCTTATCAGCTACTGATTTTTGGTTTTTTGTCAGTTTACTCATTTTCTTAATTGAAGTTTATTCGGATCTCCCGACAACGGAACTGTCTCCAAAGAAAGCACCCGTCATCCTTCAACCCATTTGTTACTAAACAGGGAAGTCCCCTTTTACAGTAATACCCATACTTCTTGCTGTACCTGCCACGAGCTTCATTGCAGACTCTACTGTAAAGCAGTTTAGATCTGCCATTTTATCCTCTGCGATAGCCTTTACCTGCTCCCAAGTTACCGAAGCAACCTTTTTACGGTTAGGTTCAGCTGAACCGCTCTTGATTTTGGCAGCCTCCATCAGCTGAACGGCTGCAGGAGGAGTCTTGATTTCGAAGCTGTATGACTTGTCGGTGTAGTAAGTGATAACAACAGGAAGTATCTTTCCTGCCTTATCCTGGGTTCTGGCGTTGAACTCTTTGCAAAATCCCATGATGTTGATACCCTTAGAACCCAATGCAGGTCCTACTGGTGGTGAAGGATTCGCTGCGCCACCTTTAATCTGTAATTTGATTAATCCAGCAACTTCTTTAGCCATTTTTCTTTATTTAAAATTGATTATTATAAAAGAACACTGCATCCGTAACAATGCACTATTCTTTTGCAACTTGCATAAAACCAAGCTCAAGCGGAGTTTTACGTCCGAAGATCTTAACCATAACTTTCAGCTTGTGCTTCTCGGCATTCACCTCTTCGATAATGCCACTGAAACCGCTGAACGGACCGTCCGTAACCTTCACTGTCTCGTCAACGCTGTATGGAATGTTTATATCATCCACCAGTTCTGTATCTTCGGCAGTTCCGAGTATACGGTTCACATCGGATTGCTTTACGGGAGTAGGATTGTCCAATCCGCCGAGAAAGCCCAAAACATTAGGTACAAAACGTAATGTATGCGCAACATCGCCTTTTAGCTCTGCCTCGACAAGAACATAGCCCGGAAGAGAAATCTTTTCCTTAACCACCCTCTTGCCATTACGCAAAGAAGCATGCTTCTCCATAGGTATAAGTACCTGAGAAACATACGTGGAAAGCAACGCGTTGTGTTTCAATTCAGCCTCGATATATTCCTTTACCTTAGCTTCCTTGCCACTTACAGCACGGAGCACATACCATTTTTTTCCAGTTTCAGCCATTTTTCCTCTAAACGATTAATTAGGATAAACCGTACTCATAACAAACCTAAACGCCGAGTCCATCACGAACACAACAACTGCAATGATCAAGGAAGCAGATAATACAACCATTGCACTATGAGTAAGTTCGGCACGTGTAGGCCAAGTAGTTTTATGCGCAAGTTCGTCGAAACAAGTCTTGCAATAATTTACTATCTTCTTAAACATATTATCTTTAATTTGGCACGGGAAGAGAGGCTCGAACTCCCGACACCTGGTTTTGGAGACCAGTGCTCTACCAACTGAGCTATTCCCGTAAAATAGGTTTCCGCCTTACATTAAGATAAGAAGGACGGAAACCTTATTTTATAAGTCAGCAGACTATACCGCCACATTTTAAAACCTGCCAGCAGCCTGCAAGACTACAAGATATTAATCGTCGATGATTTCTGTAATCTGACCAGCACCTACCGTACGACCACCTTCGCGGATAGCGAAACGCAGACCAACGTTCAGGGCAACAGCGTAGATAAGCTCAACAGTGATAGTTACGTTATCACCAGGCATTACCATTTCTACACCTTCCGGCAGAGAGATTTCACCTGTGCAGTCCATTGTACGAAGATAGAACTGAGGACGATACTTGTTTCCGAACGGAGTATGACGTCCACCCTCTTCCTTCTTCAATACATAGATCTGAGCCTTGAACTTCTTGAACGGCTTAATCTGACCCGGGTGGCAAAGCACCATACCGCGCTTGATTTCAGCCTTGTCGATACCACGGAGCAACAGACCTACGTT
>ERZ778503.2245-NODE-2245-length-11078-cov-6.122562_pt1 | contig 11078 bp, 8 predicted proteins | sample MGYA00510047_ERZ778503 | MGnify/ENA primary metagenome ERZ778503 (study PRJEB29527, sample SAMN07138965) | mouse gut metagenome | material: feces | host: mouse | place: China:Nanjing | collected 2016-01-25 ... | reverse complement strand
ACTGATGGGACTCGACAGTTCCTACGACCTTCAGATTTCCGGACGTCTGGCCGACTACGAGTCGACTATGTACGAAAACACAATCGCAATAGACCGCGACTACAGCAACAATCCGCAATTGAGGCTGAACACCATACAGTCAAAAATCCTTGACCAGACCGTAAAAGTACAGAAAATGGCATGGTCGCCGACTCTGGCTCTGACAGCCAACTACAACTGGACTTCGATGAGCAACGGTTCGCCTTTCCGCAATTTCCGCTGGAACCCGTATTCCACCATAGGTCTATCGCTGTCGGTGCCTATATTCCAGGGCGGAAACCGCTGGAACCGTATAAAACAGGCCGAGATACAAGCCGAAGAGATGACATGGCAACGCGAAAACCTCGAAAGAAGCGTAGCCATGCAGGTCGATCTGGCCGTCGACAACATCGGCATCAACGTACGCCAGATCTCGTCATGCTCCGAAAGCGTAGCCCAGGCAGAACGCGCCCACTCGATAATGGAGAAAAGCTTCGAGATAGGCGCCGCTACCTACCTTGACCTGCGCGATTCGGAGCTGGCTCTCACACGCGCACGCCTGGCATACTTTCAAGCCATCTACAACTATCTTGTGGCTAACAGCGAACTCGAACTTCTGCTGGGCAATGCCCCGCTCGACAAATACGAAAAGAAATAACAAAAAAGAAACATCATAATGAAAAAGTCCGTTTTTTTCACAATGGCCGCTGTCGCAGCCGGAACCATCATGCCGACACTTCTCTTGTCGTCCTGCGGCAAAGCGGAAGAAAAAGCCGCCGCAACAAGCGAGGCCGACGAACTGCCACGTATAGAGATAGACATGGCCAGACTCATGGAAGTACCTCAGCTAAAAGAGTACACCGCAACTGTAGAAGCCGAGAACATCAATAACATAGCGCCGGCCACCCCCAACCGTATCAAAAAAATCAACGTAGAAGTAGGCGACCATGTACGCGCAGGACAGACTCTGGTCGAACTCGATACATCGAACGCCCAACAGCTGCGCATCAACCTCGACCAGATAGAGCGCGAATACAACCGCGCTGTAAGCCTTCTCGAAATCGGAGCCGGCACACAGCAGGCCGTCGACCAGTTGCGCGCGCAACTCGACGCCGCACGCTCGCAGTACGACAACATGATGGAGAATACCGTTCTGACAAGCCCCGTGACCGGAGTCGTCACCGCCCGCAACTACGATCCGGGCGACATGTGCGGCTCAATGCCCGTGCTCACCGTCGGGCAACTGACCCCGGAAGTGAAAGTGATGATAAACGTCAGCGAAAACGACATGAACACCCTCCGGCAGGGAATGCCCGTAGCCGTGACATTCGATGCTTTCCCCGGCGAAACGTTCTCGGGTAAAATCGCACGCATCTACCCGACAGTCGACACAGCCACCCGCACATTCGGAGTCGAAGTACGCATCGCCAACGGCGCCGAAAGAATCAAACCCGGCATGTTCGCACGCGTAGAAGTGAACCTCGGCTCAAAAAACAGTGTGGTCGTGCCCGACCGCGCGATAGTCAAGCAGACTGGTTCCGGCAACAAATATGTCTACGTATACTCAGGCGGACGCGTAAGCTACAACAAAGTTGAACTCGGACAGCGACTGGACGAAAACTACGAACTTCTGTCAGGTATCGCCGACGGCGATACTGTGGTCATCACAGGCCAGACCCGTCTTGCCGACGGCGTCGAAGCAATAATTCTTACAAAGTAACCCCACCCCAATATACAGACTATGAGCCTTTACGGAAGTGCCGTCCGACGTCCTATCATGACCACACTATGCTTTGTCGCCGTGGTCATCTTAGGCCTGTTTTCACTGAAGACGCTGCCAATCGACCTATACCCGGATATCGAAACCAATACCCTGATGGTAATGACAACCTATCAGGGTGCCAGCGCACAGGATATCGAGCAGAACGTGACCCGCCCGCTTGAAAACGTGCTGAACTCCGTCAGCGACCTGAAGCACATATCATCGAAATCGCGCGAGAACATTTCGGTGATAACCCTCGAATTTGAATACGGCGAAGATATAGACGTGCTCACCAACGACGTACGCGACAAACTCGACATGGTATCATCCATGATGCCCGACGACGCCGAAACGCCTATCATCTTCAAATTCTCGACCGACATGATTCCCATCATACTCCTGTCGGTTCAGGCCGAAGAGAGTATGCCCGGCCTGTACAAGATCCTCGACGACGCGGTTGCCAATCCTCTGGCACGCATCAGCGGCGTAGGTTCAGTGTCGATTTCCGGCGCCCCGAAACGAGAGATACATGTCTACGTCGACCCCAACAGACTCGAAGCCTACAATCTCACCGTCGAGCAGATCGCACAGCTCATCGGCGCCGAAAACCGCAACATTCCCGGCGGCAACTTCGACATAGGCTCAAACACCTACTCGCTGCGCGTTCAGGGCGAATTCGAATCATCCGACCAGATGGGACAGATTGTCGTAGGCTCCTACGGCGGTAAAAACATATACCTGTCCGACGTCGCACGCATCGACGACTCCGTCGAGGAACGTACTCAAGAAACATTCAACGACGGCCGCAAAGGCGCCATGATCGTCATCCAGAAACAGAGCGGTGCAAACTCCGTCGAGATTTCCGACAAAGTGCTAAAGGCTCTGCCCTCGCTCCAGAAACGCCTGCCCTCCGACGTCAAGCTCGGCATCATCGTCGATACATCCGACAATATACGCAACACTATCGACTCTCTTGTCGAAACAGTGATGTACGCCCTGCTGTTCGTCATCATAGTGGTGTTCTTCTTCCTCGGACGCTGGCGCGCCACGCTGATCATCACAATCACCATCCCGATCTCGCTTATAGCTTCGTTCATCTATCTGGCAATCACCGGAAATTCACTGAACATCGTATCGCTATCCGCACTTTCCATCTCTATAGGTATGGTGGTCGACGACGCAATCGTGGTACTTGAGAACGTGACGACCCATATCGAACGAGGCTCCGACCCGAAACAGGCCGCCGTCCACGGCACAAACGAAGTGGCCGTGTCCGTTATAGCGTCCACGCTCACTCTTATAGCCGTATTCTTCCCCCTGACACTCGTCACCGGCATGACCGGCGTCCTCTTCCGCCAGCTGGGATGGATGGTCACAATCATGATGATCATCTCCACCGTATGCGCCCTGTCCCTGACCCCCATGCTCTGCTCTCTGCTGCTTCGCCGCAACAACCGTCACGGTCGCCTTTACACCATTTTCTTCACTCCTGTTAACCGCGGACTCGACGCTTTCGACCGCGGCTACGGACGCCTGCTCAAATGGGTAGTGGGACATAAGATGACGACATTCATCATCTGCATGGGCATATTCTTCGGATCCCTGATGCTGATGCGTCAGGTCGGCAGCGAGTTCTTCCCGACCGCCGACGACGGCCGTCTGCGCGTAAACCTCGAAATGCCCATAGGCACCCGCGTGGAACTTGCCAAGGAATCGACAGACCGGCTGGTCGGACAATGGCGCGACAAATATCCGGAAATCGATGTGATAAACTACACCGTCGGCTCGGCTTCGAGCGATAACACGTTCGCATCGCTCAGCGACAACGGTCCGCACATCGTGTCGATGAACATACGCCTCTCCGACCCCGGCGAACGCGAACGCGGCATCACCGAAATAGCAAAACTGATGCGCGCCGACCTCAACGAATACCCCGAATACAAGAAAGTACAGGTATCCGTAGGCGGTATGGGCGGAAGCATGGGCGGACAGTCCACCATCGACTACGAAATCTACGGCTACGACTTCACCGAAACCGACTCGGTGGCACGTATGCTGCGCGACGCACTGATTAAAATCCCCGGCACCGCCGACGTCATCATATCGCGCTCCGACTACCAGCCGGAATACCAGGTCGATTTCGACCGAGAGAAACTCGCGATCTACGGGCTTAACCTGTCCACTGCCGCCACCTACCTGCGAAACCGCATCAACGGCTCACTGGCATCGCAGTTCCGCGAGGACGGCGAGGAATACGACATCAAAGTCATGTATGCCCCCGAACACCGCACATCGCTTGAAGATATCGAAAACATCCTTATCTACAACAGCGCCGGCAAAGCCGTGCGCGTGCGCGACGTAGGCACCGTGGTCGAGCGATTCACCCCTCCGACAATAGAACGCAAGGACCGCGAGCGCATCATCACCGTCAGCACGGTCGTTCAGGACGTACCTATGAGCCAGGTTGTCGAAGCTTCGCAGAAAGCGATCGACAAAATGGACATTCCCCAGGGAATAGCCATACAGCTCGCCGGTTCCTACGAGGACCAGCAGGAATCATTCCGCGACCTGCTTATGCTCGCCGCCCTTATCATCATTCTTGTCTACATAGTCATGGCCGCGCAGTTCGAGAGCTACACCTATCCCGGCATCATCATGACATCACTCCTGTTCGCATTCTCAGGCGTATTCATAATCTTGTGGCTGACAGGGCACACACTTAATGTAATGTCAATGATCGGAGCCATCATGCTCATAGGCATCGTGGTGAAAAACGGTATCGTGCTTATCGACTACATCTCGCTCAACCGCGAACGTGGCATGTCGATACGCCGTGCAGTGATCCTCGGCGGCGAGTCGCGTCTGCGTCCTGTAGTCATGACAACCCTCACCACCATTCTCGGTATGGTACCGATGGCCGTCGGCACCGGACAAGGCGCCGAAATGTGGCGCCCCATGGGTACAGCCGTGATAGGCGGTCTGACATTCTCCACCATCCTGACCTTGCTCTTCGTTCCCGTGCTTTACTGCGTGTTCGCTCATCGCGGTATCGTCAACCAACGCCGCAAACATCGCAAAGCACTCCTCGAAACATCAACCCGCAACAACGACTGACTCTATCATTAACCGACAACAATGAAATCAGTATTCATAGCCTTCGACCAGGCACACTACGACCACATAATCGACATTCTCGACCGCAGCAGCTGCCGAGGCTTCACGGCATGGGAACATGTTGTGGGCCGCGGTAGCGTCGACGGCGAACCGCACTACGGATCGCACGCATGGCCGTCGATGGCATCGGCAATAATAACTTTTGTCGACGACGAACGCCTCAACAATTTGCTCTCTCGGCTAAAAACCATCAACGACGAACGCCCGAAACTCGGTCTACGCGTCTTCGTTTGGGATGCCATAAGCGCAATCTGAAAAAAAATCAAAAAAAGAAGCCGCAAAATTTGCATATTGCAGGCAAAAAGCCTAACTTTGCACTCGCAAACCACAAACAACGGTACCATGGCCGAGTGGAGAGGCAACGGTCTGCAAAACCGTGTACAGCAGTTCGATTCTGCTTGGTACCTCAAAAAGAGTCCGCATCAGTTGATGCGGACTCTTTTTTTACCCTCTGTAAGAACAGGCTTATCGCTTGCCGGTGATATGAAGGGTATATATATCGCCGTCAATATTGACGGACTTGTGGATAAAGGTCATCGTTCCATTTTTATTTACGACAATTGTAGCCGCCGGCACATCACGCATCGTCAGGTTATACGAACCGTCCTTGCGCCGCTTTACATTGTAAATCATCGGTGCCTCAAAAAAATCCTCTCCGTTTTCAATGACACGCACACTTACCGTAGACTTGTCGACACGTTCCACCACTACCATAATTTCGGGATAACTTTCCTCGGTAGTTCCTCCGAGTTTCAGTACACCTTTGCCGCTGTATTCTCCCGCGACAGATTTACCGTGGTCGTTCAATGAGCGTTTGGATTTAGATGTCTTGACCGCAACAGGAACGCTTTCGCCACCTGACGTAGCTTTGCGTCGCGAAGGCTTTTTAGCTGCCTCCGACATATATTTCTCCAGATCACGATTAAGCAACGGTACTTGTGCGACATCATCGGCAGCGAACTGGGATTTCGAGTATGTGTAATTGTACCGGAAACTCAGTTGATCAAGCCGGGAATCCGACGGGATACCAATTGCGGACCCCACCCCGGTAACAGCCGCACCGCCCGCTGTTAACAGACCGCCCATGATCACCGGCGGAGCCTGCAATCAGAACAATAAGCCCAGTAAACATTGAAACCATCCCGGCTCCTGCCAATGTATAACCAAGACCTACACCAATTTTTGCTCCTGTGTGCGACGCTCCTTTGAAATTCAGCCCGAACGGCACCTTATATTCCCGCCCCGGATATCTGGCAAGCATAATGCCGTAGAAATCATCACTCGGAACTTCAAGCTGAAGTTTTCCGGCGGACGGAATCGTTCCTGCCGCCTTTGACACTTCGGGATAATATATCTCGGTTCCCGGTTTACCATATATACAGAACTTTTCAGTAGTTGAGCAGGAAGCCGACAACAACGCTACAGACACAACAGTCGCCACAGTTTTTGTAAACAATATATTTTTCATAAAATCAATCATTTATAATCAACAAGTATGCCATATCGATATGTATCCGTCCCCTTGGGAAGATTTGTTGCCACATGGAACATGTAGCAAGGTTCATTCAAAGCATCGGCTTTCGCAGCATAGATGCGCTTGAATCCATCATCAACTGTGCTGCGGTCTACCTTGATCGTCATCGTCGTATTCACATAGAAATTCGTTATCAGCTTATCGTAACTTTTACCGTTGTCGAATGAATACGACACACATACGCTGAAACGGCACCTACTTTCAGACGGCTTAGCGGCCGACGCCGATATATCCGGCTTTTTCATCGCGCCGACACCGACGCCCGGCACAGAATAGTGCTTTGGCATCACACCCGCACCATTCGGCCCTATCGATACCGTGGGCTGATCGGCAAGTATAACCGTACTGGAATTTGACTGTCCCTCGGTATGCGACGACCCAATGGTCAATCCGCCCATCAGAGAACCCAAAGGCCCGCCGATACCTAAGGCCGACGACAATGCGCCCAAGTTGAATGACGATGAATTTGTTTCAGACGAAAATGAAGATTTCGTATTCGCTGTCACCACAGGATCGAAATACGATATTGAATTTCCGTCCGGCATGATAAGGAACGACTTTTTGTTGTCGATTGTCATAATATCCTGCGTCAGATTCTTAACAATCACAGTCAGTTCGCCATTTTTGTCAAACGAATAAACCGTCGCAATTTTAGCATCTACGGGAATCTTCTCAGGAAAAGCGAAATCGGTCCTGACTGACTGATAGCCTACCGAATTAATGCTGAGATGGCCGGCGGTAACGCACGACGACAGAAGTGCGGCCGACACGATGCCGGACAATAATAAATGATTTTTCTTCATATAGAAGCGGTACACATCCACCTGCTCCCCTATGGCGGACATAAAAAACAAAAAAGCGTGGGGACGGCTTGCTGTTTACCTTCCTACAGGCATCGCCAAACGCCCAATCCGAAATAAACAGTCCACTCCCACGCCTTACCGTATATCGGCATTCCCCTTGTCGGGGAGTGGATATGCGACAAGCATAGGCGTCTTTGACTGCCTTGTCCATCGGATTTTTGAAATTTGGCGATTTCGTAGAAATGGATAAAGCAAAAACGCTTAATAAAAAATAAAGAGGAACCTCTGTTCCTTACTGCAAAAATAGACTAAATTTTCAATTTATGCAAACTACCATCAACACTCTTGCAACAATAAATATGTCGGCAATTTATTAACTTTGCAGAGCATACAAGAAAAAATATCCGCTGACTCAAGTATCACCGGATAACGGTAATGTAATCATAGATCATGAATAAAAAATCCATAACTGCAATTTTAGCGCTTACAGCATTCAACATAAACATCATGGCACAGAATAAAATCACACAGACAGCAGGAAGAACTGTCCTCGGGGAATTTGCACCACGGTTTGCGGAACTGAACGACGACGTATTGTTCGGCGAATCAGTATGGAACGACTCCACTCTCAGCCTCCACGACCGGAGCATGATAACCATCTCCATACTTCTCGGAAAAGGAATGATAGATTCCTCGTTCCGCTCCCACCTCGAGATGGGAAAGAAGCACGGCATAACGCGCAAGGAAATAGCCGCTATGCTGACTCAGGCAGCATTCTATGCAGGATGGCCCAACGCATGGGCAGGTTTCCGCATAGCAAAAGAAGTATGGGCCGACGATGATACCGCGACAGAAAAAGAACGCTTCCAGCAGGAAATGATTTTCCCGGTAGGCGAACCGAACACCGCCTACGCAAAATATTTCAAGGGAAACAGCTATCTATGCCGCATATCCGACACTCAGATCCCGTTTTCAAACGTGACATTCGAACCGGGCTGCCGCAACAACTGGCATATACACAAAGCCGGCAAAGGCGGAGGCCAGATGCTTGTAGGCGTCGCAGGCCGCGGATGGTATCAGGAAGAAGGCAAAGCGGCAGTCGAGATACTCCCCGGCACGGTCATACATATACCCGCCAATGTCAAGCACTGGCACGGAGCGGCAGCCGACAGCTGGTTCGCCCATCTCGCCTTTGAAATCCCGGGGGAAGAATCGTCTAACGTATGGCTTGAGCCTGTTGCCGACGAAGAGTACGGAAAACTGAAATAATTCCAGCTACACTACATTGCTTTGACGCGGGCGATGGCGTCAAGAAGTATCCGTTCCATCACGGCATAGCCGGCGGCATTGGGATGCACCGCAGGACGCTCGTCGGCATACTCCGCATCCATTGCCGTGCCTTCGGCATTGACCAGAGCACCGAAATAATCGGCATACGGAATTCCCTCGGCTTCGGCATAAGCACGGACACGCTTGTTCAGACTACAGATTTTAGCCATGGCATCGGTCACTTCAGGACGCCAGCTGAAACCCTCGGCGGGAAGGCAGGACGCCAGCACCACGCGTATGCCGTTGGCACGCGCGATGTCGACCATAGAGCGGACATTGCCGAAAGTGGCATCCTCGTCGTAGACGCCTGAATTCTGCGCGATATCGTTTGTCCCGTAATTGATCACGACAATTTCTGGATGCAGGTCGACCACGTCGCTGCGGAAACGTAGCAGGAACTGCCAGCTTGTCTGTCCGGCTATACCTCTGCCCACGATTTCCGGATGACTTTCGAAAAGATGCGGGGCGCGCTTCGGCCAGAAATCGGTTATAGAATTTCCCATCAGCACCACCCTGCCCTGCGGCACCGGCTGCGCCGCCAGTTCGGCATTCGCACCGGCATAACGTCCGAAATTTGCGAATTTTATGGCATCCTCGGCCTGTGCCGCCGGAGCTGCACAAATTGCAAAAACAATTAAGGCTGCTACCGATACAGCGGACGAAACTTTTTTACGTCCGAGCGGATAGCAGAACACCACAAACGCCATCAGCAAGGCGACCGCTGCGGGAATCCACGACATAGCAAGCTGAAGACCGTACAAAGCCGTTGAAGTCTGTGACGCCGCATTCGGCACAAGGCCGAAAACGTCGAGCAACATGATAAGCCCCCAGCCGGCAAGTGCGCCGCCGAATTTCTGAGCCATGGAACCGGAAGAGAATATCAGACCGGTGGATGCCGTGCCGTCCTTAGCCGAGGCATAGTCGGCCACATCGGCATACATCGACCATATCAGCGGAGATATTATGCCGGTAAGCACCGATATGACGATCTGCAGCTCAAGCATCACAAGAAATCCTCTTCCGTGATTGGGTATATAGAAGAACATGATGCTGAAAACTGCAAGTGCTACGCTACAGACAATCATGGTCATACGCTTGCCCAGACGTTTCGACACCGGCACGGCGCATGCCACGCCTATCATATTGCACACCTCGCCTACAGCAAGGAAGAGTCCTGCAAAGAAAAGGAAAGAGAAGCTGCCGAGATTTATCGAGGCTCCTTCTCCTATATAATATTTGAAATAGTAGGCTACCGTACCACCTCTGACAGTATTGAACAGATTGATGCACAGCGCTGCGGCTGTAAGAATCCACCACGGACGGTTGCGCAGCAGCGAACGGAAATCAGCAAGCACCGACGACGGAGCTTTAGCCTCTGTCACACGCTCCCGGGTGAGCCTGTAACACGACAGAAACAGAACAACACACAAGGCGGCAAGCGCGAACATCGCACCCTGCCATCCTGCGCGTTCGGCAGCTACACCCGCATCGCCGCGCTCAAAGAAGCGGCAAAGCGGCTCCCAAGCAAAGAGGGCGATAAAAGAACCTGTGTAGGCAAAAAACATGCGGTAGCTCGAAAACACGGTCTTTTCGTCGGAATCATCGGTAATCACCGCCAGCATGGAACTATACGGGACGTTGACAGCCGTATAGACCGTCATCATAAGTATATATGTCACATAAGCCCACACAAGTTTTCCCGTGTCACCGAAACCGGGAGTAGTAAACAGCAGGCAGCCGGCAATGGCGAACGGCAAAGCCATCCACAGCAGCCACGGGCGGTATTTTCCCCGTTTTGTGTCAGTGCGGTCGGCTATCACACCCATCATAGGATCGCTCACTGCGTCCCAGATGCGCGTAACAAGCATCAGCATCGCTGCCGCCGACAGAGGCAAGCCGAACACGTCGCTGTAGAATATAGGAAGATAGAAACTGAATATTTTCCAAAACATACTGGTCGACATATCGCCGAGTCCGTATCCGATTTTTTCTTTGAATGAAGCCATGGTATTGATTTCTTGTAGAAGTTTATAGTGAATTCAGGAGTCCGACTTTTCCGTCGGCTATAAGCTTGAGGATCAGTTCGCCGAACAACGTATTCTGCCATGCGAACCACGGACGTGTGAAATGCGCCGGATCATCGGCGTCGAAAGATTCATGAATGAAGCCTGTGCCGGCATCCGTGTTGAGCAACATAGCCAGGCAATTGCGGATTTCATCGTCGTCGCGCGAAGTAAAAGCCTTCATTATGATACTCATCGGCCATATCATCCCGTAGCCGACATGGGGGCCGCCTATACCCTCTCCGGCCTTGCCGCTGAAGAAATACGGGTTACTGTCGCTCCACACCATCCGGCGGGTGTTCCGGTAAACAGGATCATCCACATCGACATCGCAGATATACGGCAGTGAAAGCAGACTCGGCACGTTGGCATCATCCATAAGCAGGTGATTGCCG
>ERZ778503.2237-NODE-2237-length-11129-cov-3.482391_pt1 | contig 11129 bp, 7 predicted proteins | sample MGYA00510047_ERZ778503 | MGnify/ENA primary metagenome ERZ778503 (study PRJEB29527, sample SAMN07138965) | mouse gut metagenome | material: feces | host: mouse | place: China:Nanjing | collected 2016-01-25 ... | reverse complement strand
TGTGAAACAAAAGAAATCCATCTGTGAAACAAACGGAATCCAACTGTGATATGAAAGGAAGACAACTGTGATATGCAATACTAAACTGAAATTTACCTTTTTACAACGACTATTATGGGAGCAAAATATGCGTTATATGAGAATCCGAACCCCAAAGGCGACGGAAAGAAACAACCTTTACATGCCCGGATTGTACCCAGAGGAACGATCCATACACAGGAGATCGCAGAAGAGATAGCCGATAGTTGCGGCTATTCCACGGCCACCACCAAAGGAATGCTGGATGCGCTGGCCAAAGTTATTTCGAAAAATCTGCGGTACGGATATACTGTCGAGTTAGATGACCTGGGATCATTTTCCATCTCCCTGAAAAGTCGCCCGGTGATGGATAAAAAAGAAATACGTTCCTGGTCCGTAAATTTCGGGAATGTGCATTTCAAAGGGAGTAAAAAATTAAAAAATCGTTTGAAGTCTATAGACCTGGAAAGGGACTCCGATGCCTGTGCTACAAGCTATTCTCCTGAACAACGGAAAGGCCGTATGCTGATCGCATCGGAAGAAAAAGAGTTTTTCACTGCGGCACAATACATGCGGTTAAACGGATGTAACCGGTCCACAGCCGTGCGCGACCTGAAAGAGCTGATCGAAGACGGCAGAATAAAAAAGCTGGGATATGGAAAGGCTGTATTATATGTGCCCATTAATAAACAGGAAAAAATATGAATAACTTTTCAGGGACAGAGAAACATGCCTTTTCGAAAATATATCTGATATATTTTCCTAAATTGGTACGGTTCGCACGCGAATATGTTGTATCCATCGAAGATGCCGAAAACATCGTACAGGATATTTTCATGTATTTGTGGGAACACCGCGATATGCTGGAGTCCCTGACCAACCTCAACGCTTTCCTGTTCACACTGGCTAAAAACAGATGCATTGACTTTTATCGTCATCAAACATTTATAGACAGCAAAAAAGAATCACTAGACAGTTTACAGAACAGAGAACTGAAACTGAAGATGGAAGCCTTGATGCAATTCGATGAAAACATTTTTACCGAAAAAGAAATAGAAAATTTATTAGCCCAGGCAATTGAACACCTGCCGGAGAAATGCCGGCAGGTGTTCATTCTGAGCAGAATGAACGGATTAAAGCATGAGGAAATAGCCACGCAACTGAATATTTCTGTCCATACCGTACAAAATCACATCGTAACCGCTATACGTAAATTAAAGGTTGAATTGAAAGACTACCTCCCTCTCTTTATTTTCATTATCTAAAATCTTTTCCAAAAAAAATTTATTTTTTTCTGTTTCCGACTAGTAGATGGTCGGAAGTATTTCGTCATACTAGTAGAAAGAGCAATAAAATATCATGAACGAACAACTAGATAAATATTTCCTTGGGGAACTTTCAGACACAGAAAAGAAAGATCTCTTCGACCAGATAGAATCCAGTCCGGAAAAGAAAGCTGAATTTATCCGTATGCAAAATACAGTAACTATTTCAAAGCTGGGAGAACAGAATGGAGACGATAAATGGGCTTCACTCAAAATAGAAGAACTGGGAAGTCGCATCAACCGGAAACAGGCCCGCCGGCTTTATCTCAATCTGGCAAAATATGCCGCTGTCGTAGCCATCTTACTGATTAACATCTGGCTGCTTACCGACAAATTCATTCCGGAAGAAAAAGCACCGCTCTATACAAAGATAGAAGTCCCTAAAGGTCAACGTATCTTTATGACCCTGCAAGACGGTACGGAAGCCTGGTTAAGCCCCCGCTCCGTTATCAAAATACCGAATGAATTCAGCAAGGATGAACGTTCGGTTGAACTGGATGGTGAAGGATTTTTCTCGGTAACAAAAGATTCCAAACGCCCTTTTATCGTGAAAACACAACGTTATGATATAAAGGTACTCGGAACCCGCTTCAATGTATTTGCTTATTCGGAAAGCGAACGATTTGAAACAAACCTGGTAAAGGGGAGTGTACAAGTCACAAACAACAGTAAGCCGGAGGAAAACATTATACTGAAACCCAACGAGATGGTATCCTTGTCGAATGGGAATCTGATAAAAACAGCCGCTTCATTCAACAACGAAGAATATCTGAAAAGCGGAATATTCTATTTCAGCAACAAGAAATTCTCGGAAATACTGGATTATCTCACGTTATGGTATAACGTAAAATTCGATGTGAAATCATCTGCCCGGATCGACCAGTATGTATCTGGTAAGTTCCGCCAGAGTGATGAAATTGAAAGGATCCTGAAAGCATTACAAGGGGTGCATCATTTCCAGTATAAGATAATCAATAACGAAGAGATCGAAATATATTAAATACAACATATTCACCTAAAAATAGAATGCCTATGAAGTAAAGCCAGATCATTACACAGGAATGGTATAAAAAAGGGGCAAGTGTTACCAGCACTCACCCCAAGTCAATACCTTCCTTCTTTCATGTATTCCACAAACATTCAAAAACAGTATTAACTTTTAAAGCTATGAGCAAAGTTATGAAAAAAAACTTATTGCTATTGTTCAATTGTGTCAATTATATTGAATTAAAGCATACAATTCGTATTATGAAAATAACAACAGTTCTCACGTTAATTGCAATTTTCCAGCTTAGTGCAACCTCTTTGCATTCGCAAAATGCAAAAGTGAGCATCAGCAGGAATAATCTGCCACTCAAAGAATTTATCAATGAGATAGAAAGGCAGACCGATTATCTTTTCATGTACAGCGAAAAAGAGATCGACCTGCAGGAACAAATTCAGGTCAATGCAAAGAATAAGCCCGTCTCACAGGTATTGGAAGAGGCTTTCGACAACAGTCCAATCAAATATAATTTTAACGAAGGATATATTTCCCTGAGGAAAGCGGAAAAAGGTTCGATCAATCAGAATAAGAGAAAAATATCAGGAACCGTTAAAGATGCGACTGGCACTCCTGTTATCGGAGCCAATGTCGTAGTAAAAGGAACCACTATCGGTAATGTCACAGACATAGACGGTCGTTTCAATCTGGAGATTCCGGAAAACGCAACCCTGACAATTTCTTATATAGGTTATCTGACGCAAGAAATCGCTGTTGGAAACAGGTCTGATCTTTCTATCCAGTTAAAAGAAGATAGCGAGACATTGGATGAAGTTGTCGTAATTGGTTACGGAACCACTTCGGCTAAGAAAATGGTCTCTGCCGTTACAGCTGTAAAAGGCGAAAAACTGCAAGACCTGCCATTCCCGAACGTTGCATCCACCCTACAAGGACGAGCCTCAGGTGTTATCGTTCAGAACCAGGGAGGGGAACCGGGTAGCGAACCTAAAATATCCATCCGTGGTGGCGGCGATCCGCTATATGTTATCGACGGCATAATTACCACAGACTGGGAGTTCAAAACTTTAAATTCCGAGGATATAGAGAGTATCTCCATTTTAAAAGATGCAGCTTCACTGGCTGTTTACGGCTCACGGGCAGCAGATGGTATTGTTTTGGTTAAAACAAAAGAGGGCCGTAAGGGGAAAAGATCTATTGTCTACTCTTTCAACGCACAGTATAGTCAGCCGACCGTCTTACCGAAAAAACTGGATTCTTATACCTATGCAGACGTTCAAAACCAGGCAGCAATCTCGGACGGATATGGTGAATACCATCAATTCAGTAAAGAGGAAATGGATGCTATCAGAAACCAATCTGACCCATACTTATACCCGAATACGGATTGGTATTCTTTGGGATTAAACAATTTCGCTCCGGAATACAGACATTCTTTGTCTATGACAGGCAATCAGAAAGATATAAACTATTACCTGTCTTTAGGCTTATTCGACCAGGGTAGTTTATATACCTCTGATGCCCTGAATTATTCAAGATACAATCTCCGCAGTAATGTGAACACCACCTTTGATGAGATCGGACTAAAAGTATCTCTAAACATTAATGCAGCCATGGAGAAGAAAAAATATCCTTCATTTGCCGCTAATTCTATCTGGGATCACCTGAATGCGAAATCACCGCTGGATCTAGCTTATAATGAAGACGGAACTTTAAGTACGGTATCAGACAATCCGCTGATGGAAATGGACGAACGTTCCGGATATGATAAAAACGACGGAATGTATCTGAATACTCAATTTGTTGCAGACTGGGCATTACCCTGGGTAAAAGGGTTGTCACTCGGTACCATGCTTTACTATCGCGTAAATTCTAGCCATTTAAAAAAACTTTCGGCTCGTGCGCCTCAATATGGCAAAGATGGAACATTATTAGATGTAACAAAACCTTCATTAAAAGAAGAGGCTTATTTCGGCGAATCTTATCAGTTCGAACTAAGCGCTGCATTCTTACGGACGTTTGCCGATGTTCATTCAATCGATGCTAAATTCGTTTTCACTGCCGCAGAAAACACCGGTCATAATTTCTGGGCTTCACGCAGAGATTATCTTTCAACCACCGTCGATCAGCTGTTTGCCGGTTCCAGTACGACCATGCAAAATGCAGGAAACTCGGAAGAAGGCGGACGAATGGGATTGGTCGGACGTTTGAAATATGATTATGCAAACCGTTATTATATCGAAGGTAGCTTCCGCTACGACGGTTCGGATAACTTTGCTCCGGGACATCGCTGGGGATTCTTTCCGTCTGTCGCACTGGGATGGGATATTACAGAAGAACCTTTCTTCAAAAGCTGGAATCGGGGAAACATTGACCTGCTAAAGCTACGCGGATCCTACGGACAAATGGGAACAGAATCAGGAGTAAACAAGTTCGGTTATTTGTCAACTTATAACATGGTCGAAAATTCAATTTGTATCGGTGGAAATTTGCTATCCGGATTTAATGAAGGCGAATTGACTTCTCCCGAATTACTAAGTTGGTATACACGTAATTCGTTAAACTATGGTATTGATGTTGCATTCTTCAACTATCGTTTAAAAGGTTCTGCCGACTATTTCTATTATGTGACCAAAGGTGGTTTGGTAAGTCCGGCAGACCGTTACACTACTCCGCTGGGAACAAAGTTGCCACAGATCAAATCGAAGAATGAACATCGTCGTGAAGGTTTTGAGTTGTCTATGAGATGGGGTGACAATATCGGTTCGGATTTCCATTATGAAGTCGGAACAAACATGACCTATTATAACAATCTGTATGTGGTAAAGCAGGAAGAAGCTCTGTCTACCCTAATGAATCCGTATAAACGTAGCACACATCAAACAGACTATTATGATGTCATACTTATCGACAATGGTTTGTATCACTCCCCGGAACAAGTGTTAGGCGTCCCCCGCAGATTGTCTTCTTCTGAAACAAAGTTAGGTGACATTGTTTATCAGGATCTTAATGGCGATGGTAAAATCGATGCCGAAGATCAAGTCCGTTACGGAATGCCTACCGCTCCTCATTTTACCTATGGTGTGGATTTTGCCTTCTCTTATAAAGGATTTTCTCTTTCCGGTCTGTTTTATGGGACAGGTAAACGCAATATGGAGTTTGGGGTCAATAACAAAAAAGACGAATCTGTCCACGTGAAAAACGAATATCAGTTAGATTACTGGAGAGAGGACAACAGAGATGCAACCTTCCCGAGAAAATCATTATCCTCAAGTGTAAACGGAGGAAACAACCAGGAAAAATCCAGCTTTTGGGTAAAGAATGCATCTTTCTTGCGTTTAAAGAACTTATCACTTGCTTACGACTTCAAATATAAGTTGTTGAAAAATGCCAACTGGCTCAGCATGTGTAAAGTGAATGTAACCGGGGCCAACCTATTCACAATATCGGGAGTTTCAGACTATTTCGATCCGGAAACGACTTCTACGAACGGGGGGTACCCGGTACAACGTGTTTATTCAGTTGGTGTAACAGTCGGATTTTAATAATGGTATAACAATTGAATTTTAATAATATGAAAAATATAAGTATCAAAACAATATCATTGGCATTGGTAATGGGATGTACAGCTTGCAGCGACGTTCTGGATAAAGGCCCGTTAGACAAATTTTCGGAAAATGATGTATGGGAAAGTGCAGAACTGGCACAGGCTTTCTTATATCCTTCGCTGAGTTATGCTACCGGACAATTAGTCTGGAATGATAAATGGACAGATAATGATGTTATCCAGGATGATGGAGGCGCTTCCAATGTGAATAAAGAACAGATCGACCGCTACTACGATGTAGGATGGAATCCTTATCCAGGTGGAGATAGTAAAAAAGCTGGGGAAGTTTATGCAAACATCCGAAAATGCAATCTTCTGCTTCAGAAAATGGAAGAAAACACTTCCTTTTTGGAACAGGAAAAAAGTTATCTGATCGCACAGGCCAAAATGCAACGTGCCATGATTTATTTCAGCCGTGCCCGTTTATTCGGGAAACTGATGATTGTAGACCGCGTACTCGATCCGGAGGAAAAGATGGAATTACCTAGAACGGAGACGATCAAAGATACCTACGATTTTATTCTAAAAGATTTGCAGGATGCAGTCGTCAACCTACCTGTTTCCATAAAAAGCTCTGAAACTGGTATGCTGACTCAAGGGGCAGCCTATGCACTAATGGCAGAAGTAGCACTTCACGGCGCTGCCTATATCGAATCGGGACAGGATGAATACTATAACATTGCAAAGAAAGCCAGCGAAGACCTTTTCGCTCTCGGACAATATAGTCTGGATACCGATTACGAGAAGATGTTCAACGAATTCGATTATGCGTTAAGTTCCAAAGAAATTATCCTGGCACAGTTCAGACATGAGAACAACACAAAATTCGGAGATACATGGATGCAGTATCTTGTTCCAAACGTTAACAACGATAAACTGAAAGACATCGCTAACCCTAAACTAAATGATAGCTTTGAAGGTTGGATCGGAATGTTCCCTTCTGTCGATTTGGTCAACGACTACGAAGTCAAAGATGTAGACGGAACGGCCAAAGACTGGGATCAAAGCAGTTTCTATAAGGCTTATCAACAGAACGGTGGCTATGTCTCAACTGCCATTTATCAGAACCGTGACAATCGCTTCTATGCGACTGTCGTGCAGGATTCGAGCCGATATTTCAACAGCCTCGTAACTATGCGTACCAAAGGGAATATGCATTGGGACAGTAAAGCAGGTGGCGATTGGGGAATGGCCTTGAGCGGCTATCTTTACCGCAAAGGTGTATATACGGCAAAACCGCTATTAAATTCAGATCCGACTTACTATCATTATATAGTTCTGCGCCTGGGACGTTCTTATCTGAATTATGCGGAAGTAATGTTGCGTCAAGGCAATATCAGCACGGCAATCGAATATATCAATAAAACTCGTACCGTGCACGGCGGAATGCCTGAGTTGCCATTGAATCTCTCTTCTGATGCGGCCTGGAAAGCCTATAAACGCGAACGTCGCATCGACCTTGTGCATGAAGGTGACAGGTACTGGAGTTTATTACGATGGGGAAAAGCCGATGGAAAAGACAAAGTGGAAGAGTTGACAAAAGTACATCATTCTATCAGTATTTCCGAAGACGGAAAAAGTTTTGAAATCATACCTTTGCCTTACCAAACTTCTTTCAACGAACGTGTCTTTACAAAGAAAAGATATTTGTTCCCTGTTCCGGAAGGCGAAAGAGTAAACAACCCGTCTCTCGATCAAAACGAAGGTTGGTAACCGATTATAAATGTCTTATAAAAATAACAAGAAAATGAAAGCACTGTATAATTATTTAGTTCTACTTTTATTGATTGCGCTGAACACATCTTGTCTGAAAGCCGGTTTGGATGATCTGGAAACGTACAACCAGAATGACATCACAAATGTCCGTTTCGAATACAGATGGTGGGATGAAAGTGGTCAAAGACTGCGTGTAATGGAAATGACTACGGAGAAAACGATTGATAATAAAGCAAAAGAAATCGTTTGTACGATCAAAGTGCCTGAAGCCACACAGACATTTACAACTGAAATCAGAAATCAGGTTTCATTAAGTACATTAGCGATCAACGTTGACGCATCGACCTCCGCCCGCATTAGCCCGGTAGGTAATGCTCCCGCAATGGGGATTTTCCCGTCAGACTTTTCCGCAAAGGAATTTGTATATAAAGTAACGGCAGGAAACGGGGACGATGCTAACTGGACGATCAGGATCACTGACTTAAATAAGTAGTACGCACATAAAAATACGACTTATAAATGAGAAAAGAAATTCTATTATCTGCGCTACTCTTTGCCGCGGGAAGTATCTTTGCCCAGTACAAAATAGATTTGGGTAAAGTAACTCCTCCCACTGTGAAATACCTCCAACTGGGCCATTTCGGCCCAGTTGGAAAAGAAATCCGCATTAATAACCTGTATCTGGAAGAAGGTGGCATTCCTCAACTCCCCGTAATGGGAGAAATTCATTATAACCGGATGGATTCGAGATACTGGCGCGATGCCTTATTGAAAATGAAAGCATCCGGCATTGACATTGTGGCCACTTATTGTATCTGGTCGCTGCACGAGGAATTTGAAGGTGAACTATCCTGGGAAGGTCATCTCAATCTCCGCCGTTTTATCGAATTGTGCAAGGAACTGGACATGAAAGTGCACTTGCGTTTCGGTCCTTACTGTAATGCGGAAATCAAAAACGGAGGATTACCTGACTGGATCGTCAATAATAAAAATCTGATAACCCGCTCAAACGATCCTTTGTATCTCGAATATACACGGCGTTGGTATCAGGCTGTATACGACCAGGTAAAAGGATTATTATGGAAAGACGGAGGCCCCGTCATGGCTCTTCAACTGGAAAACGAATACGTACGCCCGGGAATGATCGTCTCGCATCTTCTCAACCTGAAAAAGATGGCAGTAGAAATAGGATTCGATGTTCCTCTTTATTCGATGACCCACTGGATGGACAGCGAGTATCCGAAAGGGGAAATCGTGCCCTATGCCGGGTTCTATATCGAGGCTCCATGGACTGCATCTGGAAAGGATGAAATACCGACATCCAACTTTGAGTTTTTCACTTACAACCGTCTTTCTGACAATATTGGTACCGATATTATCAAGATCGAAGGAGATGTAGAATCTTTAAGCGGAGAAAATAATGACTCCCCTTTCTTCACCTGTGAAATAGGCGTTGGAACCACAGCATTCTACCAACGTCGTGCCGTCGTACCGGAAGAAATGGCGGGAGAAAACATCAATCTACGCTTGGGGTGCGGAGCCAATATGATGGGATATTATATGTACACCGGTGGTACTAATCCTGTCGGGAAAATAAGTACATACCAATCATCCGGTCCTCGCATCAGTTACGACTACCAGGCCCCCATCCGTGAATTCGGTACTTTGGGTACAGTCATGCAGGAAACGAAGAAATATAACTATTTCATGAATGATTTCGGAACAGCGCTGGCTCCGGCTGTCGCTTACCTGCCTACCACTAACCAGGATAGAGACAACTTGCAATGGGCCGTCCGGTTAAACGGGAATACCGGTTATCTATTCTGTTCCAATTATTTATACAAACATAGCCGGAAAGACTATAAAAATGTTCAGTTCTCCATAAAGTTGAAAGACGAGACAATCCGTATACCACGTCAGAAAGTAACGGTAAAAAACGGAACTTACTTTCTCTGGCCGTTCAATCAGGAACTAAGTAATGTACTGTTGAAATATTCAACAACCCAACCTGTTTGTTCCTTAAAAGAAGGCAACAACCATACCTATTTCTTCTTTGAAGACGATGCCATACCGGGAGAATATTTAATTGAAAATAAAGACATCCGGAATATCGAAGTAAAGAATGGCTCTTACCGGAAAGAGAAAGACAGATATTTCATCAACCAACTGACTCCGGGGAAAGAATGTATCATAAAGATTACAAAAGAAAATGGTTCCACAGTACGCTTTGTCACGCTGACTGAAGAAGAATCGGATCATATCTGGAAAGGTACGATAAAAGGTAAAAAGTTTGTTGCTATTACTAATTCCTCATTAATCTACGATAACGATAAGATCACTCTAATCGACGATCAACCGTCAACAGAGATATGGACATATGAGGACGGTAATTTCAAGCAACAAACATTCCAAAGCAGCGCGCAGAATCTGCAAGCAGAATTCCGTCCGATCACTCCGATGGAAAAAAGCCTGTGGATACGTCCAACAGAAGGTAATATAGCAAAACGTCAGTTCTCATTGAGCACATTCTCAAAAGTAGAACGCGCCTATTTACGTTATGTATCATCCGATCCAATCAGTTGTATGATCAACGGAAAAGAAACAAAAACGACATCTATGGGCAGTTATTCCTATGCTAATGTAACCGACTTCATTCAAAACGGCAACAATACGATCGAATTTAATCTTTCTAATAGAAAAGAGATCACAGCGGAAATAGAAGTTCTTTTGAAGAATGGTAAACGTATCCTCTGGAATACAGATGCAACCTGGTTATCGGCAGACAACAAACCTGTTGCAACAACTACCGGAAAGAACAAGCCTTCCGCCTTTGCTCCCGAAGAACATATAGGCCTTTATGAAGTAAAAGCTCCGGCTGCGACTTGTGGCAACGAGGAAACACGTATGTATATTTCTTATAAAGGAGATGTAGCCAACGCTTACCTGAACGGAAATCTGATCGGCGACTCCTTCTATGATGGCACAGAGTGGATTCTCAGCTTAAGCCGCCTGAAAGAATCCATCGATACTAATCCGATGGTGATCCGCATCGACGGGCTGAAATCGGCTGATGTTCCTATTTATTTCGAGAAAAATGTCGTTCCGGCAGATTGTGTCGTTCCGACCATTTCCGATATACTGGTAAAACAGGAGTATCGATTCGAACTAAATAATCAATAAATCATAGATATCTATAACTGCTCTCCCGTAAGGAACAAAGTAAAAAGAATTCTGTAAGTACCACCATATCTCGCGATACTTACAGAATTCTTTACTTTTGTTCCTAAATCTTCAACAATATTTCGAAGAAGTTCCATTTTGATAAAACATTGAATATACACCAAAGAAAACCCAAAAATCGAAGTTGTCGTAACAATCGAGTCGAATGGAAAGCAACATTTCAGAGCTTGGGTTTTACCCGATGCTATATCCTTCCTGGTTGCCAATTATTCTGATGCAGGTA
>ERZ778503.2230-NODE-2230-length-11173-cov-5.058374_pt1 | contig 11173 bp, 10 predicted proteins | sample MGYA00510047_ERZ778503 | MGnify/ENA primary metagenome ERZ778503 (study PRJEB29527, sample SAMN07138965) | mouse gut metagenome | material: feces | host: mouse | place: China:Nanjing | collected 2016-01-25 ... | reverse complement strand
TGTCCCGCTACGGAGGGATTTGTCATAGATGGGTAATTAACGTCGCTTACAAACAAGCGCCATTCCGGCGCTTGTTCATCATGATCCCATCAGGGCATATGAGTGGGCTTTCTTGACTTCCTCAAAGGTCTGTTTCTGCTGGTCATCGAGCAGGTCGGTGTTGTATTTCCATTTCCGGATCAGGTTGCCGATCTCATCCATGCTGTTTGTGAAGCTTGTCGACGATTCGGGATCCATGGTCCCGTCCCAGAAGGATTCGATATTTGCGGCATTGGCCGGGTTCCACTCCTGGATGGTGTTCATGTCCTTGTCGAAGTCCTTGATATCCGCCTTCGGACGTTCCACGGGCTGACCGTCACAGGCGGTTGTCCCTTCCATGCCCTATGCGGTTTTGTATATGAAGGAGACTGTGTCATCGTAGTAGAAATCGTGGATTTTCTGGAGCTGTTCCAGGGTCTGGCAGGTAAAGGTGATGGTCAGGTCATTGTCTGCCCAGCCCATTGTGATCAGGGAAGGATCAAAGCCTGTTTCGTCCGCCACCGCAGCTTTGGATTTTGCCAGGTAGTCCTGTATGTCTTTCTCGTCTGTATTCTGGAAATCCATGTCGGAAGGAATGTACTGAATCAGTTCCACTTTTGTGAAGGGAGCATCTTCGGATGAACCGAAGACACGGATGTCTTCCCGTACTCCATCCTTTCCTTCCCAGGTGCAGGAATGCAGGGGGGGTCTGAATTCTGTTCAGGGCTTTTGTCAGACTGAGTTTCTTCCTTTGAAGCGGAGTCTTCGCCGAATACGGGCTTGAAACCGTCATCCTCATCGGCAGCGGGTGCGGATGAGCCGCCTGCAAGGAGCAGGGCGGAAAGAAGGGCAGGCAGCAATCGTTTCATGGGTACCTCCTGGAAACTGCCAGGGTGCCAAAGGCCACAGCCGGCATGGCATCGAAAGGAATTATTCCACAGAGGTGACAGAAATGCGAAGAAAAAATACGTATTATCAATGATATCAAAAGCGGAAATGTTGAATAATTTCGTGAATGTTGCAAAACAAAGCGAAAGTTCGGGTATAATGGCACCACCGGCTGCCGCTGCTTTCAAATGGCTGTGTCTGTGTGATCCGCGTGGTCTGATGCCGGGTATTTTGGATTTTCAGAATTGGAGGGAGGTCCCCTATGGAACTTTTGACGATTCTTCTGCTTCTGGTTTTCCTGCTGGAGGAAGGACTCAAGCTAGCTCTGTTGAGCCTGAAGTTTCTGAAACGGCTGGGAAAGATCAGAAAGCAGTTCAGAGAAGAAAAAATGCCTGAGTCGTCTCACACACGATCAGGCGGTCCCAATCCGACCAGCCGGACAGCCTTGCGACTGTCCGACACGTCGAACAAGCAGGCAAGTCTCTTTTATTGAAAGTCTGGATCAAACATTGTCATTTAAAATTCAGTCCGGCATCTTCGCCTGGTGATCAGGACGCATGGCAAGTTCATGCAGACCCATGAGCTGTCCGTTACAGGGCGGCTTTTGTGCAGATGGAGCCCTTTGCGATCCGACGGTTCCAAAAGCAGTCAGACTGCAGAGCTCTTTTCTGCTTTTTCCTTCCAGTAAGGCAGTGTCATCAGGTGAGCATGATAGAATGCCCGGCATTCTGCTTCATTCATCCCTTCCTGCGGCATATGGGAGACCAGAAAATCCAGCATCTGCTCTTCCTCTGTGTACGCGAAGCTGCCATCCTCCAGACACCATTTGCAGTATCGGGGATCTGTCTCTTTGTCTCTGGTTCTTCCCATGATGGATGGCTCCAGCGGCATACCGCAGCATTCGCAGAACCGGATCTCCGGAGACCCCAGCAGTGCGTCTACGGACACACCGAACACACCCGACAAGGTCACCAGCATGTCGGGACCGGGGATCGTTTCATCGTTTTCCCACCTGGATACAGCCTGTCTGGTCACATGGACTTTTTCCGCCAGAGTGCTCTGAGTCATCATTGCTGCATCACGCAGACCTTTCAGAATGCTTCCTGTACTCATACAATTTCCTCGTTTCTTCTGACATCAGTATGACCCAGCCATTCAGCCGGGACAAGCAACCGCCAGTTGCCTGACAACTGCCGCCGGTTCCTGCTTGTTCACTTCTTATACCCACAGTCAGTCCTTCCACTACAGCCGGCGGAACAGACAGAGGCTGTCTGTTCCGCCGGCCTGAGGCCCTGGCTTCTGCGGGCATGCCGGCAGCATCATCCTCACCCGGCAGTCTTGCATGAAAGGCAGTTGGAGACTGTACTGGACACTGCGGGTTTTTCCGGGTATTATAATTCAGGCTTTTTTTGGGCTGATGCCCGACATCGACAGAAAAACAGAAAGAGGAAAAGCGAGAATGAACGAATTTGAATGCATCCGCCAGGAAACCTGCAGCAGTCAGGAACCTGAAATGATATACGACGTTGCCATCATTGGCGCTGGTCCCGGCGGGATTTTCTCTGCGCTGGAACTGACGCAACAGGCACCGGAACTGAAAATCGCCGTACTGGAAAAAGGCAGCGCCCTCAAGGGACGCCGGTGTCCCATAGACGGTGAGAAAATCAAGTCCTGCATCGGGTGCCGGTCGTGTTCCATCATGAACGGCTTCGGGGGAGCCGGGGCGTTTTCCGACGGGAAGTACAACATCACCAATGAATTCGGGGGAACACTGTACAAGTATGTAGGGGAAGAGAAAGCCATCGAACTGATGGAATACGTGGACGAAATCAACTGCCGGATGGGCGGGGCTGCGGCCCGGCTCTACGCCAATGACGATCCGGTGATTTACCGCAAGTGCCTGCAGAATGATCTTCACCTTCTGAAAGCCAGCGTACGGCATCTGGGAACCGATCTGAACTATGTTGTCCTGGAAAACCTCTTCGCTCTGCTGCAGGACAGGGTGGACTTCTTCTTCAACACCGGCGCAGAGTCTGTTTCTTTTGAAGACGGTCTGTATACCGTGACCGCGGATACCGGCAAAGTTTTCCGGGCCAGGCGATGCATTCTCTCCACAGGCCGCAGCGGCAGCAAATGGATGGAATCGGTGTGCCGGACCCTGGAGATCCCCACGCAGAGCAGCCGCATCGACATCGGTGTGCGGGTGGAGGTGCCCTATGAAACCTTCAGCGAGATGACCGATGCGCTGTATGAATCGAAGATCGTCTACCGGTCGAAAAAATACCAGGACCGGATCCGGACCTTCTGCATGAATCCTCATGGTGTGGTGGTGAATGAAAACACCAACGGCATTGTGACAGTCAACGGCCATTCCTACGAGGATCCGGCGCTGTATACAAACAACACGAATTTTGCGCTGCTGGTCTCGAATCACTTCACGGAGCCGTTCCATGAATCCAATCAGTATGGCGAATCCATTGCCCGGCTCTCCAATATGCTGGGGGGCGGAGTCATCGTCCAGCGCTTCGGAGACCTGATCCGCGGACAGCGTTCGACGCAGGACCGCATTGAAAGCGGATTTGTGAAACCCACGCTTCAGGCAACGCCGGGAGACTTGTCCCTGGTGATACCCAAGCGTCAGCTGGATGACATCATTGAAATGATCTACGCACTGGACAAAGTGTGTCCGTCCACGGCCAGCGATGACACGCTTCTCTATGGTGTGGAGGTCAAGTTCTACAACATGGAGGTGGAAGTGGACAGCTCTCTGGAAACCTGCCGCAAAGGTTTGTATGTGATCGGAGACTGCTCCGGTGTGACCCACTCCCTGTCCCATGCCTCGGCTTCCGGTGTCCATGTGGCCCGGGAGATCCTGAAACAGCTGGAAGAAGAAAACTGAGCGTCTCTGTATGCCCCGTATATAAACCGCTGCCTGTCTGTGATGGCCTGCACGGGGCTTTTTGTTTTCCGGCCCCTGAACTGCGCGCAAAAACAGCCTGAGATCCTGAAGAAGCTTTGCAGCATTCTTCCGGCTCTCAGGCTGTTTTCAGATTCGTGATCAGTGCTGCTGGCAGCCCGGGCTCAGGCGGATGTTTGCTCTGTGTCTGACGTCGCCTGGCAGCTTTCACGCTCTATGAGCTGGAACGGAACCAGGGTCCGCGAAGGCATGAGATCCGGGTTGTCCAGATGCTTGATGGCCTGCAGGGCGGCTTCGATCCCCAGCTGACGGGCATTGATGTCAATGGAGGTCAGGGCCGGAGAAACGATGGTCGACACAATGGAGTTGTTGAAGGAAATCAGGGACAGATCCCGTGGGATCTCCAGACCTTTCTCCTGACAGATGTGACGGACCAGGACCGCATGCATTTCGTCTGCTGCCACCACAGCCGTCGGACGGGGACCGGTTTTCGGAAACAGAGCCGCTTCCATGATCTCCAGAGCCCGGGGATCGTCCACATCCACCTGCGCCACGGTAGCCGGCCGCAGGCCCAGACCCTGTTCCTGAAGCTGAAGGCGCACGCCACTGCACCGGGCGGTGGAAAACCGGTGACGGGGATCCGAGCCGACGAACGCAAATGTACGATGCCCCAGCCCTGTGAGATACCGCGCGGCTTCCTGCCCCGCGGCGATGTTGTCATTGTCGACTGCCACCGTTTCATTTGGATGACTCGAAGGCTGCCCGATCTGGACATAGTCGATGCCTTCGTCATACAGATAGTCCACCACAGGGTCATCCTCCCGGGAAAAGAGGACGATCCAGGCATTGACCAGCCGGTTCCGGGCATGGGCCTGGACACTGTCAAGAAGCTCGGCATCATCCTTTCCGGTGATCAGGGCTGTCAGGACTTTTTTCTCGTTGCACAACTGGGTGATGCCCCGGAGCACTTCGAGAAAGAATGGATTTTCAAAGGAAGAAGTCCGGGAAGAAGGCAGAATGATGCCCACAGTCCGCAGACCGGTTTCCTGCTGTGCCAGGGCTGCGGCCGGTGGTTCATATCCCAGCTGTGCCATGGCCTGCCGGACTTTTTCCTGTGTTTTCAAAGAGATGGAGGAGCTGTTGCGGCAGGTGCGGGACACCGTGGAAGGAGACACCCCTGCCAGCGCGGCTACATCGCGGATCGTCGCAGCCATATGTTCACCCTTTCTAATGATTCGGATTCAGCTTCCTGGAAGGAAATGAGATAGAATCCGGCCGATGCAGGTTTCACGGATTGCGGAAACAGCATGCATCAGCAGCGAGCCGGATGGTCAGTATTGCATCCGGTGTATGCAACAATGGTAGCATGAAACCGTTTGCGGGGTATGCAATATTTGCATAAAATTTCGAAAAAATCGCAAATTACTGGATTTTGTCCAGAGACTTTCCGGTTTATCCGGGCATTTTGCTTGTATTTGTCGCAAATCATGAAATTATTTTCGGAAATTGTTGCGGAAACCATTGCATAAACAAATTCTCCGAAATACAATGAAAGCACTTACCGAGAAGGAGGGAATGACAGTGAAAGACAGACAGAATGAATCCATTCTGATCGTGCTGCCCCTGGATGGAGAAATCGTTGCCATCGACCAGGTTCCGGACCCGATTTTTTCCGGAAAAATGATGGGTGACGGTGCAGCGGTGATTCCGGAAAACGGAAAAATCGTTGCACCGGTGGACGGCACCCTCAGTATGATCGCACCAACGAAGCATGCCTTCGGATTCAAGACCGAAAGCGGCCAGGACATCCTGGTGCATGTGGGACTCGAAACCGTGGGACTGGAGGGTGAGCCCTTCACCGTACATGCGAAAGTCGGCGACAAAGTGAAAAAAGGTGACTTGATTGCCGAAGTGGACCTGGATCTGCTGAAGGAAAAGGGCATCAACCCCATTACACCGGTCATCATCTGCGGCAACAGCAGCAGTCTGGTGATCGAGACAGCTTCGGGCAAGGGAAAAGCCGGGGAAACAGCCATCCTGACCCTGACACCGAAAGCGGAAGAAGCAGAAACCACAGCAGTATCTGCCGAAACTGGTGACAGCCGGCCGGCAGCGGAAAAGAAGGAAGCCAAAGCAGGCAAAAAGCCGGAAGAGAAGAAAAAGAAGCGGAAGCTGAACATCAACTTCGATGTGCTCCAGAAATTCGGGAAGGCGCTCATGGTCGTGATCGCCGTCATGCCTGCAGCCGGCCTGATGATTTCCCTGGGCAAGCTCGTGGCCATGACCGGTGCATCCGTTCCTGTGATTCTCACCATTGGTGCAGTCATGGAGAACATCGGCTGGGCCATCATCAACAACCTGAACCTGCTCTTCGCGATCGCCATCGGCGGCAGCTGGGCGAAGGAACGCGCAGGTGGTGCCTTTGCGGCATCCATTGCCTTTATTCTCATCAACAGCATCACCGGACAGATCTTCGGTGTGACACAGGCCATGCTTGCGGATCCCGCGGCTGTGACCCACACGCTGTTCGGTCAGGAAATCGCCGTGGATGGCTACTTCACGAGTGTGCTCGGGGCCCCGGCACTGAACATGGGTGTGTTTGTGGGCATGATTGCCGGCTTCACAGGCGCGATCATTTACAACAAATACTATAATTACCGCAAGCTGCCCGATGCGCTGGCGTTCTTCAACGGCAAGCGTTTCGTGCCCCTGGTGGTCATTGTATGGTCTGTGATCATTTCCCTGGTTCTCGCCATTGTATGGCCCATGATCCAGCTGGGAATCAACGAATTCGGTGTCTGGATCGCCAACTCCTCCGAGACATCGCCAATCCTGGCGCCGTTCATCTACGGAACCCTCGAGCGTCTGCTGCTGCCCTTCGGCCTGCATCACATGCTGACGATCCCGATGAACTACACCTCCTTCGGCGGTACATATGAAATCATGACAGGTGCCCAGGCAGGGACACAGGTATTCGGACAGGATCCTCTGTGGCTGGCATGGGTCAACGACCTGATCAACTACAAGAATGCCGGTGACATGGCGGCGTACAACGAGCTGCTGCAGACCGTGACTCCCGCGCGCTTCAAGGTCGGTCAGATGATCGGCGCGACGGGTCTGCTGCTGGGCATCACCTTCGCGATGTACCGCTGCGTGGATGCAGACAAGAAAAAGAAGTACAAGGGCATGTTCATTTCCCTGGCGCTGGCTGTCTTCCTGACAGGTGTGACAGAACCGCTGGAATTCATGTTCATGTTCTGCGCCGTGCCTCTGTACATCGTGTATGCCCTGCTGCAGGGATGCGCCTTCGCACTCGCGGGCATCTTCCACCTGCGGCTTCACAGCTTCGGCAACCTGGAGTTCCTGACGCGGATCCCGATGTCGCTGAATGCCGGCCTGCAGGGCGACCTGATCAACTTCGTCATTGCGTGCATCGCGTTCTTCGCCATCGGCTACTTTGTGGCGTACTTCATGATCCGCAAGTTCCACTATGCAACACCGGGGCGTCTGGGCAACTACCAGACCGATGATGATGACTCCGCTGCATCCGATGGAAACAAGGCGGCATCCGGTGACGGAAACAGCCAGCCGGAACGCATCATTGCGCTGCTGGGCGGCCGCGAGAACATCGTGCTGGTGGATGCCTGCATGACGAGGCTCCGTGTGACGGTGAAGGATCCGGAAAAAGTGGCAGATGCCGCGGCGTGGAAAAAAGAAGGCGCCATGGGTCTGGTGCGCAAGGACTCCGGCATCCAGGCGGTCTATGGACCGAAGGCCGATGTCCTGAAATCCGATATCAACGACATTCTCTAGGACAGGATTCCCTGCCTTCTTCGGGCGGACCGCGGCTCATGACCCGGTTCGCCTTTTTTATACCCGGACCCGCTGCAGCGGCGGACGGGCAGATGCCGCCGGCTGCAGCCCTGCACAGGTCTGGGAGCCGACAGAGAAAAAGAGAAAGGACTCTATGAAACTGCTGACACTGAACACCCATTCCCTGGAAGAATCCGGGATGCCTGAAAAACAGGCAGCGTTTGCGAAAGCCGTGACCCGGTTCCGGCCCGATGTCATTGCCCTCCAGGAAGTCAACCAGCACAGGAATGCCGCGGCTGTGCCGATGCCCGAAGGGTATGTCCCTGCACAGCAGGCAGTGGTTCTCCGACGGGACAATCACGGCCTGGCCGTGGCCCGTCTCCTGGAACAGGAAGGCCTGCACTATCAGTGGAGCTGGCTGCCTGCAAAGGTGGGCTATGACAAATACGATGAAGGCCTGGCACTGTTTTCCAGAAAGCCGGTCCTGGAAACCGCGGATCTTCTGGTTTCGCGCACAGACGACTACTTCAATTACCGGACCCGCAGACTGCTGGGGATCCGCACGGAAGACGGATGGTTTTTCACGGTCCACATGAGCTGGTGGAACGATCCGCAAGAGCCCTTTGCCAGGCAGTGGGAAACGCTGCTGGACCTGCTTCCGAAGGACGGTCCCGTATATCTCATGGGGGATTTCAACGGTGATGCACAGGTATCCGGCCAGACATATGACCTGGTGAAGGCCTCTGGTTTCTGCGACACCTATGACCTGGCACAGACAAAGGACGAAGGCTGGACGGTCCAGGGTGTGATCGATGGCTGGCGCGACCAGGCTGCGGTGCCTGCCCGCCGCATCGACCAGATCTGGGCCCGCCATCCCGTGACTGTACGCTCCAGCCGCGTGGTCTTCAATGGGGCAGAAGAACCGGTGATCTCTGATCATTTCGGCATCCTGACTGAACTGCAGCCGGAAGAAGAACACTGACAGACCCACTGCACAGCGGTAATGGCTCCCGCATCCGATGATGCCGGGGCCCTTTTTCCATGTTTTGACAGCCTGTATCAGAAGCAGCGACTCCGGCAGATGCACAGCCGGGTGCAAAACCGGACAGACACAGCCGGTATCGGCACAGGGGGACGGGAGCCGCAAAAAAAGAGTATGCGCTTGCAGAAAGCGAATGAAAGGAATGAAAGCTTCACCCTTGGTATACTTTCAGACGATGAATTACTGCAACCAAGGAGGCATGTACAATGGAAACAATGCTGCAGTTTTTTGAATGGAATCTTCCTGACGACAGCCAGCTGTGGAATCAGGTGAAGGAAGCCGCGCAGGGACTCAGGGAAGCGGGCTTCACGAAGGTGTGGCTGCCGCCTGCCTACAAGGGCCAGGCCGGGCGCACGGATACCGGGTACGGGGTGTATGACATGTACGACCTGGGGGAATTCAATGCGAAGGGGACCGTCAAGACAAAGTACGGTGCCCGCCAGGAATACCTGGATGCGGTGAATGCCCTCCGAAATGCGAAGATCGACGTGGTGGCGGACATCGTGTTCAATCACCGGATGGGATCGGATGCGACGGAAACCATTCAGGCGACAAACATGAACTGGCAGAACCGGAACGAACCGATGGGTCAGCAGCATCAGGTGGAGGTGTGGACAAAGTACACATTCCCGGAGCGCAACAACAAGTACTCGAGCTTCACCTGGGACTGGAATGATTTCACGGGAACCGACTATGACCAGTCGACGGGAGACAAAAACCTGCTGCAGTTTGAAGGCAAGTCCTGGAATGAAAATGTATCCAGGGAACAGGGCAACTTTGACTTCATCATGGGCGATGACGTGGACTTCAATGAAAAGGAAGTCGTGGAGGAGCTCTGCAACTGGGGGCGCTGGTATGTGCAGACGGCGCGGATCAACGCATTCCGGCTGGATGCGGTGAAGTCCATTGATTCGACGTTCTTCCCGGGCTGGCTGAAGGCCATGGAGAAGGAGCTGGGAAAGCCGGCCTATGCCGTCGGCGAGTTCTGGACACAGTATGTCCAGGAACTGGATCAGTACCTGGAGGACTGCGGCCATTCCATGGCGCTGTTCGATGTGCCCCTGCACTATCACTTTATGCAGGCGGGGCAGTCCAATGGCGGCTATGACCTGCGGACCATCTGGCGGGATACACTGACAGACCACCAACCGGGGTATGCCTGTGCCTTTGTGGACAACCATGACACCCAGCCGGGGCAGGCCCTGGAGTCCTGGGTTCCCAACTGGTTCAAGCCCCAGGCCTATGCCATGATCCTGCTGCGGAGCCAGCCGTGCCCGTGTGTGTTCTACGGGGATCTCTATGGCATGAAGGACGGCAGCAACGGCCCTGTGCCGTTTCTGTGGGACATGGTGTGGATCCGGCGCAATCTGCTGAGCAACGTACTGACGGATTACTGGACGGATGACCCCCAGATGCTGGCGTGGCTCGTACGGGGAGAACACCCGGTATTCGTGATCCTGACCGAAGGCGACTGGAAGCAGTATACGGTGCAGGAACCGGACATCGCGGGACGCACATTTGTGGACATCACCGATCCGGATCACAAAGTCACAGTGAATGAAAACGGCGAAGGCACCTTCACGTGCCGTCCGGGGTCCCTGGGAATCTATGTGACGGAAGAAGACTGGGCCAGGCGGGGCGAAGGACAGATCCCGCTGATGAGCCCGGTGCCTGCGCAGGCGGCGGAGGTCACCGGCGGATCCCAGGCCGGTGAGCGGGAAGAAACAGACCCGGAGCGGTTTGTGCTCAGTGAGCCCTCCATGGCGGGGCAGGTCTTTGTGGACATCACGGATCCCGGCCGTCGTGTGGTGGCGGATGAGAGCGGAGAAGCCGTGTTTGAACGCGGGGATGGCCCGGCCGGTGTGTTTGTCACGGAGGAACAGTGGAACCGCTTCGGCGGGCAGTGATCCGTCGTTTGATGCCGGCGGACGAAGACTGAATCCGGAAGTCCGATGCGGCAGGTCATCACCCGGTGGCCTGCCGTTTTCCAAAGGGCGGGCCTCCTGCGGAGAAGGCCGGTCCCGGACAGGACCGGGACACAGATCTGTGCAGTCGGCGGAAGAATCCGGCAGCGGTGACAAGATGGAGGGGCTTGTTACATAGAAAAAATAATCTTAAATTTCACTTTAGACCATTTGGCACTAAATTCAGGAATGGTGTAATAAATTCCAGCCGGTGCCGCACAAGCCGGGGATACAATTTCACCATCGAAGAAAATCCGGTGAATCAACCCAGGTTTATCGCAAAACCTGATCGGACAGACATAAAGCAAGGAGGGATGCTATGCAGTACGGATATACTATGACGGATGCCACCCGGCAGATCGAGCCGTTTTGTGCGGGGAAGATTTTTCTGGACCAGAGGGGAGACGAATCCCGTCCGGGGTTCCGCCAGCTGCTGCTCACCCTGCGCAAAGGAGATACTGTGACGATTCCCTCCTTGTCGTGTCTTGGCAGCACACTGCTGCAGCTGAGCGTGAACTGGGAATAGCTCAC
>ERZ778503.2226-NODE-2226-length-11195-cov-7.307181_pt1 | contig 11195 bp, 9 predicted proteins | sample MGYA00510047_ERZ778503 | MGnify/ENA primary metagenome ERZ778503 (study PRJEB29527, sample SAMN07138965) | mouse gut metagenome | material: feces | host: mouse | place: China:Nanjing | collected 2016-01-25 ... | reverse complement strand
TTTAACAAAAAAACTTAAAAAATGTATATCTTTTTCATTCATGCGTTTAATCTGTAATCTGAAATGAAAAGAATAATCATGCTAAAGGGCATACTTGCAAAAAATAGAATAGGTAATGAGGAAAGATGATTGATAATCGCTGATTATCAGTGGGTTAAAAAATAAAGGTGTTAGTCAACAAGTGTGTTGGTAACATTTATAGCACTATATATAGATGTTGGTAAAACCAAAATATTCATAAATATAGGGGTTCAAGTGGTTGCATAAACCGCCAAACAGAGTCACCAATACAGTTATTGACTAACACCAAAATAAATTATTTATAGATGGGAAGTGAAAAAATGGATGAAAAAAATCCACTGTTAGTAAGCGTAATAATCCCAACTGCACAACGAGATGCAACTATTATTTTGCGTGCTATATCTAGCGTTCTCAATCAGAGTTATCCAGTATTAGAAGTAATTGTAGTTGATGACAATATCGAATTAAGCTTGAGTTCAGAAATCAAAATGGTACTCAAAAATATACCACAGGTAAGATACATAAAGAACATCGGAAGCCACGGAGCTTGTGCAGCACGGAATGTTGGAATTTCCTGTGCAGAAGGAGAACTGATTGCCTTTTTGGATGATGATGATGAATGGTTACCTGAAAAAATAGAACGCCAAGTACAGATTTTTACAAAAGATGTTGTCTTAGTATATTGCAACGGTTGGCGGGTGGACGATCGTTGCGATCCCCCGCTTATAATGCCATATCGACAAAAAAAAGATTTTTTTTCGTCCGTTTCCTATGAATCTTTGCTGGAAAAGAACCATATTGGAACAACAACTCAGCTTCTTGTGCGGAAAAGTGCACTGGAGCAGATTGATGGATTTGACACTCGATTTCCTGCGCGTCAAGATTATGATCTATGTCTGCGCTTGACTAAATTAGGACGAGCTGTGGGCGTTGAATCATTTCTGTTTCGTCACTATTTGCACAGCGGAGAACAGATATCCAGATCGAGCGAGGCCTCTCTGAATGGGTATTTGCTAATCTTTGATAAATATAAAAAAGATCTGCAAAATAACACAAAAGGTCTATGTAGCCTTTTTTTTACGATTGCCCGAATGCAACGATTACAGTACCATATATTTAAATCTATTTATTACTATTTTCGAGGTGTTTTTCTCGTCCCATCCAGATGGCGGGAAGGACTTAATGAATTAAAGAATCAGAAACCAGTATAAAAATTGGAGGAATACAAATGAAACATCCACGTGTTAGTGTCATTATTCCGTTAAAAGATACTCTTCCCTATTTTAAAAAGTGCTGTGACTCTTTATTTGTACAAACTTGTAGTGATATGGAAATCATCATTGTGGACGATGCTTCATCACAAGACATTTCTGGCTTTTTAGATCGCTATGACCATACCCAAAAGTTAGTCTATTTACGCAACGAAGTTAGCTTGGGACCTGGTGCCTGTCGAAATCAGGGGTTGGATATTGCACAGGGGCAGTATATTTCTTTCTGCGACAGTGACGATTGGGTTGACCTGAATTTTTATGAGCATGTTTGTAATCACTTGGATAAAACGACAGCTGACCTTGCCATGGTATCAATGAAAAGGGAGTTCCCGTTCAGAAATAAGGATAACGAAACTTATATGTGTCACTATAGTCAACATTATACTTTAAATCCCGAAATAGCTATTCATGCTATGTGTGGCGATTATGATAATATTGGCATTAAAGTGGCGTCAGCCTGTATGAATAAAATCTATCGTCATGATTTTTTGCAAAGGATTAATGCACGGTTTGAGGAAGGAGTATACTATCAAGGAACTATGTTCTCTATCTTCACATTTTTGCGTGCAGCAAAAATCAACTGCATTCCGAATGTTACATATCATCATTTCAGAAGGAAAGGATCTATTATTCAGTCTTTTGATGTTAAACATATAAAGGATTTTGGTAGCTGTTGCCAAACACTTCGAAAATATTTTGTGGATATGGATCAATTTGAAACCTATAAAGACAGCTTCTATCGAAAATGTATTTTCTTATTTGACCTAGTCATCCAAGAAATATTTGAATACGTGCCTAGCGAAGATCTCAAAAAAAAGTATATTCAACAGATGCTAGAGCAATGCCTTAACGCTGTGTCAGCGGAAGAATGGTTGACTTTTTTGGATGCAGAGACAATACGTCGGCACTTGCAACCAGATATTCATGACACAACGTTATACTAAGAAGATTTTGTCCTTACCATGTAATTCTAAGGTCGAGATAATAGGTATCTGGCAGAAAAGGAGCACCGCACCAAAATTGGATTACAATTTTCTTCACCGAAGTCTTCTCTAGGACAGAAATGTTATGCTCTGGAATTTTGGCATATGATTCTATTGAAAGAAAAATCTCATATGCCTGTTGCAAAGATTGAATCGCTTGCTGAGGCTCATTGTTTCGCAGATTATGAAGCGCCATCGTCTCGTGATAAAATCCCATTGCGCGTTGGGATAGGTTTCGGATCATAAATATTTCAGAATACAAATAACGACTTCCTGTTTCAATATCACCCATCCAATAAAAATAGGTTGCCATCGCAAAATTCCGTTTTCGATAGTTATTATGTTGTTGTATTTTCATTTCTTCATGGATTGTGGTCAGAGCTCCTATAAGAGCCAGATTATTTTTAAGCACTATGTCATAGTATAAACGGGAAAATTCTCCAAATAGATACATTTTGTGGTTTATGTCATAGTGTTTTTTAAAATATTGTATACCTTCTTCAAGCATGTAATAGCTTTCTTGGATATTGACTACAATCCTTGTCAATGCGAAACGTATTTTTGTATTATAATACCGATCTATGAATCCATACTCTCTACTATCTTGCATTTCCAGATTGTATGGAGCAGTCAAGGTTACCTTGCCTAATTCCGATTCCACAAAGCTTTTAATGGCCATGAAATCATGAAATTTTAATTGGGTATTGATTTCTCCTACAAAAAAACCATATTTCTGCATCTTTTTTAATGTTGAGATTCCCGCCTGAACATCTTCTAATACCTTATAATAACGAATATTTTCAAAATCACTGTTTGCTAGTTCCCACTGTGCACGCAAGCAGATTTGGAGCAATTGCTCCTCCACGCTATCTTTACATCTAATAATAATTTGCTCAAAATGTTCTCGGGGATTTTTCACATTGCTTTGCATGTGAGCAGCGTGAGAATAGGAAAAGTACATCTGTAAAAACAGTGTGCGATTCATCATCCTGCCCTCTAATATATGTCGTGGTGCCTCATGTTCAAGCTGTATTTTTCCAATATAGGTAACAGAGTTGTATTGTTTTTTATTGGATAATGCAATAATCTCTTGTGCTGCTTGACACAATGCCGCCGGAGAGCGTTCGTTTTCTAGAACCATTCGTAAACGATCTTCATTTGAAATAAGTGTGTTATCCTGTTGCATGCAGATGTTAAAACGGCTACGATAAATTTCTCTAATTGCTTCATTGCTCGGAATTAGACGATTATATAAGTCATATCGTACCAAGTCATTTTCAAGCAAAGATGTTAGCCATGGTGTAGGAGTTTCGGGTATTTGAACTGGGGTATAGGAGAAAAAGACAGAATCGCATAGAGCACGGCATTCTGGATATTGTTCAAATAGTTTAATAAACTTTGCACTTGTGTCTTTCCCCCAAACGTCACTATACTGAAAAATTCGTAGTGCGGCTAATAACTGTTCAGTCGTTTCAATTACATTAGATTCTAATGAAACATATTGTGCAAATGCAAACAACTCGCCCGCAGTTAGGCTGCCTGACAGCAGAAGATTTTTTGTAGTTTCCTTTACTTGTAACGATCCACCCATAACAGCAGTGATGTCTTCGATGGAGAGTTGATAATGATAGACCTCTATGTCACAATGAGAAACAAAGTCTAACCAACGTTCCTGACCAAGGGTACTTTCATCCACTGTTATAACTATGTAAATAGGTACTTTTCGATTTTGGAGCTCGATCAATAACTTTTTGAAGAAAAAGAACAGTGAATCGGACAAACTGTGTACATTGTCTAGATAGACAATTCGCGCATTTATTCTCATGCTGTGTGGCAAGAAATCTTCTGGAATACATTCCTGTATTAAAAAATCGACCAACGCATTATAGTTATGACGCAGTTGGATTAGTTTATGAACTTGCTCAATTGTATGATCATTTTCCAAGCGATTTAGGTAGTTTGCATCAATCTCGTCAGGAGCTAAATAGGGGAATAGCAAAAAAAGAATAAAGTCAACGAGTAGCAAACTATTGTCCGTATCAGAAAAGGAAAACGAACGATAAAATAGATACTCCTCAGCAAGAACTGGATCAGATGCTAATTGTTCTAACATTTCGGTCTTACCACTACCGCTTGTCGCTGATATCACATAATACATGCAGTGATTCTTCCTTAAAAATTGCTTTAGCGTTTTTCGAATATTCCCTATAATCCCTTTTTGCCCAGGCAATTCGTGGTGTACACTAGGCTGAGAAGAAAAATGGATAAAGTTTGATGGAAATACTTCAACATTATCCAATAAAAAGTAAAATGAATTTTCATCTGGTAATTTTGAGGAAAGAACAATTTCAAATTTAATTGGGTTATTACCTGGGTGCAGTTCAAAAGTATGTTTCCCGCATAGTGAAATCCCTCTGCAGCGTCGATTTTTCCGCAAAGTTACAGTTCTATTATTTTCACAATATACAGAAAAATGACCGACATATCGTTCATTGCCATACAAAATTTTACAAGGCTCCGCAAAAGCCACAGAATCTGAGCTTCGTTGATAAAAGTCTATTTCTTGTGTAAGATATAAGTCCTCAGATTGTTCTAACACATCATCTGAAGTCAAAGGTGGAAAAAATTTTTGATAAATAGACTTATTTTTACACAACCAGTTTTCTAAAATAGGTCTGGTACAAAACTGAATATCATGGCAAGGCGTTGCTTTTGTGAGTGCATTGCGTATATCAATAATCGTTTTCGCACGAATTGCAATGTTCGTAACAAAAATAACCTTTTTTACATCTCCAGCCAATATAGCACTGACGATTGTGGCATCCAATCGATACCTAGTAACAAGGGTTTGTTCTGTAGAATATTTTGCTTCCATCCACCACTGAGTTTTCTGCCTTTCGTTTGACTGGTATCCGAATACATATGCAATCGCATCTGTATTCCCGTCACGGGTTTCTCCAGTCCTTTTCCATGAAGGGTTTGGAAATTGCGTTTCCACAAATAACAGAGCAAGCTTTTCAAATCCACGAAATCCTTCTTCTATTTTTCCCCACGCTATTTCCATTTTTTATTTTACCTACCTCAGTCTTTTTGATCGATAATCAGCGATTATCATTCACTTTTTCCCATTATCATACTCGACTTATATCCAAATATCTTATAAAATTCCTACTCTTGTCATTTCTCACAAGAATATTTTGTATTATTTTATCACTTTTTATCTAAACCAACAAGGGACAGAATTGGCCAAAACTTTTCTTTATACTGTTGAAAACTTTTCGTCCAGTATCTATAAACAGCTGTCAGATGCAAAAACTGCTTACCAGAAGAGGAACGCATTAAGAGATACTATCGTAATTGAACTGCTCTTTGCTACAGAAATGCGAATCTCTAAACTCTACTCCTTGGATGTAAAAAGTGTAAGCTTATATGATCGAACAATATTGATTTATGAAAAAGGCTCTAAAAAAAGTACAACTTGGAGATGATGATGTTGTCTGTACTCTGGAGCGGTATAAAAGTGACTTTCAGACGGAAATACAAAGCTGCAGTCATTTCTTCTCAACCCTAGAATGGTAAAAACTGTCAGATTAGGTTTCCGCAGAATAATAAACAAATACCTCTCTTACTACAATTGATCTGTACATCACTCCCCATATGTTCCGTCATACCTTTGCTGCAGGTCTATTGAAGACTGATGTCGATATGTGATATATTCAGGAAATATTGGTGCATAGTTTAATTAATATTACTTAGATTTATACACATGTTGCTATGTCTAAGCAGAAAGCTATTCTTTCAACCAAGCATCCTCGAAAAGATTTCAGATATAGTTTTAAGGACATCATATAAACAAGTACTATCTTATTTACATGATGCCTTTATACTTATAATTTGACTGATAATCCCGTATTATACGCTAAATTATTAAAAAATATGTTTAACGGGCAGATTTTTTACAATTGAACTAGTTGAAAATCTGATTAAATATTGAATATAAAGAGGAAATAATGGATAAAGAATATGTATTACCACAAGATTTAATAGTTTTTATTTCAGGCGTTCCTGGTGTTGGAAAAACTACAATTTCCAATGAACTCCTTAATACTCATAAAGAATTTAGGCTTGTTGAAGAAACAGATATAATACGAGAGGTTATAAGAGGATACGGAAGTTATCTAACCGAAGTTGGCATATTGCATAGTGAAGACATTTACCCACATAATATTTTTTTAAGTTATGAAATGGCTACGCGGCAATGCCATATCATGAAAAATTCCATTATAAATATAGTCAAACGTCAGCAACGAAAACAAATTCCATCAATAATAAATGGTGTGCATATAATTCCAGAAGAATTATATGCACATATGCCATTTTCTAACGTTCTATACTTTATTTTGTATGTAGACTCAGAAGAAGTGTTATGGAAGCGTTTAAAAAATAGAGACTCACAGAAATATACACACAACTGCGTTCCTGTTTTATATAAAACAAATGTTGAATTGCAAAACAGTATTCAACGAATTCCACAAAAATCATGTAGATTATATTCAATTAATGTAAGTAGCCTTTCAGTTGAAAATACTATAATGAGGATAGATAAAATTTTCAATTCTTTATTTGGATAGGTTAAAACATATTGATAGCTGATTCCCAAATTGCGCAATACTTTTTTATGCATTCTTTTCCTTTATCAGAAGATGCGCTAAATACTTCAAATTTATTATTTGTCATGATATTAGGCATACCATTTATATCAAAATGCGGTTTTGCATAAATAATACAATTATCTACCCTTATTATAATTTCTTCACGTCGGTTAGAATACATTTTAAAGCATTTTTGTAATACTTTGTTCGAACCTACCGTCTTTTTGGCACGAGAAATTGTTGTACGCAATTCAAGCTCAAATATATCTTGATCTTTATGGGCAAAATGAACTTCTTCGGCAGAAGGATCTAGGAATAGAATTCTAAAATCTATTCCGCCCATATTAGGTTGGACAGATTTTTTGTCTAAATAATCAAATAATTCATTAAAATTACCGCCAAAAAGCTTCATGTTTTTTCGTCCATATATCCATAAATATTTACCAGTATATAAAAATGATTGTATTATTGCCTTCCACAATTCAAAAGTCTCAAATCCAGACAAAAAATATGCTACTTTATCTCGATAAAAAGGACTATTTATCGTAAATTTATCAATTGAAATTAGCTTTTCAATAAGATCTTCACATTGAATATCAATTTGGCGATATTTTTCTTTTGTTTCATTTACACTTTCTTTGAATGAATCAATGAGAGAATCAATATAGGATGTTTTCTTCAATGAAAAGGCTTCAATAAAATCGTTTTCGAAACTATCTTTGTATATATCAAGTTCTCTTTTTATATTCATTGGATTATCTATCCATGAATGCCATAATGTATCTTTATCAAACAAAAAAGGAATAACACGTTTATGAAGTCCACTAGCATATCCGGCTTCATATAATAACCATGGTGATTTTTTATTTTCAGATGTAAAACAAAGTATTAAGGTATCACATTGTTCGATATGTTGGATAATCTTGTTTTGAACATGTTCTCCTGCATGAATGTCTTCCTCTGACATAAAGATTTCCGTACTAGGCATTAAGGTTTCTAAAATATTTTTGGTATTTTTTGCCAGCTCTCCGCTTTTTGCTTTTGACCAACTAATAAATATTTCGTTCATTTTTTAAACCTCTCTTACCAGTAGTTTTTTAAACAATAATACGGGATTATCAATCACTTTTATCTATTATCAAACTTAACTTTCATCTAAATATCTTACAATACTACTTCTTTTGTCATTTTCTACAAGAGTATTTTGTACTATTCTATCACTTTTTAGATTATCCAACAAGGGACAGAATTGGCCAAAACCGTATATATCAATAAATAAACAATTCCTTTTCACCCTTTATAAGAATAACAATACCAAAAAGCCATATTTGCAAAAAAGTTTTTCATCTTTAAATAAATATAAGTGTTAGTCAATACCTGTACATGTCACAGTACTTAGACTCCATCAAAATACTGCATCAACGCACCTATCAACTAACACCTATATTTTATTGGCACAGTAATACCATATTTTCTCCGGCTGTCTCCAATAATCTGTACAGATACTCTACCTGTTTCTCCGTCTTGTTTGCAAGGCACTTTTGAAAGCGGCCAGTCTGATTCTTTTCTGTACCAAATAAGAGATAATCCGTAGTAACTTCCAGGATCTGTGCTATCTCCATCAGTTTGTCCACCGAACATGAAGTTTCCCCGTTCTCAATCCTCTGCAGCTGGCGTTCACTGGAATAATCCAAGCGCGCTGCCAGTTCGGACTGTGTTAATCCCCTTTTTCTCCTCATCTGTTTCAATCTGGCACCTACGGCCTTCTTATCATAATACTGCATTCCGCACTCTTTTCCGACGTCTGTTTATTTGCTCGAGCTTCTCCCATTTTACGACAGACGTGTGCTTTTGAAGAGTGACTAAACCAGCTATTTCAGGGTGAATATTGTACACCTTTTGCAAATCTGAATTGTGACAGCACGCAAAAAGGACAGGGCTGCTATTCATTCAGATAACAGTCCTGCCCTTTTAAAAGCTGCTCAACCATATGCAGGACAAACTCTACTTCACCTTTACTTCTCTGTCCAACCATAAAATTGAATCGCTCTGTATACTTTTCCGGCTGATCCCGGCTCATCAGTGCTGCCGGGGTGGTTTCCAGCGCCTGCACAATGCCCAGGTATGTATCGAGGCTCATTGACCTCCTCCCATGTTCTATGCCCTTGACCGTATCCACAGATATGTCGGCTTTCTCCGCAAGCTCCGCCTGTGTAATATGGAGCCTTTCGCGTTCCTTTCTGATGTTTCCGGCTATCATTCTGTATAAATTCTTCCTGTTATCCATTGACTGCCCTTTCTGCCTTTTATTCTGTCCGGGACATGGTTTAACCACGCCCTGCACAGTATAACAGAAAAAAACATGAAATCAAGCAAAGTGTAACACTTTGTCGGTTAAGTGTAATACTTTGTTGAAAACTTACCCGCAATCAGGAAAACTGCCACCAGTACGAGGCTGCTGTATCCTGCATAAAAATAATCCAGCCTGTCAATGCAGTACAGCGTCACAAGGGTACAGGCCTGCCATCCTGCAATGCAGCGGCTTATCCTCCTGTAATAAGAAAAATCTTCATCACCGAGTGGCTTGTTGATACTTTCCACCGGGCTTAACGCCAGTATTACCACTATCACGGCAAGACCGACGATAATAACTGCCATCAGGTAAAACGTGTCTGCCCAGTCACACAGGTATGCCGGGATAAATAAGATTAATATGGACGCAGCAAAACATCCTGCCCTGCTTTTACAGTGTATGCCTCCGCTGAAACTCCTGAGCGATCCATAAAATAACAGAAAGACCAGGATATTTCCCAGTCTCCCTGTTATCAGTCCGAACAGGAAGGACGCCAGAAGGTTTCCTGCCACTGCCACGCCGTTCTCTATCCCATATCTGTACAGCCCGGCATCATCTTCTGGTATAATCCCCCTGCTGACAAGTGTTATGGTAATCTTTTCTGCCACTGCCGCTGTCACCTTCATACTGCTGCCTCCCCTAAATCCTGCGCAGCTTTTCTGCACCGTCAGGCAGTTTGTCCTGTCCGAGCACGAACCAGCAGCATGTACGTACATTCACTGTCGTCACTTTCAGCGCTGCCGACGCGACACCTTTCAGTGCCATATCCCCCATTTTGTCCACTTCCTTCTTCACTGCTACATTCAAATTTTTCATGATGTTTCTTCTCCTTTTTATTTTGGGTAACTATAGGAAATTTTTTATGCGTATCAGCTGCATTTATTTCTACAGTTCCATATTGTCATGAACTCATTTCAAAGTGTTATCCATACATTCCACAGTATAACACATAAATCATGAAAATTTTTCAAAGTGTAACAGATTGTCGGTTAAGTGTAAAACTTTGTATTTTTCACATCGCTTTTCTTTGTACAAATTCCCAAAAGCAAACATTTTTTCTTATTTTGCAATTCAAATTTTATCTTCAGACCTCTCTTTGACTCTGAATACGTGGTTATTTGTCTTTCATGCACTCTGCTATAATACAAAATTTTTAACTGTATATCTGTTTTCCGATAAATTGATACATAACAATGCACTACTCCACTCCGGGCAAAGAGACACTAATCCTGCCTGCTCCCCGTGTTAATCAAACGTTATTGCGGCACATCACCCTTTTCATTCCCTGCCGCATCAATTCCATACATCATCAGCGATACCTCGAAAGCTGCCCCGTTATCCGTAAACTGGACTGTTCCGTTGTATTTCTCCACAACCCTGCGGACACTTGCGATTCCATATCCATGGGTATATGTATCTTTCTTCGTGGTTTTAAGATGTTTGTTTTTTCCGTTTTCCTTGCTGTTTGTGATCACAAGCAGAAGCCGTCCTGACATATACTTGTTTTCAACACTGATAAACCGTTCTGCCTCCGGCACTTTCCGGCAGGCTTCAATGGCATTGTCAAGCAAGTTCCCATACAGCACACCGATATCACCGTACTCAATCTGCATCTTTTGAGGAATATGAATCTGTGTATCTACCTTTATCCCTTCTGATTTTGCCGTGCCCAGTTTAAAACGGAGTACGGTATCCACCGAAGGATTTACTGAATAACAGTCTGTGTCAATCTGTCCAATCTCCCTGCCAAATGCCGAAATCTGCTCCAGCAGCGTTCCTGTATCCCCTGCTTCAACCAGGTGGTATAATCCCAGCAGTCTGTTTTCGAGGTTATGTTTTATTTTGTGTACATACATATTGCGTTTCTCCGCTTCGGCATAATAGATTTCCTTATAGCGCATCTCTTCCATATAAA
>ERZ778503.2219-NODE-2219-length-11225-cov-4.494808_pt1 | contig 11225 bp, 8 predicted proteins | sample MGYA00510047_ERZ778503 | MGnify/ENA primary metagenome ERZ778503 (study PRJEB29527, sample SAMN07138965) | mouse gut metagenome | material: feces | host: mouse | place: China:Nanjing | collected 2016-01-25 ... | reverse complement strand
GTTTGTCAAGGACTTGCATTTATAACAAGTAATTAAGCTGCGAATTTAAGGAATAAACAAAAAGGAGGACTTTTTTATACCTTTGCAGGGAATTTGTGAGCAGCATGTTAATAAAAAAAATCAATTCGCAGACGAAGATCGGGCAGCATGGCCCGATAGATGCGGCGCATATCACCCGGGCGGATTATGTCCGGTGGCTGACGGAATCCGACGAGGCTGCCGTAGAACGTCTTTTTGAGGCGGCTCGCAGTGTGGCCCTAGCGCATTTCGGTACGGGGATCTACGTACGCGGGTTGATCGAGATTTCCGCTTATTGTCGCAACGACTGTCTGTATTGCGGTCTGCGGCGTTCCAACCGGCAGGCTGCACGCTACAGACTGACGGAAGAGGAGATCCTGGCCTCCTGCCGGCGTGGTTATACGCTGGGATACCGTACGTTCGTGTTGCAGGGTGGGGAGGATCCTGCACAGTCCGATGATTGGCTGGCAAACTTGACCGCCCGCATCCGCACCGCATTTCCCGATGCGGCCCTGACGCTGTCGGTGGGTGAGCGTAGCGACGAGGCCTATCGTTGGTTTAGGGAAGCCGGGGCCGACCGTTATCTGCTGCGTCACGAAACTCGTAACGAGGCTCATTACGCCACCCTGCATCCTTCGGACATGTCGGCCGCCCGTCGCCGCCGCTGCTTGTACACGCTTAAAAGCCTGGGCTTTCAGACCGGTGCCGGCATGATGGTCGGTTCGCCCGGCCAGACGTTGGATCATTTGCTCGACGACCTGGCTTTTCTGGAGGAGCTAGACCCCGAGATGATCGGTATAGGGCCTTTCATTCCGGCCGCCCATACTCCCTTTTCCCATCGGAGTGCCGGTTCCGTTTCTCTTACCTTGCGTCTGATCGCCTTGCTGCGTCTGCGTTTTCCCAAAGCCCTTATTCCTGCCACTACGGCACTGGCCACGCTCGACCCGATGGGGCGGGAGAAAGGCATCCTGGCCGGTGCCAATGTGTTGATGCCTAACCTGTCGCCGCCCGGGGTGAGGGGTAAATACGGCATTTACGACGGCAAATGCTGCACGGGTGACGAAGCCGCCGAAGCTTGGCAGGCCCTGGACGACAGACTGAACCGTATCGGGTATCACATGGTCTGCGGGCGGGGTGATTACCTTTATTAAATAGAGAAAAATATGTATGATGTAAAATCGAATAAAGCCGGCGAGTTTATCTCGCATGATGAAATCCTGGCCACCATGGCCTATGCCCGACGGAACGCGGAGAACCGTGCGCTCATAGAAGCCATTCTGGAACGGGCGGAAACGGGGCGCGGACTGCCGCACCGCGAAGCCGCCGTGTTGCTGGAATGCCGTTTGCCCGACCTTACCCAACGTATGTTCGACTTGGCACGCCGCATCAAGCAACGTTTCTATGGCAACCGCATCGTGATGTTCGCTCCTCTCTACCTGTCCAATTACTGTGTCAACGGCTGTGTCTACTGTCCGTATCATCTTCCCAACAAGACCATCCGGCGGAAGAAACTGACGCAGGAGGAGATACGCCGCGAGGTGATTGCCCTGCAGGATATGGGGCACAAGCGTTTGGCTTTGGAGGCCGGCGAGGACCCCGTGAACAACCCGATTGAATATGTGTTGGAGAGCATCCGTACCATTTACGGTATCCGCCATCGCAATGGGGCCATCCGGCGGGTGAATGTGAATATCGCCGCCACGACGGTGGAGAATTACCGTCGTCTGCACGAAGCCGGCATCGGCACGTATATCCTGTTTCAGGAGACGTATCACAAAGAGAATTATGAAGCGTTGCATCCCACAGGACCCAAGCACGATTACGACTGGCACACCGAGGCGATGGACCGGGCCATGCAGGGAGGGATCGACGATGTGGGCATCGGGGTTCTGTTCGGTCTGGAAACTTATCGGTATGACTTTACGGGACTGCTGATGCACGCCGAGCATCTGGAAGCCGCATTCGGCGTAGGTCCGCATACCGTCAGTGTGCCCCGCCTGTGTATGGCCGACGGTATAGATACCGGCGACTTCGAGAATTGTGTGCCCGACGAGGTGTTCCATAAGATTGTGGCCGCCATACGCATTGCCGTGCCCTATACGGGGATGATCATCTCTACGCGCGAGAGCCGTGCCAGTCGCGAAAAGGTGCTCGAACTGGGTGTCTCGCAAATCAGCGGCGGATCGAGAACCAGTGTGGGAGGCTACGTACGGGAGGAGGGCGAAGAAGAGAACTCGGCGCAGTTCGACGTGTCCGACCGTCGCACTTTGGACGAGGTGGTGGCCTGGCTGCTCGATTTGGGCTATATCCCCAGTTTTTGTACGGCCTGCTACCGGGCCGGCCGTACCGGCGACCGTTTTATGTCGCTGCTCAAGGCCGGGCAGATTGCGAATTGCTGCCATCCCAACGCATTGATCACGCTCAAGGAATACTTGCAGGATTATGCTTCGCCAGCCACCCGCCGGAAAGGGTTGAGACAGATTGAGCGCGAACTGGACGCCGTGCCCGACGATAGGGTACGAGAGACGGCCCGGCGCTTTTTGCAGGCGATAGAAAAGGGAGAGCGCGACTTCCGTTTTTGAGGTAGGAGGAAGCGACCGTATGACGTAAACAGATCCGTAAGACATGGAACAGATACAGACAAGGAAAGAGGCTCCGCGCGGCAACCGTCTGCACATCGGCGTGTTCGGGCGCCGGAACAGCGGAAAGTCGTCGCTGGTGAACGCCCTGTGCGGGCAACAGGTGGCTGTGGTGTCCGACACACCGGGAACGACCACGGACGTGGTGGCTAAAAATATAGAGATAAACGGACTGGGCGCTTGTGTGCTGCTGGATACTGCCGGATTCGACGACGAAGGCGAGCTGGGCGCGCTGCGGGTGGAGCAGACGCGGCGTGCCGTAGAACGTACGGAGGTGGCGTTGCTGGTTGTGCCGGCCTCTGCAGTAGCTGTGGAAGATGCCGGGCGGTTTTTGCACGAAGGACCGGAACGGACATGGATAAATACTTTCAAGGACCGGAACATTCCCGTGCTATGCGTGTTGAGCCGGTCCGATTTTTCGGAGGTGTCCGAAGCCGGTCGGAAAGCTTTGTGTGCGGCGTGGGGGTGCGAGGCGGTAAGCGTGTCGGCCCGGACGGGCGCCGGACTGGAGACGTTGCGTCGGGCGTTGGCAGCCCTGACGGTCGATGCCGGCGAAACCGACGATCTGACCGCTTCTTTGGTTGCGCCGGGCGACGTGGTACTGTTGGTTATGCCGCAGGATATACAGGCTCCCCGGGGAAGGCTGATTCTTCCGCAGGTGCAGACACTTCGCAATCTGCTGGATAAGAAATGCACGGTCGTGAGTTGCACCACCGAACGTCTGGAGACGGCACTGGCCGGTCTGAGTGCTCCTCCGTCCCTCATCATTACCGATTCGCAGGTTTTTAAGGAAGTGGCTCCGCTTTGTCCGCCGGAAAGTCGCATCACCTCTTTTTCCATCCTCTTTGCCCGTCACAAAGGCGATCTCCGCTTGTACCGCCAAGGGGCCGAGACGCTGAAACGGCTGCGGGCGGGTGATCGGGTGCTGATAGCCGAGGCCTGTTCGCACGTGCCGCTCCGCGAGGACATCGGGCGGGTGAAGCTGCCCCGCCTGCTCCGTGCGCGTATCAGTCCCGATTTGCGTATCGAGGTGGTGTCGGGCAACGACTACCCGGACGATCTGACGCCGTATGCGCTGGTGATTCATTGCGGGGCGTGCATGTTCACGCGTCGGCACGTGCTGAACCGGTTGGCCCGGGCCGACCGTCAAGGGGTTCCGGTGACAAACTACGGCATCGCCTTGGCGGCTCTGAACGGCATCCTGGACCGGGTGGCTTTTCCCGGTTGAAAGAAACCGTCCCTTGTTTTCCCTTTTTGTTTTTTCGGACGGGCCGGTAGCCAACTTTTTCCCGAGCCGGAAGAAAAGGTCTCGTTCGATCGTCTCAAATTCTGTTTACGCCTTGGTTTGTATAAATCAAGGCGTGTTTTTTGTGTTTCAAGTCTTGATGTCTACAGTTCCGGTTTTAATGGGAAGAAACGGTGAGGCGGACGTGTGGTTGTTGCGTCGGAGAGGGAATTTTGACCGGCGGCGCAGCTCCGGTTTTTCCATCCGGTAACAGCTGTTTACTTTTTCGTGCCGTTTGCCGTCGGAAGTGAATAATTTACACTACCTTTGCATCCGTGTAAATTCAAAGAGACGAACCTATGGCATTGCATTTTAAAAGAACGACTTCCGTTCTTGACGATCTGACCTTACAGCTTGCTTTCGAAAAAGTATCGCATGTGCCGCAAATAGAACTGCGCGGCACGTTCCTGCCCGCCGAATGGTTTCCCCAAAGCGGTGTGCAGCTGACATGGCCGCATGCCGCAACCGACTGGCGTCCTGTGCTGGCCGAGGCCACGGCGTGCTACTTGCGTATGGCCTATGAGATCGCTTCGCGGGAGAAGCTCTTGATCGTCACCCCGGAACCGGATGCCGTGGAGGCGTTGCTGAGAGAACGGATGCCGGCGGCTGTGTTGCAGCATATAGGGTTGGCGGAATGTCCCACCAACGACACCTGGGCGCGGGACCACGGTTTCCTGACCTTGCTGTGCGAGGGCAAACCGGTGTTGCTCGACTACCGTTTCAACGGCTGGGGACTGAAATTTGCCGCCGACAAGGACAACCGCATCAACCGTCGTCTGTACGAAGCGGGACAGGTGGCGGGGACGTATGTCAGCCGGCTGGACTTTGTGCTGGAGGGCGGCTCTATAGAGAGCGACGGGCGGGGGACCTTGCTTACGACGTCCGAGTGCCTGATGTCGGCCAACCGCAACGAGACACTGAGCCGGGCCGAGCTGGAAGAGCGGCTGCGGCATGATTTGCACGCAGAGCGGGTGTTGTGGTTGGACCACGGCTATCTGGCCGGTGACGATACCGATAGCCACGTGGACACCTTGGCTCGCCTCTGTCCGTCCGATACGCTGGTCTATGTGCAGTGTACGGATGAGGCCGACGAACATTACGAAGCCTTGAAGCGGATGGAGGAACAGTTGCAGGCTTTCCGTACGATGGAGGGCAAGCCCTACCGGTTGATTCCGCTGCCTATGCCGGCTGCCGTTTACGATGAGGACGGAGCCCGCCTGCCCGCTACGTATGCCAATTTTCTGGTGGTGAACGGAGCGGTGCTGATGCCGACCTACGGTCAGCCGGCTGCCGACGACGAGGCGCGCCGCCGGTTGCAGCAGGCGTTTCCCGGTCGCGAGGTGGTAGGTATCGACTGCCGGGTGCTTATCCGGCAGCACGGTTCGTTGCACTGTTGTACCATGCAATTCCCTTTGGGGGTCTTAAAATAAACGATATGAAGCTATTGAAGATAGGCCTCGTTCAGCAGGCCAATACGGCCGACCGGAAAGAGAACATGTACCGGTTGGCGCAAAACATAGAGGAGGTGTGCCGGCGCGGGGCACAATTGGTGGTGTTGCAGGAACTGCATAATTCGCTTTACTTCTGTCAGACGGAGGACACCCGCCTGTTCGACCTGGCCGAACCTATACCCGGACCCTCCACGGGGTTCTTCGGCGAACTGGCGCGTCAGTACGGCATCGTGTTGGTGACCTCGTTGTTCGAGAAACGTGCGGCCGGTTTGTACCACAACACGGCTGTGGTGTTCGATACCGACGGAAGCATAGCCGGTACGTACCGCAAGATGCACATACCCGATGATCCTGCCTATTACGAGAAGTTCTACTTCACACCGGGCGACAAAGGCTTCCGGCCGGTTCAGACCAGCCTGGGCAGGCTGGGCGTTCAGGTATGCTGGGATCAATGGTACCCGGAGGGAGCCCGTCTGATGGCGCTGCAGGGAGCGGAGATTTTAATCTACCCCACGGCCATCGGCTACGAGAGCAGCGATACGCCTGAAGAACAGGAACGTCAGCGGGAGGCCTGGACCACCGTGCAGCGCGGTCATGCCGTGGCCAACGGACTGCCTGTGGTGGCCGTAAACCGTGTGGGATGGGAGCCGGATCCGTCCGGTGCGACAAAAGGTATCCAGTTCTGGGGGAGCAGCTTTGTGGCCGGACCGCAAGGCGAGCTGCTGGCCCGCGCCGCTTGCGACCGTCCCGAGAATCTGGTGGTTGAGGTGGATATGGAGCGCTCGGAGAATGTCCGTCGCTGGTGGCCTTTCCTGCGCGACCGCCGTATAGAGGAATTTGGCGGACTGACACGACGTTTTATCGACTGAAAACGCTCTTTCTTGTCATTTTGCCATTAAATAGCCTCGAATGTATGTCTAAATGTTTTTGATGTGAGCGATTTTATAAAATAAAGTCATTAAAAATTTGTGTAGAAAAGCAAAAAGTTATATCTTTGCATCATGTTTAAGGCATTATGACAGGAAAAAGCTAAAAATGGCGACAAAAATTAAATTTACCAAGATGCACGGGGCGGGCAATGATTATATATATGTCTATACGCCCGACAATCCGATTGCACGCCCGGAGGAGGTATCCGTTCGTTGGAGCCGTTTTCATTTCGGCATAGGAGGGGACGGATTGATTCTCATCGGTCCGTCGGACAGGGCCGATTTCAGTATGCGTATTTTCAATAACGACGGTTCGGAAGCCATGATGTGTGGCAACGGTATACGTTGTGTGGGCAAATACGTATACGACCACCGGCTTACGGACCGGACCGAGATTACGGTAGATACCCTTTCGGGCATCAAGACACTGAAGTTGCACGTAGAGAACGGCAAGGTGACGGCGGCAACGGTGGATATGGGGGAACCGATATGGCAGAACAGGCGTCAGCTGGACACTCCCGACGGCAGTATGAGGGGCGGACGCATAGAACTGGAAGGCCAGGTGTTTGAAGGCACGTATGTGTGTATGGGGAATCCCCATCTGGTGATTTTTGTGCCCGACGTGATGCGGATACCGCTGGAAGAACTCGGACCGAAGCTGGAGCGTCATCCGTTGTTTCCCGAGCGATGCAACATAGAGTTTGCCCAGGTGAAAGAGGATGGAAGCATCCGTATGCGGGTATGGGAGCGCGGGTCGGGAGTGACGCTGGCGTGCGGTACCGGTGCCTGTGCCACGGCTGTGGCTGCCGCGCTGAACGGCAAGGCGGGACGATGCAGCCGTATTGAGATGGACGGCGGAAGCCTTCGGATCGAATGGAACGTACAGGACAACCGCATTTATATGACGGGTCCGGCCGAAACGGTATTCGAGGGCGAGGCGGAATTATAATAAGGATAACACAACACAACTCTAAATAAAATTCTTATGGCATTCGTAAATGAAAATTTTTTGAAGCTGCCGGACAATTACTTATTCTCGGACATCGCCGGAAAAGTGAACGCATTTAAAAAAGAGCATCCCGGAGCAGACCTTGTCAGGCTGGGTATCGGCGATGTGACACAGCCGTTGGCGCCTGCCGTGATCGAGGCTATGCACAGGGCTACCGATGAACTGGCGCGGAAAGAGACGTTCCGAGGCTATGGTCCCGAACACGGTTACGACTTTTTGCGGGAAGCCATCATCACCCATGACTTCGCCCCACGGGGGATCCGGTTGGAAGCTGACGAGGTATTTATTAACGACGGGGCCAAGAGCGATACGGGCAATATCGGCGATATACTGGGACTGGACAACCGTATCGGGGTGACCGACCCTATCTATCCCGTCTACATAGATTCCAATGCCATGTGCGGGCGTGCCGGTGAATTGCGGCAAGGGCGATGGACGAACATCGTGTACATGCCGTGTACACGGGAAAACGGCTTCGTCCCGGAAGTGCCCGACAGCCGGGTGGACATCATTTACCTGTGCTATCCGAACAATCCCACAGGGACGGTAATCGGCAAAGGCGAATTGAAAAAATGGGTGGACTACGCGTTGGATAAAGACGCAATCATCATGTATGATGCGGCCTACGAAGCCTATATCCAGGATCCGTCTCTGCCGCATTCCATCTACGAGATAGAGGGAGCCAAAAAATGCGCCATCGAGTTTCACAGCTACTCCAAAACGGCCGGGTTTACCGGTGTGAGATGCGGATATACGGTGGTGCCGAAGGAACTGACGGCTGCAACCGCCACCGGTGAACGGGTTTCCTTGAATGCGCTGTGGAACCGTCGTCAGTGTACCAAATTCAACGGCGCCAGCTATATCACCCAACGCGGAGCCGAAGCGGTGTATTCCCCGGAGGGCAGGGAGCAGGTTCGCGACGTCATTCGATATTATATGACCAATGCCCGCATCATGCGCGAGGCGCTGTCCTCGTTCGGCCTACAGGTGTTTGGCGGAGAGAATGCTCCGTATATCTGGTTGCAGACGCCCGACGGAAAGCCCAGTTGGACATTCTTTGAGGAGATGCTCCGCGAGGCGCATGTGGTGGGGACACCGGGCGCGGGATTCGGACCCAGCGGCGAAGGATACTTGCGCCTTACCGCTTTTGGCGAACGGGCCGATTGCGAAGAGGCCATGCGGCGCCTGGAGAAATGGCTGAAATGAGCCGTATGATCGAGTATGAAATAAAAACAAACAAATAATTAATAAACAGAAGGAATTATGTCATCCTCATTAAGATTTGAAGTTGTGGGCGAGGCTTTCAAAAAGAAAGCCATAGACGTGCCTACCCCGTCGGAGAGACCGTCGGAATTTTTTGCCAAGTACGTGTTTACGCGTCAGAAGATGTTCAAGTACCTTCCGGCCGAAGTGTATCGGAAGATGTGCGATGTGATGGATAACGGTGCTTCGCTGGATTTGAAAACAGCCGATCTGGTGGCCGCCGGTATGAAGAAATGGGCGATGGAACTCGGTGTGACGCATTGTACGCATTGGTTTCAACCGTTGACCGAAGGTACGGCCGAAAAGCACGATGCTTTTGTGGAGCACGATTGGAAAGGCGGGATGGTGGAAGAGTTTACCGGCAAGCAGTTGATTCAGCAGGAGCCTGACGCTTCTTCGTTCCCCAGCGGCGGTATCCGCTCCACTTTCGAGGCACGCGGTTATTCGGCTTGGGATCCGGCTTCGCCGGTATTCGTGATCGGCGATACGCTGATGATTCCTACCGTTTTCATTTCCTATACGGGAGAAGCGCTGGATTACAAGGCGCCTTTGAAGAAGGCTTTGCATGCCGTGGATAAGGCGGCAACGGATGTATGCCGGTATTTCTATCCCGAAGTAAAGAAAGTAATATCCAATCTGGGATGGGAGCAGGAATATTTTCTGGTAGACGAAGGGCTGTATGCCACGCGTCCCGACCTGTTGATGACGGGGCGTACGCTGATGGGGCATGATTCGGCCAAGAACCAGCAGATGGATGACCATTATTTCGGTTCCATCCCCGGTCGTGTGGCTGCCTTTATGAAAGATCTGGAGATCCAGGCATTGGAACTGGGTATTCCTTGTAAGACGCGCCATAACGAAGTGGCCCCGAACCAGTTCGAATTGGCTCCGATTTTTGAGGAGACAAATCTGGCCATAGACCATAATATGCTCCTCATGTCGCTGATGAAGCGGGTAGCCCGTAAGCACGGGTTCCGCTGTCTGCTGCACGAAAAGCCCTTCGCCGGCATCAACGGCTCGGGCAAGCACAACAACTGGTCTTTGGCTACGGATACGGGCGTGTTGCTGCATGCACCGGGAAAGACACCGCTTGACAATCTTCGTTTTGTGACATTCATCGTGGAGACACTCATGGCTGTGTACCGTCATAACGGTCTGCTGAAAGCATCTATCATGAGTGCTACCAACGCCCACCGTCTGGGCGCGAATGAAGCTCCTCCGGCCATAATATCTTCTTTCCTGGGCAAGCAGTTGAGCGATGTACTGGAACATCTGGAAGATGCTACGGACGACGAACTTATCGACCTGGCCGGCAAACACGGCATGAAGTTGGACATTCCTCAGATACCGGAGCTGATGATTGATAACACGGACCGTAACCGTACGTCACCGTTTGCTTTTACGGGCAACCGCTTTGAGTTCCGGGCAGTAGGTTCGCAGGCCAACTGTGCTGCGGCCATGATCGTGCTGAATGCAGCGGTAGCCGAGGCACTGACTGAATTTAAAGCACGTGTGGACGCTTTGATTGCCGAAGGAACGGATAAGATGAAAGCCATCCTGAAAGTAATTCGGGAAGATATAAAGGTATGCAAGCCGATTCACTTTGACGGAAACGGCTACTCCGAGGAATGGAAGGCTGAGGCAAAGCGGCGCGGTTTGGATACCGAAGCCAGTTGTCCCCTTGTCTTCGACCGTTATTTGGATGAAAGCAGCGTGAAGATGTTCGAGACGACGAATGTGCTTAAGCGTTTCGAAATAGAAGCCCGCAATGAGATCAAGTGGGAGACGTATACGAAGAAGATCCAGATAGAGGCCCGCATCTTCGGGGATATGTGCCTCAATCATATCATTCCGGTCGTTACCCGCTATCAGAGTGCATTGATCGACAATGTGCACAAGGTGCAGGATATATTCCCCGATGCTACGGCGGCCGGGTTGAATGCTGACAATATCGATCTGATTAAGAAAATCTCCGAACATTCCGGTTTCATCACACGGAATGTAGATAAACTGATAGAAGCCCGCAAAGTGGCGAATAAGATCACCGACGAACGCGCGAAGGCTATCGCTTATCACGATACGGTGGCTCCTATGCTGGAAAGTATACGTTATCATATTGATAAGTTGGAACTTATCGTGGATGATGAGATGTGGCCTTTGCCCAAGTACAGGGAACTGCTGTTTATTCGTTGACAGACGATAGCAACAGTCGTACGCTAAATAACGAAAAATCCTTCTGCCGGTTTCTGAACCGACGGAAGGATTTTTCGTTTTGTTTATGTATTAAATACCTGTTAACCTATGAGTTAAAACAAAATAAAGCGCTTGGCTCTTCAGAATCCTTGTGTTACCTTTACCGGTGCATAAAGAAAATATGTATAATTAAATAAGGTATAAGTATGAAGAAACTACTACTGGGAGCAATCTGTTCCCTGATGGCCCTGACAGCCGGCGCCCAACAGACCAAACATGCTTTGGGTGTGCATTTCGGAGGGTCGACATTGGATTTGGAGTATCAATATCATTTTAGTCAACGGAATTTCTTGGACGTGACAGCCGGTGTCTTTGATTTGGGAGACGGTTTTTCCATGCAAGGTGTTTATAATTGGAACATCAGGCAATGGCCGCAAT
>ERZ778503.2213-NODE-2213-length-11258-cov-4.917611_pt1 | contig 11258 bp, 7 predicted proteins | sample MGYA00510047_ERZ778503 | MGnify/ENA primary metagenome ERZ778503 (study PRJEB29527, sample SAMN07138965) | mouse gut metagenome | material: feces | host: mouse | place: China:Nanjing | collected 2016-01-25 ... | reverse complement strand
TAGTTGAATTTATATTGTAACGCATTCGTAACGCGCTTGTATTTTATGAGACCAATAAAAAATACTAAAAACGGAAGTTTTCCTTTTTGCCGATTTTATAGGTCAAAAAGGGTAACTCCTTAAACGATAGTGTGTAGTGGTAAATATTTTTTTAGTAATTTTGCTGCGTGGAAAAGTTTTTATTGTATTATAGGCTATTGTTTTGTGTAGCAGGTATGCTGATGGCTCCGGTATTGTCGGCTCAATCGGTAGAAGACAATCCGGCAGATACTTCAATTGTCCGAAAGAACATTTTACAGCGTTTCTTGGATTACTTCAATGAAAGCAATAAACCGAAGTCCCACAAGAAATTCGATGTTAGTTTTATCGGAGGCCCGCATTACTCATCCGACACTCAGTTGGGTGTTGGGTTGGTCGCGGCAGGAAACTACTATATGCGAGGCGATACGACATCGTTGCCCAGCAATGTCAGTCTTTATGGAGATGTATCTACAGTCGGGTTCTATCTTCTCGGAATCAAGGGCAACAATATATTCCCTGATGATAAGCAACGGCTTGAATATAATGTGTACTTTTATTCGTTCCCGACAAAATTCTGGGGTATAGGATATGAAAACGGCAAGCACGATTCCAACGAAACCAAATTCAAACAGTTCTATGTGAAAGGCTCCCTTGACTGGTACTTTAGGGCTGCAAAAGGTCTGTATCTAGGGCCCGGTGCTGATTTCTGTTTTATAAAGGGCAGTGATATCGATGCCGATTATGTATATCTTTGGCAAGGTCAACGTCTACACACTACGACAGTTTCAGCCGGATTTACAATAAAGTACGACACCCGAGACAGTTATACAGAGCCCCACAAAGGCTGGCTGTTGTCTTTGTCTCAGCGGTTTTCTCCAAAATTTTTAGGCAACCGCTATGCTTTCAGCACCACACATTTTAAAGGAAGCCATTACAATAAATTATGGAAAGGTGGTATTCTTGCCACCGGAATCAATGCCAAATTCAGTTATGGTGATGTGCCGTGGGGTATGATGGCGACATTTGGTGGCAGTTCAACCATGAGAGGCTATTATGACGGTCGGTACAGAGACAAAATAGCAATGGATGCAGTTGTTGAGCTAAGACAGCATGTGTGGCGTCGCAACGGCATTGCGGTGTGGGGAGGAGTCGGTACAGTAGTGCCGTCCATCGCAAAAATGAGCTGGCGCAAGGTGTTGCCATGCTTTGGCGCAGGATATAGGTGGGAGTTCAAAAAAAGGAGTAACGTGCGCCTTGACTTCGGAATAGGTCGAGGCGAGACATCGTTTATTTTCAATATCAATGAAGCTTTCTGAAAAATTTTTCAAAAAAATATCCACAATTCTTTTCTGGTGGACTCTGATTGTAATAACAGGCCCTAATTTCGTATTATCCTTCACAGAGAACATGCCGATTGCCGGGCGACTGGCGAATGTGTTATTGCCTTTAGGGTGCTGGGGATACTGTCTGTGCCTTTCGCGAAATGTTGGAAGAAGTGTTTTGCTGATGTTTCCATTGATGTTTTTTGGGGCATTCCAGATTGTTCTGCTACATCTCTACGGCAGGAGTGTGATTGCGGTGGATATGTTTCTGAATGTTGTTACAACAAACGCTGCAGAAGTCGGAGAATTACTCGGCAATATGGCGTTTGCCATAGGAATAGTAGTAATAATGTATCTGCCTCCGATTATCGCGGCAATATGCCTTTGTGTAGAAAAAGTACGGATTCCTGAAAGTACTATAAGCAGATGCAGAAAGCCCTTTTTTCTGACCGCAATAGCCGGACTGTGTTGCATTGTCGCGGCATATTCCGGCAGACAAGGGTATGCGGTAGAAAACGATTTGTTTCCGGTAAATGCGTTGTATAATGTAGGTCTGGCTGTTGACCGCAGTGTAAAATCCGAATCCATATCAAATGAAGGCTACAGGTATCATGCAATCTCAGACTCTTCTCATAAAGGTCGTGAGGTTTATGTGCTTATTGTGGGCGAAACATCACGGGCTGACCATTGGCAGCTTAACGGATATGGGCGCAAGACCAACGCAGAGCTGCCCGATTCGGTTTTCATATCATATTCCAAGGTGCTGAGTGAAAGCAATACAACCCATAAAAGTGTGCCTATGCTGCTTAGTCACCTGAGTTCCGAAACTTTCGGAGATTCAATATATCATGTCAAGAGTATAATTACGGCATTTAAGGAAGCCGGATTCAGAACGGCTTTTTTTTCCAACCAGAGGTATAATCACTCTTTCATAGACCGTTTCGGCTTTGAGGCAGACACTGCGGTATTTATTAAAGAAGCACCGGATGCTCCCGCCAATCCCAATGACCTCGCTCTTTTGCCTTTGCTTGAAAATGAAATCAATCAGGGATATGACAGGCAGTTGATTGTGCTTCACACATACGGCTCTCACTTCAGTTACAAAGACAGGTACGAAGGCATGAATCCGATGTTTACGCCCGATTATCCCGTTCAGGCCCGCAAATCTCTCCGTAAGGAACTCATAAACGCCTATGACAATAGTATATGTGTGACTTCGAAATTGATAGCGGATGTTGCCGGAATGCTTGAAAAAGACAATGTGCCGGCGGCTATTTTGTACACAGCCGACCATGGGGAGGATATTTTTGACGATTATCGCGATTTGTTTTTGCATGCATCACCGGTGCCGTCAGTATATCAGATACATGTGCCCATGGTAATATGGTTCAACAACTGTTACCGACAGAGATATCCGGATATATGTGAAACGGCGCTGAGTAACAGGAACGCCAATATCAGTTCCAGTAAGGCATATGCGCAGACAGCATTGCAAATGGCAGGTATAAGAACCACGACAAGCGACACTACACAAAGTGTTCTCAGCAAAGGGTATAAAGAACCCGCACGCGTTTACCTGTCGGACCATAACAAGTCGGTGAGGCTCAGGCGTGCGGGTATGGACGATATTGACTTCGAAGTACTGAGAAGCTATGGAATATCGGAAGATTGAGCTGTTAGAGGTGTTCTTCCGCTACCACTAATCCGTCAAACAGATTTATTGTCCTGTGAGCATAAGCGGCATCTCGGGCAGAGTGCGTGACCATAACTATTGTTGTTCCCTTGGAGTTCAGTTCGCCAAGCAGTTCCATTACCTCCTTGCCGTTTGTAGAATCAAGATTGCCGGTGGGTTCGTCCGCCAGAAGTATTTTGGGATTTGCCACCACAGCGCGGGCTATAGCAACTCTTTGCTGCTGACCGCCTGAGAGCTGGTTGGGGTAGTGGTTTTGCCGGTGGCTCATATTTATTCTTTCAAGAACCAACTTGACCATCTGTTTCCGTTCTGAAGGCGATATTCCGAGATAGGTCAGCGGCAGTTCTATATTTTGCGCTACAGTAAGTTCGTCTATAAGATTAAAGCTCTGAAATACAAATCCTATATTGCCTTTGCGCAGGTTTGTACGCTCATTTTCTTTAAGTCCGCTCACCTCTTTTCCGTCAAGCATATAAGTTCCGCTTGTCGGATTGTCAAGCAACCCGATGATATTCAGCAGAGTTGATTTGCCACACCCCGAGGGGCCCATGACAGCGACAAATTCGCCTTCATTCACATCTATGTTCACTCCATTCAGCGCACTTGTTTCAATTTCAGATGTGCGGAAGATTTTCTTTAGGTCTTTAACTTTTATCATAACTGTATTTGTTTATTCTGATTTTAAATTTTCAACGGGGTTGGCCGATGCACGGCGTATAATGAGGGCGGCTGCCACAATCATAATGATTAATACGGTCAAGATGCCTGACAGCACGAATTTCAGCCACAGTCCGTCCAGGGTCACAGCAAACTGATCAAGCCACAAAGAAGAGAAGTACCACGCGGCCGCAGTGCCCAATATTACAGCGGGCAATGCTGTTACAAGAACCGCTCTGCATATAAGTTTGACAATAGACACCGTTGACGCTCCGTTAACCTTTCTTATGGCGATTTCGCGTTGTCTGCGGCGCATCTCGTCAGACAGATATCCTGTCATGCCTATGGCGCATATAAGCATAAGAAGAATAGTCGCAATCACGACCAGTGACCGGAATTGAGCGACACTGCTGTATGTTTCAATCTTCATGTTTGAAAACAGGGATGTGTGGACTGATTTACTTGTTCCCAGAATTTCAGGCATAGCTTCAGTCAGTTTCATATACGACTCCATGACCGGCTCTGACAATTTGACATTGTAATATCTAAGTGTATATTTTTCGGCATTGTTCCCAAGAAACGGCTGCTGCGGCTGATAATAGTTTCCGGTGGTAAAGTCCTCTATTACACCGGAAATAAACACCGGATCTCCGCCAAAGTGAATTCTTTTGCCTACAGCGGTTTCAGGGGTCATATCAATCAATTCAGTGAATTTTTCATTGACAATAACTTCTGAAGAGTCTTTGGGGAAACTGCCGTTCAACATCTTGATTCCCATTACATCGATGTAGTTTTCACCGATGTAATCGTATCTTGTTGAAAAGAGTTTTTTACCGGACTCGTTTGAGATAATGTTTCCGCTATATCCGCTACCCGGATAGTACTGGGATTTTGTTACCGCCTCCACATACGGCAGCCCGGACAATGAGGCGAGCAATGCTTCAGATTCCTCTTTGGTGTTTGACGGATTGTATACCAAAGCGATATGGTCTTCATCAAATCCCGGATTGGTGTTTATCAGAGTGTTGTACTGAGCCAGAACTATTACTAATATTCCGGACACAAGGGCGGCGCCGGCAAATTCTATAAAAAGTAAGGCATGTTTCCATCCGTATTTCTTTTCTGTATAACGTCTGAAAACCTGAGAAACCGGAACCTTGCTGAATATATTTGCAGGAATAAGAGCCGCGATTATGAAAATCAGAACGGTCACAGCCAACACAATCCAGACTCTGTCAAAAGACACATATGTGGCAAAATTGTCATAAATGGTTTCCTGAGCGAAACGGTTTGCAAGCCACCAGAAGAATGCTCCCAAAAGCAATGCACCCAAGAGTACCAGGCATGTCTCTATTATAAACATTCCGTATATCGTGCCGGCTTTGGCTCCATTGCATTTGTGAACACCGATGGCTTTGGCTCTTCTGCTGAGAGAAGATATGCACAGCAACACATAGTTCAGAGATGTGATAATAAGAATTGCTATTCCAAGAATCGAGAGGGTGAGTGTCATATGCCTTACCTGATCCGAACCGGAATAAGTGTCGCGAATGGGGGCTGCCATTCCTTTGATACTTATAGATTCGGTAGGCGGGTTGTGACGGAGCAGAACAGCAGTAATCTTTTTGTTGAAATCATCCGCCGATTCTGGAATCTCTTTCAGTCTTATATACTCATACCAGCGGTCTCCTCCATCCCATGAATTGATTCTATAGCCGCCGCACCATTCATATATGTTGCCTATAAAATCCGCATGGAGCGTCGTTTCTTCTCCCCATGACTTGAACATGCCTTTCACAGATAGCAGGTACTCACCATAATATAGGTCTTTGTCAAGGGGCGATTCATCGCCAAAGTACTTTTTAGCCGCGACATCACTTATATAGATGCCACCGTCGGCAGTTATAGCTTTGGGGTCGCCGCATATAAGTTCAACACCCATTGTTTCAAAGAACATTGAATCGGTCACAATCAAGTCGCCTTCGACAATATTGCCACCATTTTTGAATTCTTTAGAACCTAGAGGATTTACAACTGTAGCACTGCTCACTATATCAGACAATTCATCGGCGCAAGCTCCTGCTAAAGGAAATAGACACGCCTGTTGTACAGGCAATTCCTTGCCATCTATCGAAAACTGCATCCACAGCTGGTAAAGTGATGACGGATCCCGGAACTTTGAGTCGAAAGAATTGTCGTGAGCCACTCTCGCAAAAATAAAGCAGCACATTGTCAGTCCGAGTCCCAACGACAGGATTTTAATCGCTGTAGAGGACCGGTATGCGCTTAATGTTTTAAAAGCGTATCGAATTTTGTTCATTATATATAGGTTTTGGGGTTAAGTCGATTTTTAAATTAATATAATTCATCTTATTCTATTATTGCATTTTCTGTGCCAAACATTATAATAGTCTGTTTAATAGTCGATTGCCTGCAAACGCACTTGACATTATTGTCAAAAAATCATACATCACATGTAAAATTAGTTTACAATCATGTAGTTGCGATATGTGTGTGCAATGTTTGTGCCACGGAATTAATGGCTAACTTTGTACATTATGGCAAACAGCAAAAAAATACTCATAGTCGATGACAATCGAGGAGTTCTGTCCGCTCTGAGGCTTTTATTGAGGAGTAGGGGATACGACGTGGAAACATTTGACAATCCGGCTAATGTTTCGGCTGTATCTATTGCGGAAGCAGGACTCATAGTCCTTGACATGAATTTCAAGTCGACGGTAAACAACGGAAACGAAGGGTTTTATTGGTTGTCAAGATTTTTGAAGATATGTCCGACTACACCTGTTGTGCTGATTACAGCGTTTGCCGAAATAAGCGTTGCGGTTCGCGGAATTAAGGAAGGTGCGGCAGATTTTATAGTAAAGCCGTGGGACAACAATAAGTTTATAGAGGTAGTGGAAGCGGCTATGAAGCAGCCGGTTTCTAAAATTAACAATCCGGATGCCGGATGTGAAGCCTTAATTTGGGGAACTTCCGAAAAAAGCTCCCGTCTTCTTGGCTTGATTCAAAAAGCAGCGCCGACCGATGCCAACATTCTTATAAACGGAGAAAACGGTACCGGCAAGGGGCTTATTGCCGAGGAAATACACCGGCGTAGCCTGCGACGCAATTTCGGTTTGACAGTCGTTGATGTCGGAGCTCTGCCCGAATCATTGTTTGAAAGCGAGTTGTTCGGGTATGCCAAAGGTGCATTTACAGGAGCAACCGCATCCAGAGCCGGAAAAATAGAGAGCGCTACAGGCGGTACTCTATTTCTTGACGAGATAGGGAATCTGCCAATACATCTGCAAAGCAAACTCCTGACAGTACTGCAGTCACGTCAGGTTACGAGACTCGGGGAGAACAAGCCGGTGCCGGTTGATATAAGGCTGATATGTGCAACGAACAGAAACCTTGGCGAAATGGTGGCGGCAGGTCAGTTCCGGGAGGATTTGTACTATCGTATAAATACCATATCCCTGACTCTTGAACCGTTGCGAAACAGACCGGAAGACATAGAAGTCCTTGCAAAAGCATTTGTAGCTGAATTCAGCGAAGCTTATGGAAAAAATGTTGAAATAGGTCTTGAAACCATACAGTTTTTGCAACGGCACCCGTGGCCGGGAAATATTCGTCAGCTCAGACATGCAGTGGAAAATGCAGTAATTATGAGTGATGACCGTATCTTACAACCGTCTGATTTCACGCTTGATACGGTGTCTTATAATTCGGGCAAAACAAAACCGACCGGAACTCTTGCTGATATGGAAAAGACAATGATAGCTGAAGCTATGACTGAATGCGGTGGCAATCTTACAGCTGTAGCTACACGTTTAGGAATCACACGACAGACTCTATACAACAAGATAAAAAAAATGGGGTTATGATTAGAATTACTGTAGCTCTGATATGTCTGGTGGCATTCACCATCGCCGCTACCTTCCTATATATATATAAGGAGTATATTTTGTGTGGTGTATGCGCATCGTTGGCGTTTATAGATTCACTGATGATTGTAAGGATATTAGTATCAGTGGATATAGACATGTCAATTCTTATAGAGGCTGTAAAGAATCAAGACACATCGCTCCGCTTTCCTAAGAGAAAATACTATGCAAGGGTAGGGGAAAAGCTCAACCAAATATCGGCGATGCTTCATGACGTGAGGGTTAAAACCGCTGAGAAACAGCACTATTTCAATATAATACTTGACAACATCCAGGTCGGAGTTATGGTGGTAGACAGCAGAATGCGTGTAATAACAACCAATAAAACGTGCCTTTCCATGCTATACATGGATATTGTGCCATGTATAGACCGAATCAGAAAGATATATCCCGAACTGGCATCAAGTCTCTGTGGCTTGCGCCATAAAGACTGTACGTCAGTGCAACTGCCCGATAGAAACCTGTCTATAGCATGCAGTGAGGCATCGTTTTTTCACTATGGAAAAATAAAGTTGTTTGTACTGACAGAAATCAGTCAGGCGTTGAACCGGAAAGAAGAAGAAACCTGGAGCCTATCTGTACGCACACTATCACATGAAATAATGAATTCCCTTGCTCCGATAATTTCTATATCTCAAACACTTAGGGAAGTCCCGGACGAGGAAATCGATATGAATATAATACGAGAGAGCCTTGACACAATTTCCAGTATGAGCGAAAATTTGAAATTGTTCGCTCAAAATTACAGAGCTCTTGCCCTCATGCCCAATCCTCAGATTTCCTCTCATTCTTTGCTGTCTATGATCAAAGAAGTAATCGGCGTTGCAACCCACTGGCAGTCAGGCATAAAGCCGATAGCGTTTGAAGTAAATGTACCTGAATCAATAATCGTATACTGCGACAGAACTCTGACAATCAGAGCAATAAGTAATGTAGTGAAGAATGCGGTCGAGGCTGTTACACTCAACGATAATCCTATTATAACAATATTCGGTTCGCAGGAATCCAATCGAAGCACACTTTCAATAAGCAACAACGGTCCTATTATTCCCGCAAATATCATTAAGGATATTTTTACACCGTTTTTTACAACCCGAAGTGGTGGACAAGGCATAGGTCTCTCTCTTAGTAAGAGAATAATGTCAGCCCAAAGAGGCGCACTGGTTCTTGAACAGTATGACAAGAAACGCAATTACACAACTTTTAGTTTTCAGTTCATGACTGAAGGGGCTGCCTTCCAATAACATCATGCGAAAGTTTTCTCATGTATGAATTTCTTGAGGACAATTTAGTACGCGGGCACAAACGATTGAAGGCGGGGAGTCGAAAATTATTTCTCTCACACCTTATTTTACATAATATACATTATGAGAAAGATTAGAGAGCCCAGTTAAAACACCCTTATTTAGTTACATTTCAATAGTTTAACCCTAAAATTTATTACAAATGAGAAGAATAAGAAGACGCGGCCGTGTTCGTCGCATTTTTAAACGATTACGTTACACTCGCGGCGGTATACGTGTATGAAATGTATCAGCCCGGTAAATATTAAAAATCCTCGTTATGGTCGTTCAGCTGACGAGACCTATTATATAGCGGTGCCATGTGGTAAATGTACTGCATGTCTTAGTAATAAGCGCCGTGAATGGTGTTTTCGTCTTGAGAATGAGATGAACCAAGCTACCTCCGGATATTTTATAACATTGACGTATAATGATGATAATTGCCCCATTTGCGTTAATAAGAAAGATTGTCAAAATTTTCTTAAACGTTTTCGCCGGCGTATCGAGCCTAATCGGGTTAGGTATTTCCTCGTATCTGAGTATGGAGACAAATTCGGACGTCCCCACTATCATCTTTTGTTGTTCAATTATTCCGGTAGTGTGGCTTCATTACGTTCTGACCTCAAATCTACGTGGCTACTCTGCGATGATGCATGGTTTGACCGTGGCGATACTATACAGCGTATTCACCCCGCTAATATTAACTATGTATGTAAGTATTGCCTTAGCAATATTTATAATGGTGACCCTCTTAGCCGTACCTTTATGTTATGTTCTCGGCGTCCTGGTATTGGTAACAATTATCTTACTCCGGACATGTTTCGTTATTTACGGACTCGTGCGGATGGTTCGACGGTGTTTCATGGCATGCCTATAAAATTACCTCGATTCTATGAGAATAAAGTCTTTCCATCTGAGTATGACAAAGAGAAGTTACATAACTATCGAAAGGAGCATTCACGAGATGAGATTGAACGGCTTTGCCGCACTCATGACATTTCTGAAACTCAAGCCATCCGGCTTTATGAACAACAACTACGAGATTTTGACAGACGAGTAAAACAAAAAATTAAAAACGGACAAAACAATGTCGAACAGCATTTTTACAACAACAAACGCCAAGAAGCCGAAGCGCAGCGTCTACAAAGGGACGCACTCTTTGGTAACCTCTACTGATGTAGGTAAAAACACAGTTATATTTTGTGAGCCCACCGTCCCCGGTGATACCTTTAAGGTGAACACTGAACTATATATGCGATTCATGGCCTTGCAGTCCCCTGCTATGTGTCAGATGGATGCTTATATACATTATTGGTTTGTACCTAATCGCCTTGTTTATGACAAGTGGAAGCTCTTTATTACCGGAGGCAAGAATGGTACCACTGATGAAGTTTACCCTCGACTTACTTTTAAAGGTATTCAGGAAGTTGAATCCGGTATAACTATTAAATTTTATAGTAGTTCTGAGAAACAGCATTCTTCCTTAACTGATAAATCACTCCAAAAATTGAAACTTTTAAATGACTACCTTGGAATTGGTTCTACTGCAGATTATCTTGGTATGCCTGTTTGTGATTGGGTTAAGGGCTATAGTTCACCGGCTGAGTTCACAAAGTTTTTGCCGCCTACTGCTCTTGAGTACGATTTATTGCCTTTTTTGGTATATTATCGTATTTGGTGCGATTTTTATCGTGATGAGAATTTAAGTGATATATATAATCTTGCCGGAGAAGTTGTTGACGAGTTTGAGCCTATCGGAAGTGGTATATATGATATATCCGATTATTGGCAATGGGTTGAAACTCCGAGACTTGGCGAAGATGGTCAGCCAGTTCTTGACCCCGATGGTGTTCCTTATGTTGATATTTCGGTAAAACCGAATTTAATCACTGAGGCTCTTCGTATGCGTTACCGCGCATGGGAAAAAGATTACTTTACTTCTGCCCTTCCATGGGCACAGCGCGGAGGTGATGTTGTTATACCTGGTACTTCCGGTGCCGGTGCTATTGCTAACTTAAATATTGTGCCTAAATTGGAAGATGATGGCTATGTGCCATCTGTTCAAGGTGTGTTATCAGGTAGTGTTTATATAGATACTCCTAAATTTAAGAGTGCTAATAATCCTGACACTGAATTTACGCCCGGTTATGCTCATGATGATCGCGGTGCCCTTCATATGATTGCACAATCTAACGGTATAGATGCTAGTAGTACTGATGGTCTTTTTAGTAGTCTGTCTGGTGATCGTATTCGTGGCGATGTTCATGTAAGTCCGCAAGATATTGCTGATAAGTTGGAAGTTGTACAAAGTCAAGTTCAAGATCTCCAGAGTGCC
>ERZ778503.2207-NODE-2207-length-11274-cov-5.994830_pt1 | contig 11274 bp, 16 predicted proteins | sample MGYA00510047_ERZ778503 | MGnify/ENA primary metagenome ERZ778503 (study PRJEB29527, sample SAMN07138965) | mouse gut metagenome | material: feces | host: mouse | place: China:Nanjing | collected 2016-01-25 ... | reverse complement strand
GATCATCGAACTTCTCAATACCATGCAATACGCTCAATAAAGCATACAATCACAACGACGTGTTGCAACGACCGCTAGAATCCACCCATTGCCAATACCCGCCCCGGCGACACGCGCAGCGTATTTGCGGCGACCGGCCAGGGCGGGGTATATTGATGCCCGCTGGACCGCTGTATGGCCGTCCGGTGGGGCATGGCGTAGACCGTGCTCGTCTTTTGCCTGCTCCCGGACGAACCCGTCAGATCTCGTCAAACCAGTGTGGCTACAGGGCCGGGAACAGGATTTTCCTTTTTCGTATTCAGTACACGGTCGGTGCGAACGTCTGCATCAGATTGAACACAGCACACTCCGCCACCTCATCCGCATCAGGCCACGACGCCACATACAGGTTCGTACCCGTATCAGGGAACGTGACCAACGCGACCGCATGCACCGTACCCGCGTCCGGGTCGAACGCCGGCGTCACCGTCAACGACGACGCTTCCGCCATGAACGGTTCGGCAAGGAACGGGCACGCGTCCTGACCCTTCATCCATGTTGTCACGCCCACCGGCACCAACACCAGCTTCTCACTGCGATCCATGTCCGCGTCCGTGATGACCTGCGTGTACGACGGATAACCCAAGCCACGCATCAGCATGCCCAACGCCGCCTCGCACGCGACCTTCGCCGGCATCGGGTTCACCACACGCGGCCCCACCTGGCTTTCCGGCACGGTGGCGGTTTCCTCGCGAACAGTGTTGTCGTTGATCATTGTTGTTTTCCTTCCACTAGGGGATTGATAGGTTAGTTGGTTGGTTGAAGAATGGTGGGCGGAAAGGTGGCTAACTTCCCGCCCGATTTGTGGGGCATGTCTTTCTCAGGGGTAAGTCTTACATGGTTGGCGTCAGGTCAGTTGGCAACAGGACACGTTCGACCTTTTTGCGGTCATGGCCTTCGCGGGGGATGCGCTTCGTCTTGGATATCAGACCGAACTTCGCGATCATCCGCTTGTGCGCGACAGGCTCGTCGTCGAAAGGGCAATCCTTGGGCACCGCATATCCGCGCTCATTGATCTGTTGCAAGTACCAACGCTCCGCCGGTGTGCGTGAACCATCGTCCACGACTGTCACGTCCAACGGTTTGCGCGGGCCTTCTGGCGTCTTGTTCACGTCGGCCAATACGCGCACTGTCTCGCGCAATGCCTCGTTGGCTGCGACCAATGCGGTGTTCGCTTCGGTCAGCATGCGCATCGTCTCCTTGTCGGCGGAAGACCTCTGTGTGTCGCCGAAGAAGTATGCGTCCAACACGTCCGCCGCCTCGCACTGATAGGCGACGATCAGGTTCTTCGCATCCTCGTTCTTGACACGCGCCGTGTCAATCGTGGCAAGCCACATCGCAAACGTACGACGATCAATGCCCGTCATGTCGCGGTTTTTGCCATCTGCGCCAACTGTGGTCATCATGACCACAGTTGCCCATTCTTGTCGTTTCAGTCGCTTGAGCTGGGAGCTGTAGTCGATGTCCATGTTGTCGCAGATTGGCTTGAGTGCGACGTGCACTGTTCCGTTCCCATCCTGTTGGGCGAGGATGGTCTGGTCGTGGAAGGGGATTGCGGTGAGGTCGGTGGTGGTCATGTGGCGGCCCTTTCGGCTTGTGTGTCAGACATGTTGTGTGGTGTCGTCTTGAGACAAACTATTGCATAATGACAAGAATGTGTCAAATTGAAAAGCACGGCGTTTCGTGATGAAAGACATGCAACGATGGGGTGCATGGACAAGAAGAACGAGTGGATGCTGCTGACCACAAACGGAGCGTCGGTGAACGAGATCTCGGCGAAGACCGGCGTCAGCCTCTCGACTATTTGGCGACACAAGAAAGACATGTCGTTCACCGCCGAAGAGGTCATCGCCATCGCCCGCGCCTACCATGCGAACCCACTCGCCGGTCTCGTCGCATTCGGATACCTCACCGAACAGGAAGCCGGCATGCCCGTGGATGTCGAACAGTCCTCGCTGGAGGCGGCAAGCGCCAAAACCCTGCTGGAAGAACTGACGCGCCGCCTCGAATCCCGCTGATCCAGTCCGGGCACCTGTACGGCAGTGGATGTGCCTATGACGGCACAACGAACACTGATGCCGGTAAGACATGCTCCGTCTCCTTTCCTGTGTTTCCGTACAAAATGGGCGTTCTGTGTGTTGTCGCGTCCAAGATAAACCCGTTCGTCCAGTTGGAGGCGAGGACATTGCAAATATTCTTTGGCGATGGGCGAGCGTGGCTATCTGGGTTGCCGTGATGGCAATGGTTTGATAAAGTGTGCGCCGACGACGCCGGGCTTCCCGAAGGGATACCCATATTGTGGGTACCCCTTTCCGCTGAGGTGTGGCCGGTCTGGCTTGCTGGCGCAGCCTGCTCGCTGTTTGTAACAGCAAGACGTTGCGCAATATCCACACTCTGGAGGTTGAGGCTCACTGTGACCAGCGCTGTGGATACGGGATCGCGCCACCCTATGCGGCTGTGACGGTGCCTCCGCTGAGCAGCTGCCTTCGTAGCTTCGCCAACCCTTTCGCGGTGATGCGCACGGTTGGTGGGAAGGGGAACGTGGTGCCGTCATGGTGGGTGCCGTGTTCCGTGTGGGCTTTCATCTCCAAACGACCGTTGTCCACCTGAGACTGGTACGCCTTCCATGTGCGCGTCGCCGAATCGCGGAACACCCAGTTGATCTCAGCCATGAACCCGTACAGGCGGTTGCGGCCGATCGTGATGTTCAGATCGTTCGAGAGGATTTTCGCCGCGTCGGCGACACTGTAGGAACCCTCGACCGCAGTGAACGCGTCCAATGCTTCCGCCTTTGGCTCCAGTTCCGCGACCTTCGCTTTGGTGATTTCATGCTGTTCACGTTCGACCTTCAGGGCGGTGAGCAGTTTGATGCCGAAGTCCGGGTCGGCGATGATGGTTTCGGTGAGTTCCGATGCTGACGCGATGGCGGGGGATTGGGGTTGTGTGTGGTAGCTTCCTGTCTGTCGGATGGATGGCAGCACTTCGGAGGTCACCCAACGTTTGAACTCTTTTGCGGCGGGCAGTTGGCTGGACATGACCAATGAGTAGACGCCGGATTCGTTGATGACGGTTTTGTTGGGGTTTCCGATACCGTCGCGAATCGCGACGGTATTCTTGTCGTCATCGTCAACGTGTTTATTGAGTGCGTCTCTCGTGTTTGCGTATCCGAGTGCTTCGGCCACGTCTTTGCCGATAAACCATGGGGTTCCTTTTTCGTCGGTGAAGACGCGGACCTGATGGCCGTTGAAATTGAAGTATCGGATGGATGGCGTGGTAAGGTCGGTGGTTGGCATCCCTGTTTCCTTTCGGTTTGGAGTGTGGGTGCTGTCACGGCCGGGCGTTGGTGGCGCTTGGCCGTTTTCCTTGCTGTTGAATAACTCAACAAGATTAATAATACTTCAACGAAGTTAGTAGTCAAATTGAGGACACGCCAAAAGGTTAAAAACAACCGAAGCAAGTTATGCTGGAGGTATGAGCAAGCCAACACAACTCAGCGAGACCGAGAAGGGCGTCCGGGACTTCATCCGCGCCCAAATGGGTCTGCATGGCGAAAACGGCTTCTCCCTATCCAAGAAAACCGGACGCAGCTACACCTACACGCGCGAAAGGGTGGAAGGGTTGCGTGCTTGGACGATCGCTGATGTCGACGCACTGTCGGCCCTGTGGGGGATACCGGTGTTGGAGTTCTTCTCTCAAGCCGTCAAGCTTCGCTGACATGGCGTGCTATTGCCCGTCATTGTCTTCTGGGTGGTTTGCTGCGTATTCCAACTGGATGATTTCCGCTTCCTTCTGCACTGCCGTCGTGTAGCGTTCGCGTGCTTGGTCGCGTTGTTCGGACGCGTTGAGCGTGCGGTGTATGAGACGTGGGTATTGGTCGGGGTGCAGGGGTTTGACGATGACTTCCGTCTGGATTTTGATGGATCGCAGGAAGCTGTCGCACGCGTCGTCCAAGGTTTGCAGTGATGGTGCGTGCGTGACGAAGTACTCGCGTCCGTCCGCGTGGTACTTCAGGTTGTCGATGATCTCGTCCACATGGTTTGTGTACATGTTCACGGCGCGTTCGTAGGCGGCGACGTCTTCCTTGAGTTGGTGGAACGGGAAGCGCATGAGGATGTACGCTTCGTACAGTTCGGGCAGTTGCTGCAACCGGTGTTTGGCTGCGCGTAGCCGTCGGGTGATGCGTTGGCGCATGTTTAGAGTTTTTCCTTGTCCGCTTCGTGCTGTTGGGCTTCGAGGTAGAGGATGTCAAGCATGTTGGTGGTGTCGTGTTTGGCCATGAGTTCCTGTGCGCCGCGTTTGATGTCCTGTTGCAGGTCGTCGTCCATTTCGAATTCGTTGGTGGCGGGGTAGTAGTGGAATCCTTGGCGGAACCGTTCGGGGGAGATGTTGCCGAGGATGGCGAACGCGTCGAGGCTGAGGCAGTCGCGTCCTTGGTAGATGGTGAGGTAGTCGTGGTCGATGAGCCATGCGTCTCGGGTTTGCCTGTCCATGATTGTGGGTCCTTTCTTGCGGGGTGTGGTGTTTATTGTAGGGGGTCTGTGGGCGGTGGGGGTTGGGTTCAGGCGAGTTGTTGGTAGATGTCTTCGAACAGGGTTTCGCTGTCCTGTTCGGTGGCGATCGGCTTGTGTTGGGTCGTGTTGTTGTGGGTGGTGTGGGCGATGAGCAGGCCGTGCGTCTCTTCGAATTGGATTTTGTATTGGGTGTGTCCTTGGGCGATGGTGATGGTGTGGTCGGTGAAGTCGGCGCTCATGTCGGGGTTGACCCATTGGGGTTGTTGGTTGAGGATGCGCATTGCTGTCTGGTAGAGGCTGCGTGTGGTGTGGTCGAGGTTGGTCATGGTGTGCTCCTTGGTGTGCCCAACGCTATGTTACGTTGTTACGTAAAACAATACGTAGGTGAATAAGTTTCTGCAAATCGTGTTACGTTACGGCGTGTCGCATTACGTAACAACGTACATTAGGTGGCATGACCACCACACGACGCAAAGCACCACCCATGGGCACAGGCTTCAGCCTCGCCGCCCACGACGCCATCCGCAACGCCATCAAACACGACCGGCGCACCACCAACGACATCGCCGCCCAATCCGGCATGAGCACCGACTACCTCTACAAACGGCTACGCAACGAACTGCCCTTCACCGTCACCGACATCGAACGCATCTGCAACACCCTCAACATCGACCCCTACGAACTGCTTCAACAACCAGCATCCGACGACACGAACGTGCTCGAACAACTCAAACAACTCACCGACACCGTGGCCGACCTCAAAACCGCCATGATCGACCCCACCGCCCTCACCGCCGAACAGCGCGAACAACTCGCCCGCGAACGCATCAAACACGGCGTCACCTTGGCCGCCAACCGCGACCCGCACATGCAGGACGAAATCGACCACGCGGGGGAACGCTCATAATCGGAACGGAATATGTCGCCATGGGCGACCACGGTACGCGGGGGGCGGACGTGAACAATCTGAACACTGGACGACGGTTCACCCTAGACCCGTCCATGACCTACGGGCAGATGCGGCGCGCGTTGGCGAAACAGAAGAACGCGCCCATCGTGTTCGGCATGAGCAACGAGGAACTGGAAGAATCATACGGGGCGACATGTGGCGTCTATGACGAATGCTTGCAGGCCATCGCGATCAACAGTGACATGGCCTACGTGCAGAAACGGTGCACGCTCGTCCATGAACTGTTCCACTGGCTGCACGGCCACGAAGGATGCAACGGCCTGTACGACAGCAAACAGGAACGGTTGGTGCGCAGGGAGACCGCCATCTTCCTCATTAACCCCGTCGAATGCGCCATCGCCGAAACCGCCTACGAGGGGGACGAGTTCAACATGAGCGCCGAACTCGATGTGACCGTGCAGGTGTTGGAGGACTACCGGCAACTGCTACGCGACAGCAACAGCCCCATACAATCCAACATTAACCATTTGGCATGCCGCACCCTGCTATAATCGACGTCGTCAAGTCCTCAAGCCACACGGAGCAAGTGGGGCGTGGGGCAAACCGTCAACATGCAAGGAGCACGAACATGTACGAATCACTGCCATCCGCCACAGAGACCATGCAGGACGCGATCGAAGCGCTGTACCGGGCCATGGGTGAACCCGAGCAGACGCCCGTCGAAGTGGGCGCGAACGGCGAGATGAGGCTCTGCGGCGACGATGATATGCTGCACCCGGTGTTTCCTCTCGCCCGCCACTACTTCGGCAAAGACGGGTATGCGGACAGCGGCTATACAGGCAATTGTTTCCGCGGCGACCATCTGACCATCCCCGCATATTCGGAGACCGGCGAAGTGTATGCGCTGGACGTCTCATTCCATAAAGGAATGACCTATGAGACATGCGTGCGATTCCCGCAGGCCCCCCAGCCGGTGAAGGACGCATTGTACGAGCTGCTGGAGAAAACGGAAACACGTTGATGGAGGCCGAATGCCGCCATCCCGTTCGTCCGGCGCTCAAGATCGCGTCGGCGTTGTCCTGTTGGCGTCCTGTTCCGCCCAATCGGCTTCGCTGGCCTGCCGGTGTGTGATCGCCAGCGGGGAGGGGTAGAGCGTGACGCCACTGGTGCTGGTCGTGAACCGTGCGGCGGGATACACGACCTGCACTTTCTTCAACGCGTTGCGGAATGCGCGGCGGAACGCCATTTCGGTGTCGAAGTTGTCGCCGAACCGTTCGCGCAGCCATTGCCATGTGACGGCCATGGGTTTGCGCAGGCGGTACATGCTGCCGATCATCCACACGTATACGTCGTAGGGGAGGACGGAGCGGCCGGAGAGCAGGTAGCTGCCGGCCCGCGTGTCGTAGGGGGCTGATTCGCCGCCCAGGCGTTCGTAGACTTCTTCGGTGAGGATGAACGCGGCGCCGCTTTTGCTGATGTTGTCCGTGTCCACGGTGCGGGACGCTTTGATCAATGGCAGGTATACGACGTCGTTGACGGTGGCGGCCACGAATCCGCCTGTGCTGCGGATGCTGATGCGGCAGGAGAGCAGGAGGCGGAGCTGTTCCTGCACTTTCTTCATGGTGGCGCCGCCGCGTGGGACGCCGATCTGTTCGCAGAGGCGGCCGATGCTGGGTATGGTGATGGTGTGGGTGTCGGGGTCGACGTATTCGGTTTTGTGGTGTCCGGCTTTGCGGATCTGTTTGGCAATCCATGACATGATGAGGCGGGGGTATTTGCCGCTGGGGAATTGGCGTTTGCGGGTGAGGGGGTCGATGCCTGCTTCGAGGAGGTATTCGAGGTTGCCATTGGTTTTGCTTACGTAGTCGGTTCCGAGTGGTGGGGGTGCGGCAGGGTAGAGGGTGGTGGTGAGGATGCTGTGGGCGTACCAGATTTCGGCTGGTTCGGGGGCTCGGGCTTCGAGGTCTTCGAGCAGGGTGGGTTGTATGCTGATTTCGGTGCTGGGGGTGTCGTCTTTGTTGGCGTGTGGCATGGTCCTGTTTCCTGTGCTGTGTGGTTGTTTGTATTGTCTCAGTGCTTTGCGACATGCGAAACAGACGCATATATCACTATGTGTGGACATTTCGGCGTGTCGCGCTATGTCGCGCGGTATGCTGTAATCATCCACACAAAACACAAGGAGGAACCCGCAATGAAACTGCTACGGCAAATCGGAGAAATCGTCATCCTGCTCATCGTCATCGTCGCCATCGGAGGATTCGTCCTGTTCGCCATCGCAGGCGTCGGTGCAATCACAGGGATCCAATTCATCGGCAACATCCTGATGCCCACCGACGAAAACGGACGCTACCTGTGCGCAGGGCTCAACGCCTGGGACGAAGGCGTATGCGACACCAGCCAGAACACATTCGGACTCAACGGCATCAATGGCATGTTCGCAGGCGCAGGATTCCTGCTCGCCCTCGCCGTCATCGCCGGAATCGTCGCCCTCGGCCTCGGCAACTACACCGGGCGAAAAACCAACGCCAAACACCCGATCCTGCTCACCATCATCGAAGCGCCGCTCATCATCGCCCCGACCGTATGGATCGTCAGCACCTACCGCCACGCATGGCCGATGATCGTGCTCAGCATCATCATCTGCCTTTTCGGCATTATCTACACATACGGCGCCAACTCCGACCCGGCCATGTCCCGCGCGCAACGGGAGGACATGCGCAAACACAACGGCATGCTGAACGGAGGCATCAGCGGTCTGGTCGATGCGGAAATGTCCCGCAGGGAACAGGTGGACCCCTGGGTCCCGTTGAGCTACGTGCAGACCATCACCAACATGCGAAACGACTAAGACTTACAGTGAACCTCTTTGTGTGCCGAACGGCGCATCCTGGGATGATCCGGGATGCGCCGTTCGTTGTATGGGGCAGGGTCTCCTACCTGCTAATCTGACATAACCGCCATTATCGGCTAAAAGTGGAAGTTCAGTTGTGCTGGTTGCTGCGGTGCACGTTCACCGCGGCGAATATGAGGGACGCGCCGATGTCGGTCGCGGACACTTCCATGGTGCGATGCTGTTGGCCGTCCTGCCCTTGGAACGCGCGTTGCGCGATGACGCCTTCGATGATGACGCGTGCGCCCTTGGACAACGATCGTGCCATGTTGGCGGCAAGCTGCCCAGAGGCCTTCACATTGAAGAACGTGGGTTCGCCATCCTTCCACTGCTGCGACTGGCGGTCGTATCGACGTGGCGTGTTCGCGACGGTGAAATTCACGTACGGGGTGCCGTCTGGGAATGTCTGCAATTCGGGGTCCTTAGTCAGGTTGCCATGGATTGTGATCGGGATTTCATTTGTCATGATGGCTCCTTTCGTTCTAGCGGGTTGTCCGATGTGCAGTGTGGTGTTCCAAATCCATGTCGGCGTAAGAGCGGTTGGCTTCCCGCATAGCCTGGTTTGCGTCTGTTCCTTTGGTGTCCTCGATGTCGTCCTCATGCTTCTCCGTGTAGAACGAGACATCAGGGCTTAGATCGTCGTCATCGTAGGCGGCTTCGATTTCATGTGGCGTCATGTTCGGCAGGTCTTCGGGGCCGAACCATTCATTGGTTACACCCATCCATGCTTTCCGTTCAAGGTCACGATCCTGCCAAATGCGATCCCACTCGTCTTCTGCGACATAATCCCCCCACTCGTTAAGTCGGTAGCAGCCGCCGGCAGGCAGGTCATCCCAATCTTGTTTATGGTCGAACAGTTCCTCAGCGATGCTGTACATGCTCTGCGTGAACCGGTCGCCTACTGGTTGGTCGTGGGCGGAAATGGAGGGCAGTTCGTTAGGAGCGTGGTGCTTGTCTTTTTCTGCGAAGGTGCCATCAGTGTTGCGGCGGATTTTGCTTTCGTCGAATGTTTTTGTGGGCACGTTCTGCCTCTTTTCTGGTGCGTTAGGCTACGGTATGGGATACTCAAGCGTCGAGGATCGCGTCGGCCACAATGCCGGCCGTCTGCCACGGTTTCGACCGGGTTGCCGGATCATCGGCGTGGGCTTGCAGTGAGTGGCGCACCTCGTTGGCTGTGCGTCGTGCTTGGCCCTTGTCGCCGTGCCGGTAGTCTGCGAATGCGCCGAGGGAGGTGGCGAGCCATCCCGCTCCTTGCGTGTCGTCTGCGTTGTTGGCGATGATGTTGAGCGCGGTGGATAGGCGTTCCGCGTTTTCATGGTCGTATGTGGTGTCGGAATCCAGTTGTTCCTTCAGGGACTGTTTGAGGCTGTGTGCGTCGCTGTGGCCGCTCATTTGGCCGGTGATCATGTGTACCGTGTTGTCGGGGTCGTGGTTCAACCCCAAGGCGACAGTGGACATGGAGTCCATGTCGGCGGTCGGGTTTGGTGAATCCAGAATGCGGAGGGTGGAGCGTTGCACGTCCGCGGTGAGGGTGCCGTCATTGCCTGTGTAGGTAGATTCACGCATGCAGATGACATCGTTCAGATCCCGGCCCGCGTATTGCGCGTTGCGTTCGTTCTGCCGGTACATGTCAGCGGAGAGGCGGTCCTGTTTGCTGAGCATGGTGTCGGATTCCCGCAGGTGCTGTGCGCCGCCGTCTTCGTAGATGTATTCCTCGTACGCCTGTTCGCTGTTGTTGATTGCGGCGATCTGCTTGGGTGACAGGTTCTCCATATTCAGGCCGGGATGCCGGCAGGACAGTTCGTATGCGGCACGCGCGTACGCGGGTTGGTCGCCCCACGCCTGTTCCCATTCGGTTTCGCTGACGAAGCCGTCCGGTGTGGCGTGCACGTGTTCGCCTGGTTCGAAGTCCATGGATTCGTGTGACTGTTCGGCCAGTCGTTCGCCGGTCTGCCGGATGGTATCGGCCATGCTGGCGCCAATGGGTTCGTCCAGATCGTAATCGTCCTCCTCATACTTCTCCGTGTAGTACGCGTATGTCTCATGGCCGTATGTGTCGATGTAGATGTCCCCCTCGTCGTAGGCGGCTTCGATTTCGGCTGGTGTCATGCGGGCGACGTCGGCGGTGCTGTATCTGCCGTTGTCAGCCAACATCCACGCCTTCTCCTCAAGCGGGTGGCCGTCCCACACCTCATCCCAATCGTCTTCGGTCACGTAGTCGCCGAAATCGTTGATCCGGTAGCAGCCTCCGATGGGCAGGTCGTCCCAGTCCTGTTTGCGTTCGAACAGTTCGCCGGCGATGGTGTTTGCGTTGTCGATGAACTCCTCCCCGACCGGCGTGTGGTCGTTGTCGGCTGCGGGTAGGTCGGTGGGCGCGTGGTGCTTGTCCTTGTCCGCGAAGGTTCCGTCATTGTTGCGGCGTACTTTGCTTTCGTCGAATGATTTGCCCATGCTCGTCTTCCTGTTTGTGTGGCTAATAACAGTATAGTTCACTCAAGATTCTAGCAGGCAATCCACACCTCCATGCGGCAACGCGGCGCTTCGGCAAGACAGGGGAAAGAAAAAGCCGGAAACTGCAACGCCTCCGTTGCAGTTTCCGGCAAAAGAAGCTCGACAGGCAAGCCCATCGAGAAGCGCGCCGTTCATGCCCCAGTTGACTATATGCATCAAATATGTTACATTTAGTGGTGTGAAAGCCTTGCACTTCGACGCCTACACCAAAAAGGACGGAACAACACCATTCCGCGATTTCCTCACGACCCTACCGGCGAAAGACCGCGCGAAGCTACTGGCGACCATCACGAAAATCGAAGAACACGGACTGGCTGAAGCCACACGGCAACAATGGGTGAAACATCTGGAAGGCGAGATATGGGCTTTTAACAGTTATCTGTTTTCTATCTTTTCCTACCTAATAATGATTT
>ERZ778503.2205-NODE-2205-length-11275-cov-7.677540_pt1 | contig 11275 bp, 10 predicted proteins | sample MGYA00510047_ERZ778503 | MGnify/ENA primary metagenome ERZ778503 (study PRJEB29527, sample SAMN07138965) | mouse gut metagenome | material: feces | host: mouse | place: China:Nanjing | collected 2016-01-25 ... | reverse complement strand
AACTGCTGTAAACGGTTTTGCAGACCGGCGCCTAACCACTCGGCCAAGGAACCATTGTGTGGTGGATTACGGGTGCAAAGGTAGTACTTTATTCCGATCCCTCCAAATTTTTCAGAAGGTTTTTTAATGGATACGTTAAATTTTAGTCACATTTTAATATTGATCGAACCTTGGCCTGATAGCGTTTGATGGTGAAACAAGGTGTATATTGGTTGTGTGTGAATGGTGAAGAGTTTGGCAACCGGAATGTTTTCGAATGGATTTGGCAGGGAGGTGTCTATTGATGGCGGATCATCATCATTTTGTCCTGCACTTGCTCCGCCGTCTCAGATTAAAAAAATGTATTTAAAATTTGGTTTATACTATAAACCTTATTAGCTTTGCATCCGAATAGAGAGCGGAATCGCGCGACCGCTCTTTTTTCAAAAGAAAATGGTTTATAAAATAAACCTAAAGTTAACTCTCAAAAACCTGTAAAATGGAAGATAAAAAACTAACTGAAAAAGAGAGCCTCGAAGTGATTACTTCGATGATTGCTCGCACCAAAGTCCGCTACCTCGGCAGCGGTAACATCCTGCTTATGTGGGGATACCTTGCGGTATTTACTTCAATATCGGTATGGATACTGCTCGCAGCCACACAGCAAAATGTATGGAACTGGCTGTGGTTTGCCATTCCCGTAATCGGTATGCCGTTAACTTCTATAATGGCGCGTCGTGAAAAACGAACTGATGGTGCAGTGACTTATTCCGACAAAATCACCTCTCATCTATGGTCGATATTCGGAGTATCCGAAATCGTCTTAATCTTTATTTGCCTCGGATTCTCACTCATTGGCGGTATCAAATGCTGGACTGCAATGCCTGTCTATACATTTATTGCCGCTCCCTTTGCTGAGATTGCACAAGGCCTTATCGTTAAAGAGAAATCCCTTACATGGGGCGGAATTGTCGGCTTGGCTATCGGAATGGTTTTGGTATGTTGTGCGACCGGTAAGATTCCTCTTTTAGCCAACTGGTTCATGCCCCTCTTCATTCTCTTTTGGGTTGTAATGATGATTGTTCCCGGTCATATAATTAATCATAAAGCGAAAAAGGGATGAAAGAGCTGAATCCGCTTCTACATTCGCAACTCCGGCTTGCCATAATGTCCATTCTGATGAATGTGGAAGAAGCAGATTTCGTGTATCTCAAAGAGAAAACTGAATCAACTGCCGGAAACCTCAGTGTGCAGCTCGACAAGCTATCATCGGCAGGCTATATTTCCGTAGAGAAAGGCATGGCCGGCAAACGGCCGCGTACCATCTGCTCGGTCACACCCGCCGGGCGAAATGCTTTTGAGGAATATGTCGATGCGCTGAAGTCTTACCTTAATTTGTAGGCAGACAGCATTTCCCAGATATATGATCAATATAGATCAATGTCTGTGTGCCAATGTCAGTTCAGGCGTGCCTCTTATGCGGAGCGCGCCTTAACTGCTTTTGTATTATCCTGAAATTTTAAACATGCCGGCGTGGAATTCTCGCAAAATTCTTTTAATTTTGTTGTGAATAAAATTAGCCATAAATTTAATAACCAAAACAGATAGTGACCATGAAGAAATCAGCGCTGTTCATCGGTCTGTCCGTTTCGTGGCTCGCAGCAGTCGCGCAAGGGCAGGGCGGAATTTCTCAGAGTGACATTGATGGCTTCCGGGCTGCCTATGCGGCAACCCCAGGCACAAAAGCCATTCACAATGCTCTTGCCAACAATGCCATCAATGCATTGGCCCTCAACCATGAGAATCTCAACAATCTTGACACCCACTTTTCTCACCGGGTTCCAAGCAAGGGTATCACCAACCAGCGTTCGTCGGGCCGATGCTGGCTGTTCACCGGACTGAATGTACTCCGTGCCCAGGCAATGACCGAACACAAACTGCCAAAACTGGAACTCTCGCAGAGCTACAACTTTTTCTGGGATCAGCTTGAAAAGTCAAATCTCTTCCTGCAGGGAGTGATCGATACAGCCTCGAAACCATTTGAAGACCGCACGGTTGACTGGCTTTTTGCCAATCCGCTGAGTGATGGAGGCCAGTACACAGGCATAGCCGACAATCTGATGAAATATGGGGTAGTGCCTATTGAGGTGATGGGCGAAACTGCGAGCAGCAAGTCTACAAGCACCATGCGCAACCTGCTTCAGTTACGTCTGCGCGAAGACGGGCTGGAATTGCGCCGCCTTGCATCGGAAGGCAAAAACTCCGACCAGTTGCTATCGCGTAAAAAAGAAATGCTCACTCAGATTTACCGCATCCTTGCACTCAATCTTGGCGAGCCGCCGGTGGAATTCACCTGGACGCGCCGTGATTCAGACGGAATGGCAGTTGATACCAAGACCTATACTCCGCAGTCGTTCTACAAAACCTATTTCGGCAACGATCTCAAAAATGACTATGTGATGCTGATGAACGATCCCACCCGCGAGTACTACAAACTCTATGAAATAGAGTATGACCGCCACGGTTATGACGGCTACAACTGGACCTATGTCAATCTACCCATCGAAGACATAAAGCAAATGGCGATAGCTTCCATCAAAGATGGCAAGGCAATGTATTTTTCATGCGATGTAGGCAAATTCATCAATAAGGATCTTGGTCTGCTTGATGAAAATAACTATGACTACGGTTCGCTTTTCGACACAAAGTTCGGAATGAATAAAGCCGACCGCATCCGAACCCATTCATCAGCATCGTCTCATGCAATGACTCTTGTGGCTGTTGATCTCGACCAGAAGGATAAGCCGAAGAAATGGATGGTTGAAAACAGCTGGGGCAGCGGAGCCAATGACGGCCACCTCATAATGACCGACAAGTGGTTTGATGAATACATGTTCCGTCTGGTTGTCGACAAAAAGTATCTGACCCCGAAAGCATCCAAGGTTCTGACTCAGCAGCCCACACTCCTCCCACCGTGGGATCCGATGTTTGCTCCTGAAGAATAATCCGGCCCGCTTATTAAAATATTGAAGGAAACGTTCCAACATATAGAATCCGCGACTCAGCTATGATGCAGAGCCGCGGATTTGCTTTTTTTATAGTCTGTAAATTATGGTCCGGAGCAATGCCCGGTCCGTCAGGCTTTACGGCAATGACGACTTCTTCAGCTTCAGCCGGTCGAAGCCGTTGCCATATACACTTCTGACGCTCGAATTTGTAACATAAGCATTCTCATCAGTCTCTTTGACGATGCGCAGAATCTGGTAGACATCATTCTGCCGGCACCATATGAGCATCAGTTTTCTCGGTTCTCCGGTCCAGTAGCCCGTGCCGTCCCACATGCTCACTCCGCGACCGGTTTCATGCGTGATCCGATAAGCTATTGTCTCCCATTTTTCAGACAGAATGATAAACTGTATTGTCTGCTTTCCCTTGTCGATATACCTGTCAGCCAACCAGGAGTATATATATATGGCCAGCCATCCGTAGATGATGGTCTGTGTGCGTGACTGAATACGGGCCTCCATATCACCGTCGAAAGGCAGGAAAAAGGATAGTGCTACGATCGAGACATCGATTATCATCATTACTCGCCCCATGCTGATGTCGCTCACATGTGACATTATGGCCGCTACAATGTCCGTGCCGCCTGTGGTGCCGTGGTGGCTGAAATATATACCTATGCCGAGCCCAAGCATCACCGCACCCATTATCACGCTCATAGGAGCGCTGCTTACAAGAGGCGGATGAGAGGTGAAATATCCTTCCACCGATCCGATGAGCACTGACAGAAGCGTGGCTCCGAAGATGGTGCGCAACACAAACCCTTTGCCAAGATAGCGGAATCCGCAGAGCAGTAGCAGAATGTTGGTGCCATACATTACCACTGCTACCGGGAGTCTCCCGCCGGTGGCATAGAAAATCAGTGAACTGAAACCGGCCATTCCGCCGATGACTATGTGGTGGGGGAGTATGAACACGGTGAATCCGACTGCATATATAAGTATGCCGCTTACAATAGCGATGCAGTCGCGGATATTCTGTGACAGGAACGGCTTTGCCTCCGTCCGGTCAGACTTTGCTGGTGTTGACATGGGCTGATGCTGATTTATGCTGCAAAGTTAAGGATTTCTTGAAGATATTTAACAAAATGCCCCGAACTAAGTATCTGTGCAGGCGTTTTTAAGATATAACGAACTTTTAAACGCTATAATCATCATGACTTATACACTTCCTGAATTGCCCTACGCCAATAACGCTTTGGCTCCTTCGATTTCGCGTGAGACAATCGAGTACCACTACGGTAAGCATGAAAGAACATATATTGACAATCTCAACAGACTGATCAAGGACACTCCATATGAAGATATGGAACTTGAAGAGATTATCACCACTGCTTCCGGACCGCTGTTCAACAATGCATCGCAGGCTTGGAATCACATCTTCTACTTTTTTACTTTTTCTCCCGACGGCGCGCATGAGCCTGACGGGCATCTCCGCAAGGCGATAGATGAACAGTTCGGTTCTTTCGATCAGTTCAAAAAGGAGTTTGAAGATGCAGGCGCCTCGATTTTCGGCTCCGGCTGGGTATGGCTCTCTAAAGATAAGGATGGAAAACTCTTTATCACTCAGACTTCCAATGCCGGTAACCCGCTTTGTGAAGGTCTAACTCCTCTTTTGGTCTTCGATGTTTGGGAGCATGCCTACTATCTTGATTATCGCAACCGCCGTCTTGACGCACTCAAAGAGTGGTGGAAGATTGTAGATTGGGACGTAGTCGCAAGCCGTTATCTATAACATGCGCAGAAGGCACATGCACGAACAAAAAAACAACTTTAGTTAAAGTATAAAGAATAAGCACTAAAATAAGCATAATGTGATGAATGGAGAGAGAGGCAGTCGTGAGACCCCCTCTCTTTTTTCATGCTCTTTTTTCATGCTCTTATTTCTGCGCAGATGCAGCCCGTCAAGGCTGCATCTGTATCGGCAGGCATCGCACCAGATAATCCTGTGCGGTGTTCCAGGGGATATATATAATCGAGCGTCCGGGAATAAGAGAGACCGGAGTCTCGTTTAGGTCTACTCGGAGATAATAGTTGCCTGATTCCGCGCGGAAGAGAATCATCTGGAGATTCGAAGCCATCGGCACTACGTAGAAATCACGCCAATGCATGCCTACTGTATCGAAATAGTTTGTCATGTAGTAGCATCCCGGCAGGTGCATCAGTGACAGCAGAGGCATGAGTGTCTCCGCATGTCCGAAGCGTAGCATGACACTGTAAGGATTTGCACCTGAGATAGCATCCTGGCAAGTCTTTATAAGATCAGCCAGGAGCGGAGCCGCCATTGTGGCGGGAACAGTTGACAGCGTAGAGGCTGAATGTGTCAGATAGTGATGCAGGTTTTCGATGCTCCACAGTGCATTGATCTCGCTTTCAGTCACAAACTGCGAGAGATCTGCTCCTATGCCCATAGCGCTGCAGCCGGCTATTACCTTATATACCGCTATTCCGAAATCACGGGCCTCGCCATCGGTCAGCTGATATTTGCTGCCCAGAAGTCGAGGGGCCACAGTGAGGGGTGCATGGCTGTCTACATATTCGTCATAGACTTTATGCCATTCCTCTCCGTCCATGAAGTCTTTGTATTCCGGATCGGTTTCCCAGAAGCGCACCAGCTGATTGTTCTGTCGGCCGGATGCAGTGTATATTTCTATGCGGTTGTTCAGTCGGGTCAGCTGGTGGGTAAATTCATCCATTGACATTACACAGCGAGGAACATATGATGATATCGCATTGATCTTGCGGTCTTTGAAAAGCGTAGGGAATGCCGCAAAAGCGCGCGAGGCTATGGCCCGTTGTTCGGCCATGCCGAGCGAGTCGAGCGCACCCCATCGGCCTCCTGTTCTGGCTACCACCAGATCGCAGAGTCTGAGCAGTTCTTTTCCGGCCGGACTGATGGTGCGTAACGAATCCGCCCTGTGGAGTATTCGCGAGAGTGATGTTGTGTATTTTGACGAAGACAGGAACCGGGCTCCGTGGCGTCCCACATGGTTGATGTAGACCGGAGTGAGCGAATCGGGATAGGCAAGATCTTTCACAGTCCTTGCCGGATAGGGTATGGCCGAGCCTTGGCATTGCTCCATGCTGTAGTGTGTTTCTGTCGGATCTGCCGCTATGGCAGTCTGCGTCGGAGCAATATAACTGATAATTGCAGCCGCGATAAAAAGAAGCTTCTTCATTGCTTATGACGGGACTTTTTGTTAGTTTTGTCGTTGAATTTCAAAGTGTGGAATCATTGTCAATCACAATCCTTCCAAAATTAATCAATTGATGAATAAAGACCAAAAATACAAGACCCTGGTTTCATCCGGGCGTTATGTCGAGGCAATGGCTGTGCTTTACAGTCTGCTCGAAATGAATCCCGCGGATGACCGTGTGCTTTTCGAACGGGGCAAACTCAGGTGGCGCATGGGTGACAGATCCGGAGCGATGGGAGATTATGCCAAGGCTGTGGAATTGAATCCTGACAGCCCTGCGGTTATGGCGCTGGAACAGGCGCGTGACATTGCAGACTTCTTTAATCCGGATCTGTATAATCCGTAAAATTCGTCGGTCTGACCGGTAAGAATGTCCGCATAGCCAGATTTACGCTTTTTCCGAAAGTTCAAGCCATCGCATCTCCTTTTCGTCAAGCAGATCCTTGAGCTCGGAATAACGCCGAGCCTTTTCCTCAATGTCGCTTAACTGTTCCCCGGAATTAAAGACGGTTTCGAGCTCATGGCGCTCGGCAGTAAGCCGGTCAATCTCAGCGGTCAGTTCCTCAAACTCTTTACGCTCCTTGAACGACATCTTGGCCGGACGTGAATTCTCGCGGCTGCGGCTTTTTGTCTGCGCTTCGCATTTCTGTGCGGCTTTCTGCTCTTCATTGGCCTTCTGTTCGCGCAGATATTCGCGGTAGTCACTGTAATTTCCGGGGAAGTCCTTGATGACACCGTTGCCTTCCATCACAAACAGGTGGTCTACGATGGAGTCAAGGAAAAATCTGTCATGAGAGATGACTATGACACAGCCTTTGAATTCCCTGAGATATTCCTCAAGGATGCCTAAAGTCATGATGTCAAGGTCGTTGGTCGGTTCGTCGAGAATCAGAAAGTTGGGTTGTCTGACCAGCACGGCGGCAAGGTTGAGCCGTCGCATTTCGCCTCCGCTGAGAGTTGAGATATATTTCTGTTGGTCAGCCGGAGTAAACAGAAACCGGTTCAGGAATTGCATGGGTGAAAGGCGTGTGGCGCCGTTATCAAGTACGATATCATCGGTCAGATCAGTAATCGCGTCGATAACTTTCTTGTTGGGCGGGAGCTGGAGGCCTTCCTGCGAGTAATAACCGAAGCGTACGGTTTCGCCTACATTCCACTCTCCGCTGTCAGGCGCTACGAGCCCTTGCAGCATCTTGACGAATGTCGACTTGCCTACGCCGTTGCCGCCTACGATTCCGAGCTTCTCATATCGGGCGAAAGTATAGGTAAAGTCGTCCAGTATGACTTTTTCACCGAATCGCTTGCTGATCCCCTCGGCTTCAAAGATTTTTGAGCCGATGTATGACGATCTGACATCAGTCGGGTCGATCTGTCGCTCGGTGTAATTGGCGCGGGAACGTTCCTTGAGATCATAAAACGCGTTGATCCTGTAACGGGCCTTGCCCGCGCGGGCCTGAGGCTGGCGTCTCATCCATTCCTGCTCCTTGCGCAGAGTGTTGCGAACCTTGGCGAGCTCTCCTGTCAGAGCCTCGATGCGTTCGGCGCGGCGTTTGAGGTAAAGGTCGAAGTTTCCTTCATAGGTGAAGATCTGCTGCATGTCAATCTCGATGATCTTATTGCAGACACGGTCTAGAAAATAACGGTCATGAGTGACCATCAGCAGGGTGATGCGTTGTCTGGTCAGATAGTTTTCGAGCCATTCCACGGTTTCAAGGTCGAGGTGGTTGGTCGGCTCGTCGAGAATCAGCAGATCCGGAGAGGCAAGGAAGACCTGAGCCAGTGCAGCACGTTTGATCTGGCCGCCTGACATGTGCTCCGGCATTATTCCGCAGTCGCTGATGCCAAGCTGTGACAGCATCTGGCGCACACGGTCTTCGCGGTTCCAGTCTTCGTGATGCTCTTCAGGCATTGCCGCGAGCAGATTGTCAAGAATGCTTTTCCCGGGGGCGAAATCCGGAATCTGGGCAAGAAATCCCACTCTTAAGCCGTTGCGAAACGTTACAGATCCGCTGTCAGGGGCTTCCTCTCCTGAAAGAATGCGTAGCAGAGTGGATTTTCCGGTGCCGTTTTTGGCTATGAGGCCAATCTTGTCGCCTTCGTTAATGCCGAAAGTGACAGAATCGAAAAGCATACGGTCGCCGTAGCTTTTTGTCAGATCTTCAACTTGCAGATATGGTTTCATAGGTCGAGGCAGTCATCAAGGGCTTTGGTGATTGCGGCGCGGTCGAGATGCTGTCCGATAAACACTATCTTGATCATGCGGTCGCCGTAGTCGGCATCCCAGTCGCGCATGATCGACGGATCCTGTGCCACCAGCTCTTTCAGTTCGTCCTCCGGAGCTGTGGCAAACCACATCCCGGCCTCTTTCAGCTGTTTCTGGCGTCCTGCGCTCTCGAACAGATATGACATATCAGGATTATTGCCGAAATAGCAGATGCCTTTTGAACGTATGATATTTTTCGGCCACTTGCTTGCGGCGAAATAATCGAATTTGTTCAGATCGAAACCCGGACGTCGGAAATAGACGAAAGTCTCAATGCCGTATTCCTCAGCCTCTCCTTCGCTGTGGTGATGATGGTGGTGGTGACAGCCGCAGGAGCATTCAGGGCCGTGATCATGGTGGTCATGATCATGATGTTCATGGCGCTTGTGCTCATCTTCGCCGTGCTCGTGTTGGTGATGGCATTCGTCATGATGATGGTGACCGTGCTCACGTTCATGTTCTTCTTTTGCAATCTCTTCAGCCGGCTTTTCAATCTGGCTTACCCAAGCGGCCGATGTCGCCACTTTGTTGAAATCAAACATGTGGGTGTCGAGTATCGACGAAAGATCTATGTCGGCATAGTCACATTCGATTATGCGCACTCCTGGATTGAGAGCGAGCACTATTGTCCGCACTCGTTTGAGTTCTTCAGGAGTGATTTCGGAAACTTTGTTGAGGATGACTATGTTGCAGAATTCAATCTGCTGGATGACAAGATTTTCAATATCCTCATCATCATGATGGTGTGCGGTAAGATCTTCTCCGCATCCGAATTCGTCACGCATGCGGAGAGCATCGACAACTGTCACTATGCAGTCGAGCTTCGGAGTGCCGTTGCGTGTAAGCGCGCCGTCTGCCATGTAGGGAATCGAACAGATGGTCTGGGCGATAGGGGCCGGCTCGCAGATCCCGCTTGCCTCAATGACTATGTAGTCAAACTTCTTCATCGCCATTATCTCCTCTATCTGCTTGACGAGATCCATTTTCAGGGTGCAGCAGATGCAGCCGTTCTGCAGGGGCACGAGCGAATCGTCTTTTGTGTCGACGATGCCTCCGCGCTGAATCAGATCGGCGTCAATATTGACTTCACCGATATCATTGACTATGACCGCGAAACGTATGCCGCGGCGGTTGGAGAGTATATGGTTTACGAGAGTGGTCTTGCCACTTCCGAGATAGCCTGTTAGAAGAAGTACGGGAGTTTCCATATAATAATATAATATATATGTTTGGGGGGGGAATTCTGTTTTACATTGCCGGGATTACCAGCTGATACTTACTGCTACGCCTTTCATACGGGCATTGATGGGCGGATTCAGCTTGGTCAGCGATATGTAGCCGCCGCTGATCTGGGGCCAGCGGGCAGTCAAAGCTTGTCGGATACGCCCTATGACGTGTTCAAGCAGATTGGATGGATCAGACATCACATCCTTTATAATGCCTACGGCTTCGGCATAGTTCAGCGTATGCTCTACATTGTCGCTTTCCATCGCTTCTCCGATAGGATAGCGGAGGTGGACCGTCAGTTCAAACGTGTTGCCGTTCAAGCGCTCGAAATCAAACACCCCATGTCGAGCAAACAGTTGCAACCCGTTTATTTCTATGGTTCCTTCCATCAGTGTCTTGGCGTTTTTTGTGATTGATGTTTTAGCTCCAGCTCAGGTTTGAGCCTCGTTTGATGAATCCTTTGATCCTGTACCACAGATTATATATGGGCTCGAAAGTCATGAACCAGGGTACTGTGATCAGCAGAGATCGTGAATGGAGAGCACGAGAAGTCGAACGCCATGCAAAAGCAAGTATGAGCGTCAGACTTAGATAGAGCACTGAGGCTGCGATCAGTGGAACCAGTGACGGAAGGCCGACAAGAGCGAGCCCTATGCAGCATCCGGTGAAAATCCACCAGGCCAGAGAGCAGCTGCCGAAGAACACCCGTGACCAGGTACGCAACTTTCCGGCTGTGTACCCGTAACGCAACTTTGAAACTTTATGGGCCGGCTGAGGCTGCATTTCAGGCACTTCAACTATGGCACCCTGTGAGATTTCTACTGCGGTGTTCGCGCCGTTAGCCACTTCATTGACAAACATATCGTCGTCGCCATACTTCAGATGCAAAGTCCGTGAGAAACCCTTGTTGCGGAAAAATACCGACCGGCGATAGGCCAGATTGTGACATGTGGCGCGATACGGACGGCCTGCGAGTCCCCAGGAGAGATATTCTACGGCAGTGCGCACGGTGTCGAAGGCGTGGAGGCGCTTCCAGGGTTCCTTCACCGCTTCTTCGCTGTCAGGATCAATGGCGGCGACCGGTGCCGCATAGCCGATGACCACCTCTTTGCCCTGGCCGAAATGACGGGCCATGAGACGGAGCCATTTATCGGAAAGTATGCGGGCGTTTCCGGTGGTCAGCACAACCACTTCATGGCGCGCAGCCTTGATGCCGAGCGTCAAGGCCAGTTTGCGGCGTGAGAGCGAGCGCGATTCCAGCGGAGTGAAAGTCATGTAGAGATTGGAATACCGTTCTTCGAGGCGGGCTATCACCTCTTTGGTCGATGGCAGCGCTCCATCGTTGACAACTATTACCTCAAACGGGGCAGGGTAGTCCTGGTCGAGAATGGCGGGGAGCAGTGTCTCCAGATTGCGGGCATCGTCTTCTGCGCAGACTATCACCGACACTCCCGGAAGCTGTGTGTCATCAGTCTCTTTGGCTGTGTTGTCAGCTGAAGCTGCACGGCCTACACTGCTGACATAGTGGCGGAAACCGAGCAGAAGAT
>ERZ778503.2203-NODE-2203-length-11278-cov-8.168939_pt1 | contig 11278 bp, 12 predicted proteins | sample MGYA00510047_ERZ778503 | MGnify/ENA primary metagenome ERZ778503 (study PRJEB29527, sample SAMN07138965) | mouse gut metagenome | material: feces | host: mouse | place: China:Nanjing | collected 2016-01-25 ... | reverse complement strand
TGAGGCGTTTGCTGTGTTCTATTTTGTGGCTGGTTATATTGAGGCGTTTGCTGTGTTCTATTTTGTGGCTGGTTATATTGAGGCGTTTGCTGTGCTCTATTTTGTGGCTGACCAGATGTTGTAGGAGTACTGTTTGTTCTAGGATTTTTAATAAGAGTCATGATATTATTTTGGTTTTTTACACTTTGTTTTTCTGGTATATTTATTGAGAGAATGGAATTATGGTTCATGACACCAGTGGATTTTGTTGCTGTATTGATCATTGTGTTCCTCCATACAGTAAAGATAGCTTTTTGAAAAATTCCTTACAATTATATTTGTATTAGATTTTCTAATTCCTAATTATAGCACAATAAAAAAATTCATACATTAAATTCAAATTAAAATTATATTGTGTTATTTTTATTTGCAATAGGTTTTAGTACGCTATTAAATTAATATAAGAAACAAGTTGTTGTACAAATGGGTTTTTATCTGCTAGATATGTATTTTTTTGTAGAGTTAATAGTAAATACTAAGTCTTATAGGAACAAAAATCAGATTTTATACTTTGTATTAAATAATACTTGTAATTTTTATGGTACTGATTATAATGAAAGTATGGGTGGACGTTCTATTGATTGTTTAAGAACTGTTAAGAAAGAATTTTTATTTGGTCAGAAATTGTGTTTGGTATAGAAAGATGAATCTTTTTTCTACTTGATTTTTGGTATTCTGCTAACAATCTTATAGTATAAGACACAGCCAAGATAAGGATAATAATTATAATAGATAGATTATCGCAATCTTCTTCGTTTTGCAGCAAATATTTTGTTAGATACACACGAATTAGTTGATGTGTTTCTAACAAAAATTATGTAATATGAAGTGTAAAAAGATTTCAAGAGTCTATCGAAATGATTGGGAGGAATTTATGGATTTTTTTGACTTGTTGACAATGATTGGTGGTCTTGCACTGTTTTTGTATGGAATGCATCTTCTTAGTGAGGGACTTGAGAAGCTTTCTGGTGGGCGTCTTGAGCGTGTTCTTGAAAATTTGACAAATAACAGGCTTAAAGCTGTGTTGTTGGGAGCAGGCGTGACAGCGGTCATTCAATCTTCATCTGCAACTACTGTCATGGTGGTTGGTTTTGTAAACTCAGGTATAATGAAACTTTCGCAGGCAATTGGAATTATTATGGGTGCGAATGTTGGAACGACTATCACTTCATGGCTTTTGAGTTTGACTGGCATTGAGAGTGATAACTTTTTTTTGCAGCTTGTTAAACCAACCTCTTTTTCACCAATTCTGGCTGTGATTGGTGTGGTGTTTATTCTTTTTCTGAAAAATGGCAGAAAACGCGATTTAGGTTCGATTCTGGTTGGATTTGCGATATTGATGACAGGAATGGATACAATGTCATCAGCTATGAAACCGTTAAGTCAAGTTCCATGGTTTACGGGGCTTTTTACAATGTTTACCAATCCGATCCTTGGACTGCTTGTAGGTGCATTGATTACAGCAGTTATTCAATCTTCTTCGGCATCTGTTGGTATTTTGCAGGCACTGTGTGCGACAGGAAGCATTAATTACGCAGCGGCTGTACCAATTATTCTTGGACAGAACATTGGTACATGTGCCACAGCGATGATGTCAGGTGTTGGAGCGAGCAAAAATGCGCGGCGTGCTTCGATTGTTCATTTGCTTTTTAATGTGATTGGAACAGCAATTTTTTTGATTGTATTTTATATTTTACATGCATTTATTAATTTTGAGTTTATGGAGGAAGCGGCAGACAGCGCTGGAATTGCGCTTGTGCATACAGGGTTTAATGTGACTGCAACTTTGATTTTATTGCCCTTTGCAAATGTTTTAGAGAAATTATCGTTGATTTTAATTAAGCCAGATGAGGAGGAGGAACGTCAGGCACAAGAGAATGAGCTGTTTGCTAAGATGGACGAGCGTTTTTTGAACACACCATCTTTTGCGTTGGAGCAAGCATATTCTTATACAATGAAAATGGCAGAGCTTACAAAGGAAGCTTTGAATTTGGCAGCAGATAACTTGTTTGTCTATGACAAGAAAAATGCAAAAGATGTAGAGCAGATGGAAAGTCTAGTGGATCGTTATGAAGATGAAATTAGTGGTTACTTGGTGAAACTTTCGAGCCGAAATTTAAGTGAGCCAGATTCGAGAAAACTTACAATGCTTCTTCACAGTGTAGGAGATTTGGAGCGAATCTCTGATCATGCTATAAATTTGGTGGATTGTGCAAAGACAATGGATAAGAAAGAACAACAATTTTCGGAGAAGGCTACTGAGGAGTTACAAGTATTTTCACAGGCGGTTCGAGATATCGTTAGCGCCTCTGTAGAAGTCTTGAGAACAGAGGATATGGAGGCGGCAAAAGCAATTGAACCTTTTGAAGAAGCGATTGATATTTTGCAGAAGGAAATGAAAAAGCGTCATATGAAACGGCTAAAAAAGGGAAAATGCACACCAGAATTGGGCTTTATTCTTTCGGATATCACAAATAACTACGAGCGAATTGCTGACCATTGTTCTAATCTTGCAATCAATATGATGCAACTGTATGAGGATGATACACATGCACATGAGTATGTGGAACAGTTGGAGAAGGAAGAAGGAAGTGCATTTGACAAAATGTGCCAAGCGTGTCTACAACGCTATGCACTGCCTGGAAAGGTTGTAAAGTAAAAAAAACAAAACAAATGTTTGTGGTATTTTTATAAAAAAATACTTGATAGCACACAGAAAAGACGTAAAATAAGACTGAAAATCATAAATTATTTCAATAAATTTTAGTAAATTATACAAAATTTGCTGTGACAGTGTATTTTTTGTTGTGTTAGAAAAAAAATTAAATTATAATATACTCGTTAAGTTTAGCGCGCTAAAGTGTTGAAAGGCACATTGTTTGAAAGGGATATTTTTATTAATTAAGGAGGAGTCAGTATGTCTTATGTAGATGAGGTTTTAGAGCTTGTAAAGAAAAAGAATGCAAGCGAGCCGGAGTTTATCCAGGCTGTGACAGAGGTTTTAAATTCACTTAGACCTGTTGTTGAGGCAAATGAGGAGCTTTACAAAAAGAACGCAATTCTCGAGAGAATTATAGAGCCTGATCGTCAGCTTATGTTTCGTGTACCATGGGTAGATGACAAAGGACAGGTGCAGGTAAACAGGGGATTCCGCGTACAGTTTAACAATGCGATTGGACCTTACAAGGGAGGCCTTCGCTTACACCCTTCTGTAAATTTGGGGATTATTAAGTTTTTGGGATTTGAGCAGATTTTCAAAAATTCTCTCACAAGTTTGCCAATTGGTGGTGGCAAGGGTGGCTCTGATTTTGACCCAAAGGGCAAGTCTGATAGAGAGATTATGGCGTTCTGCCAAAGTTTTATGACAGAGCTTTCTAAGTACATTGGTGCAGATGTGGATGTTCCGGCTGGGGATATTGGGACAGGTGCAAGAGAAATTGGTTTTATGTTCGGACAGTACAAGAGAATTAAAGGTACTTTTGAGGGGGTACTCACAGGTAAGGGACTTACATATGGTGGCTCTTTGGCACGTACAGAAGCGACTGGTTATGGTCTTCTTTATCTGACACAGGAATTGATGAAGTGTCACGGTGAGTCTATAGAAGGTAAGACAGTCGTTGTATCTGGTGCTGGAAATGTTGCAATTTATGCGACACAAAAGGCACAGCAGATGGGTGCAAAGGTTGTTACATGTTCTGATTCTACAGGTTGGATTTATGATGCAGAAGGAATTGATGTTGCTCTGCTTAAAGAAGTAAAAGAAGTAAAGAGAGCGAGATTGACAGAGTACGCAGCAGCAAGACCTAGTGCAGAGTATCACGAAGGACGCGGAGTATGGCAGATTAAGTGCGATATTGCACTTCCATGTGCAACACAAAATGAACTTCTTATTGAGGATGCAAAGCAGCTTGTAGCAAATGGTTGCAAATGTGTCTGCGAGGGCGCAAACATGCCTACAACAATTGATGCGACAGAGTATTTGCAGCAGAATGGTGTATGGTTTGTTGGTGGTAAGGCTGCAAATGCAGGTGGTGTTGCTACATCAGCATTGGAGATGTCACAGAATAGTGAGCGTTTGAGCTGGAGTTTTGAGGAAGTTGACGCAAAATTGCAGAATATTATGGTAAATATTTATCATAATATTGATGATGCAGCAAAGAGATATGGCATGGAAGGCAACTATGTGGCTGGTGCAAACATAGCAGGTTTCGAGAAGGTAGTTAATGCAATGCTTGCGCAGGGCGTGTGCTAATGAGGAAAAAAGAATCCTTATAGTTATTAGTTTTTACAATGATAAAAAATATTCACAACAACATATCAACAACACTAACAAATAGTGTGAAATTAGTATTTCATACATCCTGATTTGAGTACCCGCAAAAGCGGGCATATGGGAGTAGTGTGTAAAAAGAGGGTGATTATTTATCATAATCACCCTCTTTTTAGGTGCACGAATGCAGAGAAGAACTATGCAGCGAAAGTTGCCCGCATTTTATCAGATAAAGAAGTCTTTCTGTTTTATTCTGCTACAACTGAAATTCTCTGCTGAATGTGGTTGCCATTTAAGGCTTCATCAACCATAGCAACTGCATAGTCGGCATAACTGATTACGCTTTCTCCTTTAGTGTTCAATGTCAATTCTTCACCGGCTAAGATATATTTTCCGGTTTTTGCCCCATCTGCTTGGAAATCGCCGGCAGGACTAATATATGTCCATCTTACATCAGTTCTAGTTCGAAGCGCATCAAGTGCTTTTCCCATATTGGAAGCAAGTGGCTTGAACATTTCTGGGAAGTCTGCCCCGTCCATGACCTGTATTGTATGCTCTGGGTTCACATATAGGCTACCCGCTCCGCCAACAACAAGAAGTCTTGTTTTCTTGCCACTTACAAGGTCGCAAAGATGTTTCAGGGAAGTGCTATGTTGTGGTAGCGTTTTCGGCGTCCATGCACCAAAAGCGTCAATCACAACATCAAAGCCCTCCAAATCGGCTGCGGTCAAATCAAACAGGTCTTTCTGAATGACCTGTTTTGCTGCTGATTGGTTTTCTCCACGCACAATGGCAGTAACATCTGCCCCTCTTGTGATAGCTTCCTCGACAATCAACTTACCTTCTTTACCATTTGCACAAATAACTGCGATTTTCATAGTCTCGTTCCTCCTATATTTTCTTTTTTGATTTTGTTTGCGGTTTATTTTCCCTGCCTGTAAGACTATAATATATCTGTAGAGTAAAAACGTAAAGTAAGCACTTTATTGTGCTGTAGTTACCTAAAAGAAACTATTATGAAGAAGTAAGGGACTTTTATTAAAAAAATTTATTTACCTGTCCGATAGAAACCATTTTAATGCTTATCAGTGACCGTTGGAAGGTTCTTATTATGCATGGCATGGTCTGCTGCAAGGTACAAAGCGTTTTGGAGCGTTAAAAAATCTGTTGAAATATTTTGCAATATTCTTTGATTCAAGTAAAAAATTAAAGAATATCAATATGATTTTAAAAGAAATAGTAATTCCATTTGTGTCGAATATATTAAATCTTAACAAATTAAAATAATTGAAATTAGAATGCATTCTTAGTGATTCTATAATTTTAAATTTTTATAGAATCACTGAGAATGTATTTTTTATATAATAATGTTAAATGGGTATTGACTAGACTGTTACTGTACGGTTTAGAATAAAGAAGAAATAAGAAAATAAAACAAAAGAAAGGAAATCAGGTTATGAAAAAAATGAAACGATTTGGTATAGTTATTGTTGGTGCTGTCATTGTAATTGGGGTATTGTGGCTCTGTTTTGGAGAAAAAATTAAAATACTTTATACATCGCTAAATAGTTTTAAAAATGAAAATTTAGCACATACATTTCAGCATACACCAGAAATACAACCGACGAAGAAAATAAGCAAAGAAGGAGAAACATTTCACTTTTTAAAAGAAGATAACACTAAATTGGCAGAAGGGTTTCATTTTAAAGATACATTTTATCCTTCTGAAAAATTTATGGAGGATACGAAAACTTCGGCTATGCTTGTTATTAAAAATGATGTAATTAAATACGAAGAATACTTTTTTGGCGGAGATGAAAATACATTGTTTTCTTCCAATTCGATGGGAAAGTCCTTTGTGTCGGCTTTAATGGGGATTGCTGTATCAGAAGGATATATTGAAAGTATTGAGGATCCGATTGGGAAGTATATTCCAGAGTTTGTTGGAACGGAGTTGGAAAATATTCCTATTAGAGCGTGCTTGCAAATGGCTTCTGGAATTAATTTTGATGAAGATACCGATATGAGTAATTTTTCTATGCGTACTTTAATAGGTACACCTGCAATGAAGGTTATTGCAAAATATGGATTGCAAGAGGAACCCTATACTTATCGAAGGTATTTGAGTATTAATACAGAGATTTTGGGACAGGTCATTAAAAATGCCACTGGATGCGGTCTCGCAGAATATATGGAAGAAAAGCTCTGGAAAAAGATTGGAGTAGAACATGATGCATATTGGACATTAAGCAATGACACAGAACTTGCAATGGGAGGACTAAGTGTTTCTCTTAGAGACTATGCGCGATTTGCGAGGTTGTATTTGAATGAGGGCAGTTATCAGGGGAAGCAAATTCTTACAAAAGAATGGGTAAAAGAGAGTATGGATGTCAGTGCAGAATATTCCAAACCGGGCGCGAACAGAGATGCTTATAATGTGATTGGATATGGATATCAGTGGTGGGTGCCAGAAGGAAATCAGGGTGAATTTATGGCGATAGGCGTCTATGGGCAGTGGATTTATGTCAATCCGTCAAAGCAGATAATTATTGTAAAGACTAGCGCAGACCCTGATTTTATGGCAGAAGATTATGAACTAAAGCATATAGAATTTTTTCGGGCTATTGCAGATGGGATTTCATAGAACAGTCGATATTGTTATTTTGAGTGAGCCTTTACAGCGTGGGCTGCTTTCATGAATGTAAAATATAGGAGAGTTTACAATTATCCATCAATAGGGATTTCAATTTGTACAATGTAATCGTTAATCCGGTCAATGACATTCTCATTGATTCCCATTTCATAAGCAAAATCATGAAGTGTTAGATTGTGTTGTTTGGCAAATGCAAAAATTTCTTCGTACCGCTGAGGGAGTTTATCCCAATCCCCTTTATGAAAAGCACTTAAGTATTTTCCCGTAGGAGGTATGTGAAGACCTGTCTGATATGTAAGGAAGGGAATCTCAATAAACAGTTTGGAATAATCGTTATAATTGCCAGCAAGAAGACTGGAAACAGGAATCATGGAACCATAGGAGGCATCATGCAAGCGTCCAAGCTGATATTTTTCCGTTTCGGCTGTAATAAGTTCTACTTCATCTTCAAAAGAGGTTTCCTGATTGATATCAACTGTGACCAGATAACGTTCTTTGCGTTCGACAATGCTGATTTCAGATAAATTCATTGTCAACAGAGTAGACATGTTTTGGTGGTGTGTACATAGGGTGGTGCGAACTGCCTGCAGATGCGTAATACGCAGGTCAAGGGCTGCTATTTTATCTTCCAAAAGGTCTTTTAAATTGCCAGCAGAGCGGTTTTTCATAAAATCCTGTATTTCAGGAATGGAAACATCCAATTCCCGAAGTAAAAGGATTGTTTCCAAGATAGGGCTTTGATGATAGTTATAGCACCGATATCCATTTTCAGGATTGATACAGGCAGGTTTAAATAATCCGATTTCATCATACCACATTAATGTTTTTTTATTGATTCCATGCATGGTGGCAAACTGACCAATTGTAAGAAGCTTATTTGTTTTATTCATAATGAATCTACCTCTTTTATGTTAATAAATTTGACTGTACTGTTACTGTATGGTCTATGATACGATATATAGGAAGAAAATACAAGATATACTTTTGCAATATCTGGAACAAAAGACTTTGCAAGTACATCTTGGTGATTGGAGAAAAAGTTTATGGAAAACCTAAACGTATATGAAAAACCTGTAACATTAAACAATATTTTAAAATTTGCTGTGCCAACGATTGTCATGACAGTATTTATGTCTTTTTATACAATGGTTGATGGTCTATTTGTGTCAAATTTAATTGGTACGAATGCATTGTCAGCAATTAATCTGACAGCGCCGATTATCCAGCTTGTCACAGCAATCTCTACCATGCTTGCCACTGGCGGCAGTGCAGTTATTATGAAGAAGATGGGGGAGCACAAGACGGACGAGGCAAAGGAAGATTTTACCTTTTTGATTCTGATAAATGTCATTGTAGGGATTGTGATGTGTATAGTCGGGTATCTGACAATGCATCAGATTTTTGCTGGAATGAACCTTTCCTCTGATGTAGAAAGATACTGTGTGGAATATTTAAGCCGTTATCTGGCGTTCACTGTGCCAATTCTTCTAATGAATAACTTTACTCTTTATATGATTGCCAGCGAAAAGGCTAATCTTTCTTTAGCCTGTTCTGTGACAGGTGGTGTTTTGAACATGGTGCTTGACTATGTGTTTATTGCAGGGGTTGATATGGGAATTAGCGGTGCGGCAATTGCAACTGGACTTGGATATTCTGTGACAGCAGTTGTTGGTCTGTTTGTTTTTAGCCATAAAAAGAGCTTGTTGCATTTTAAGAAACCTGTGTTGCGGTTCAAAGTTCTTGTAAGTGCAGCTACAAATGGATGCTCGGAGATGGCAACTGCACTTGTCACTGGAATTATCACAATGATGTTTAACTGGACGATGCTTCATTATGTAGGGGAGGATGGCGTTGCAGCGGTTACGATTATTATGTATGTACTGATGTTTGTTAGTTCTCTTTACACAGGGTATTCTTATGGGGTTGCGCCCATGTTGAGTTTTTATTATGGAGAACAAAACCATGAAAAATTGAAAAAATTGGTTGCGGTGAGTTTAAAGGTAATTACATTTATTTCTGTGATTACGGTTGCAGCTTCCTTTTTACTGACAAAGCCATTAGTGTCTGTATTTGCAAGACTAGACAATCCAGTACACGCTTTGGCAGTAACAGGAAATAGGATATGTACAGTTGCATTGTTCTTTATTGGGTTTAATATCTTTGCCAGTGGAATGTTTACCGCATTATCAAATGGCGTTGTTTCGGCTGTTCTTGCATTTTCCAGATCGTTTGTATTTATGTTGATTGCCATGATCGTGCTTCCTTTGCTTCTTGGAGTGAATGGTATCTGGTTGGCAACACCGGCAGCAGAATTGATGGCGCTTGCTTTGTCTGTTTTTCTATTCTTGAAATATAGAAAGAGGTATGGCTATTAAAGAATGGGAAATAATTAATTGAAAATATTATCATTTTGGTAGTATTTTTTTAATGTGGGCGCAATCCCATTAGCTTTAGAGGATGGGTTAAGCCCACAAAACTAACGCTTGCCACGATCTATATTTTCTGTTATGGTAAATCCATACACGAACATTGATAACTGTATATAGGTGGTTGTGCTGAGAAATGATGATGCAAAAACCAAGCTTTCCTTCGGCACGTAAAATATACAAGGTAGGAATGTATGGTATCAACCGTTATAGGGCAGGGACTGCCCGAATTAACGCCTGTGGAGATAGTAGGTAAACCAAACAAGTTTGGTTACGAGGTCGATGAAGCAGGAAGCCCATTGGCTTTAGACAATGGGTAGTTCACAAGAAAGGAAATACATAGAAAAATAATGAGGCTATTGCAAAATTTGACAATTCCACAATATATGATTAAGATGTTTCAGATATTTATACCATATAGTGCGTGCATACGCTATTTTGCAACAGCCCCTTGTACTAGATATGCAAGTCTTTTCTCTCAAATATTATAATTCCTAACCCATACAATATAATTGCGCTTGCCAAAAGTATAAATATGTCAATGATTGCACTGCTTTCGCCAGCAATAATACCATCTGGATAAAACAAGGTGAAAAATGTGAAATACTTTGCTTTTTCGGCGTTTCCGCCAACATTTGCAAGCATCTGCAATACAAAGAATATCAGGGTTGTGCATAAATGCGGCGACAATTCCAAGCTTTTACTTTGTTCCTTTGCTCATCTTTTTTATCTTGCTTTTTGGGTCTAACTCAAAACGTTCCAACAGTTCTTCTTTACGACTCTGTGTACCGATTCTACGATAGTCTGCAATAAATTTTAAAAAGTCTGTGCCCGACATATCATCAAAAAAACTGATTTCACCGGGAATATAGCCAAGTTTTGCCTGCACTTTATCTCTCTCGTTCCAACAATCCAGACCATCAATAGTACATTTTCCTGATTGAGGTCTTAAAAATCCCATTAAATGGCGTATCGTCGTTGTTTTTCCAGCTTCGTTCGGGGCAAGTATTTATAGACAACCACCGCAACACCGCATAAATCAAGGCTTTTAAGAAACACGAAAACTAAACACGAAGCCCTATAATCACATGGTAAACGCCTTTTCCACACGGAACGGGCGTTTTTCATTGTCCGGGCTGATGAAAGGAGCTGATAACGTGGCAGTATTCCGGGTGGAGAAAAACAGGGGCTACACGGTTATGTCAAACCACCACCTACGCAACCCCGACTTGACCCTAAAGGCTAAAGGGCTGCTTTCCAAATGTTGTCCCTGCCGGAAAATTGGGACTACACCCTAAAGTGCTTATCCAGTATCAACAAAGAAAGCATTGACGCAATCCGTACCGCCATATGGGAACTGGAAAAAGCCGGTTACATCACACGCAGGCAGGGACGGACGGGACGGAAAAGGCAAAATGACCGCCATTGAATACACCATTTACGAGCAGCCACAGCCGCCGCAGTTGGAAAATCCAACCACGGATAACCCGGTATCGGAAAATCCAACGCAATTAAATAAAGAACTATCAAGTAAAGAATTATCAAATACGGATTTATTAAATAACCATTCCATTCCTATCCTTTCCACCCTTTCCAGACAGGAAGCGGCACAGCCGCAGGAACGGAAAGGAAACGGACACACCAACATGGACGCAGTACGGGCTTATGAGGAAGTCATAAAGGACAATATCGAGTACGCCTATCTGGTACAGGACAACAACATTGACAAAGATATGCTTGACGAGATTGTGTCCCTCATGCTTGAAACCGTCTGCACCGCCGCAAGGTAATACGCATTGCCGGGGACGACTATCCATATGCACCAACTTAATTACTCTTCCATAATAAATCATTTTCTGATGTCATTAGACAGAGGTGAAAAATATGGAG
>ERZ778503.2202-NODE-2202-length-11293-cov-8.159147_pt1 | contig 11293 bp, 13 predicted proteins | sample MGYA00510047_ERZ778503 | MGnify/ENA primary metagenome ERZ778503 (study PRJEB29527, sample SAMN07138965) | mouse gut metagenome | material: feces | host: mouse | place: China:Nanjing | collected 2016-01-25 ... | reverse complement strand
AGAACTTTTGCAAATGTTAACAAACTTTAATTGGTTGTCTGTTTGCAAATGTTTCGTTATATTTGCATTTTCAAATTAACATTTGCAAATGTACGTACCTAAATTTTTCACCCTGCCCGAACTGTTAAAAAGTTCAACGGCATACGCAAAACGAATTAACAACGCCCCGTCTTTTGCCGTTGTTGAAAACTTAAACAAACTTTGTGAGTTGGTATTAGACCCTGCACGGGCAGAACTCAACGCCCCGATAACGGTAACATCGGGGTATCGTTGCAGGGCGTTAAACGTTGCTGTCGGGGGTGTCGGTATCTCGCAACATTTAACGGGTTGTGCGGCAGACCTGCAATGTGAAGACCTGCAACGGCTGTTTGATATTCTGAAACGTAACCCGAATATAGACCAACTGTTGTTTGAACGTTCAAAAAAATCAACGTGGCTTCACGTTTCAATATCTGCAACGGGCAAACCCCGACACATTATTAACAATAACTATATAGTGAAATGAAAAAGTTACTTTATCTTTTTATCGGCTGTTGCGCTGTTTGCGCTGTCTGCTGTTCCTGCACTGCACACCGTACAATGAACGTAACGGGCAGAACTCAAATAGTAACCGTTGACACAACATATATTGAACACGGGGGCAGTCTGACAATAAAAACAAAACAGTAACCCGAACTGTAAGGGCAAAATTAAGGGCGTTACATGGTCTGTAACGCCCTTTTTCGTGTCGGGTAATATGTTTATATTACTCAATATAAACGCCCCGTTCTAACGCTTCATATATTGCCCGTTGTTCATCTGCTAGCATATAATCGGCAGATATAACGGTAACGTCTGTAAACGTATTGAACCCCCTAAACGTACCGATAACGCCCCGTTGCAGGTCTGAATTGCGCCCGTTGGGGTTTTTGCTTGTAAACCATTTGCAGTAAATAAACGGCTCAATACCGTAATATAACGTTTCGTTCCAATCGTCAGACCCAACCAACGTTAAATCTGTTGACGTTCTATATAAAACGTCATTGTTCGGGCGAACTTCAACAACTTGAAACAACACCCCGTTATGTTGCAGACGTGCCACACCGTCACCCGTCACAACGTTAATATCTATCTGCAAATTGATTTGTTCACCTGCATAGTCATTCGGCAGAGTTACAAACCCCGTGAACGGGATAAATAATTTAATTTCGCTTTCATAGTCTGTAACATCACCATTCGGGGCAGGTATTTCAACGTTGCCAAAATCCAACGTTATTTTATCGGATGCAGGTTGCAACACTTGAATTTCGGTGTTATAGTTGCCACACCTTAAAACATCGGTTGAACTGCTTGCAATCGGGGTGTAAATACGTTTTATTCTGTTTACGTATTTGCCTAAATCAATAAGTTCATAACTTATTTCACCCCCCGAACTTGTTTCACGGAAAAAACGCTTTTTGGCAAAGTCCTGCAAGTTATCCAACGTAACGATATAAACGTTAATTGCCCCGAAATTGCCCCCGATAACTTCAACGGGTAAGGCTTCGGCGTATATGCTTACAGAACTAATTTCGTAATCTGTCGGTAGGTCATACGCAACTGTTGCGGTCTTTTTATCGGCTGAAACGGTGAAGTCTTTGCTAACGTAACTCCCGACCTCATCTTGATGTGATAAAACGGGGGTGTCTTGAAATACGGTGTTTTCGTTTGCCTGCAACGTGATTTCAACGTGTGAACCCTGCAAATAATAATCGGGCAGGGCTTCAACAGACTGGCAGTTGCTTAAACCTGCTTCAACGTGAACAACGTTGACGTACTGCCCCGAAATGTTAACGGGTTTAGACGGGTTAACATCGGTTAAAACGGCAGTCGCAACGCTTCCGTACTGCTGAACTTCAACCGCCATTTCGGCAGTCTTTTCAGTGCCTAATTTGTCAGTGTAAGTTACTTTCGGGGAAATGAACCGATAACGGGGTTTACTGCCCTGCACGGTTAAAGTTGCCGTTTCACCGTCATAAGAATGTGTTTCGGTTGTTCCTGCTATCCCGTTGTTAACGGTTAATTCGGGTGTTCCCGTGCTGACTGTTTCACCCGAAAAAGTAAACCCCTGATTAAATTCTGGGTAGTCTGCTGAACCCGTGGCAACTGTTTCATCTTCGTTCAACGTTAGCGTGTCTTGTGCCGGGTATCCGTATTCATCTGTATAAGTTACTTTCGGGGCAGACGCAAATTTATAATTGTTGTCGGCAGTAACTTCAAAACGTGCCGTGTAACCGTCTTTTATAACCTTTGCTGTTGTGTTGGGTATGTCGTTGTAAATGTCAACTTCGTTTTCGTCTTTGACTTCACCGTTAATTGTAAACACGGTGTTTACGTCTGTATCGTAAAACGTACCCGATAACATTGTTTTAGCCCCGTTGGCACCCAATGTTTCGTTGTGGTGAACCCCGTTAACATCTTCATATTCTATCGTGCCGTTACCTTTGAATAACCAGCCTTTATCAGTACATACACGAATAGACCAACCCCCGTAATCTTCGTAAAACGTTGATTGGTCTGTAACGTGTTCAATGTTTATTATTCTGCTCATTTTCCATCACCTTTTAGAGTTACCATTATAATTGTGCCGTCAGCGTTAAACAGTTCTGTATTGGGGAACGGTACTTTAATAAAATTCGGTTTCCTGCTGAAAACGTTGTTGCGGTTTGAAACGTATTTGTCGGGGGTGTCTCTGTTATTGACTGTTCCCGTTGCTTCTAAAATTTGCGCTTCATACGTTTTCAGAACGTCTAACGTTAAACGTATTTCGGTTTTGTCGCTGTTCATCACGTTAACCCCTGCAACGAAATAATAACGTTTGAAGTCGGGGATATAACAATAATTGAACACAATCGGCTGTTGCTGTCGTATTGTCAACACGGGGTTAATAACGTTGAAGTTATCCCGTAACAGACCGTTTATTGCAGTACCTGCCCCCAACTGCTTGTTAACGGTGTCGGGGTGTCCTGCATAGTTGAAAAAATTTACTGTTATCATATCGGGAAAATTTAAGGGGCGTTAGTACGCTTTCACCTGCACTAACGCCCCGATTGAAGTTATTAACCATTCGTTAGGCTACAAAGAACACAACAAAGTTTTCGTTGGTGTCGTTGAAGTAACCACAATCGAACTTATAATAGTTGTTGAAAAATTCTGCCTTTGCGTTGTAGTTGGTTGTAACACGTCTGTCAAGATTTGAAACGCCAAGTGCGTCACGGTCAAACATCACGCCAACAACGCCCGATACGTTGACGTTTGCGCCCGAACTTGAATTAACGTTGATGTTACTGTTATCGGCAAAGGCGTAACCAGTTCCCGAGCCCTGCCAATAAGGTACTGTTTCAGCGTTAGGCAAAAGAACCTGCTCTTTATTGTAGGTGTCTGAATAAAGATAGGTTTGAGCCGCTTTTGCGAAGTCAGACAGTAACACAACGTGCAACATATCTTTCGGGGTGAAACGCTCTTTTCTGCCAACGTTGAACAACGTTGAAATACTTTGCATACGGTCTGCATAAAGACCCATTGTGTAAGACGCAAAACGTATAAATTCGGGGTCTGTTATAGCGTTTGCGGCAGTGAGGGCGGTTGCAGGTTTAACGCTGTCATTGTAGAGTTTCAGTAAGTTCACGCAACGAACTGTTGACGCTGTGGAATAGTCCACGGGGCTACCTGCTTCGGGGGTGAACTTTTCACCGTCAGCGTTTAGAGTTTCGGCAATCATATTGTTGATTGTACGCATAATTAAAGCGTCTGCCTTAATCGTCATTGACTTTTCAACGGCGGCGTGAATCATTGAAATGAACCCGTTAAGTTGGGTGGCATTGCTGAAACTTTCTTTAACCTGCCTTTCGGTGATTGAAACGGGAACTTCAAACGTTACACGGCTGTTAAAGAACTTTGCAGACACTTTCGGCTTATGAAACACGTCTTGACTGTATTCTGTGCCGTCTGTCAGTTCCCACGACTTGTTTTCGTGTGCTTCGGGAATGTCGGCAGATATTTTTTCAAGTACCGAACCGAACTCCCAACTATCCATAAGTACTGACGGAACTTTGCCCGAATACGGACGGTTGACAAACACGACTTTGCCGATATGATTAACAAGTGATTTAACGTAATTGTCAACGGCATTTGCGTTAAACACTTCTGTTCCCATATCAACAATGCCCGTTAAATCTTCCTGCACAATGTCAGTTCTGCCAAGAACTTCACTGCTAACGCTGTTCATCAGCGTATAAATCTGCTTAACTTCCATTGTTTAATATATTAAAAATGTTGAACTATTCGTAAATTGAAATTGTGATTTCGTTCACGACTGCAAAGATAATACTTTCTCGCCATTTATCCAAACGGAATGCAAATTCTTTTCGTAAAATGTCGGTTGTTTCCTTTGCGTCACCTATCCCCGTAACACTTTCAACGGTTGTTTGTTCGGTAACACGTGTTTTTTCTGTTTCGGCAGTTCCTTTGCTGTCGGGTGAAAAATCGGTGTCGTTAAACGCTTTTCGGCTGTCGGTTGTGCTGTCGTTTGCCGTTTCATTGTCTTTGCCGTTGGTCTGTCGGGTAACTTCACGTTTGACGGGTTGCAGGGCGTTATAATCTGCCAACATAGCGTTAGCCGCTTTAACCCAATTATCCACGTTCACGGCAATAACGGCAGATACTATTTCGTTGTAGGTGTCGGGCGTTACCGCTTCAACCAACGTTTTGTTACCACATTGCAGGACTGCCAACACGTCATAAACTTGTGGTATTGTCTGCCCGAAAATTACCCCGTATTGTTCGGGGTAATTCGGTTTGAATATCGTTGCAAATATCCCTTTGTCGGGGGTAAATAATTCTTTATACTTCATTTTCTTTTTCGTCTTTTGTTTCGTCTGTTTCTTTCGTTTCAGATGTTTCAGATGTTTCAGATGTTTCAGACGTTTCAACCGTTTTTTCTGTTTCGGTCTGCTCATCGGGGGCAGGAGTCGGGGTGTCGGGGTCTGTTTCGGTCTGTTCCTGCTGTTCCTGCTGTTCATCATCAACGGGGGCAGTCGGGGCGTTTTCCGTGTCAACGTCTGCAACCTGCTTTTCGTAATTTTCGTGATTTAAGTTCCACGAACTACCTAACGCAACAGTGATTTCAGTGCCGTATTTTTCGTTTATCTTTTCAACGGCTGTTTGTCTGCACTTCAACATATTGTCAACGTACGGCAACAAAACATCTTCGTTCATTGAAACTTCACCCAAATTCAGACGTTCACGTTTCATGTTAAAGTTTGCATTTAACCCCAATTCATTTAACATTGACGCTTTGAAATATTGGATTGTTTCAATAAGTTGGGTTAACTGTTGGGTTTGCGCTGTCGGGGCGTGTTGCAGGTTTACACCCTTAAAAAACGCATTTTCACCGATAACGGAAAAATCACCTGCCAAAATCTTTTCAACAAATTCGTCGGCAGACTGTTTTGTTTTATCATCACTTGCAGATAACAACATGGTTATTCTGCTCAACACCGTTACAGTATTGAGCGAAATAACACCGTCTGTCAGTAACACGGCATATTTGCCGATTATCGGTAACAGACTGTTGCCGTTGGTGTCGTTTTCCCAATAAACACCGTCTGCAAATAGGTTGTAATTACGATTGAGTTGTAGGGCAGGATTTGCAACCGTGTAAATTGTCGGTCTGTCGTACGGGTCTAATTCGCCCCCTGCATTGCCCTGCAAAGCATACAACGCCCCGTTTACTTCGGTAATAAAACAGTTGCCGTTGGTCTGCAAAATACGCTCTAACGCTGTTGCAGGTATCGTTTCGGGCAACCCCGTGTAAACAAACATTGCTTGTGTTTTTGCCAACGTGTTATCAATGATTGTTGAAACGGCAGTGTCTTTGTCTTTAACCTGCTTTTGGTAAAAACTGTAAATGTTTTCTCGCTTCTTTTTCATTTGACTAACGTTTTAATTAACGTGCAAAGTTCTGTCAGAACCTTTGTGTTCGCGTTGATTGTGTCGGTTAGGTGTTTAACCTCATTGTCGTGCTTTTCGTTTTCCTGCTTCATATAATGAAGTAAGATTAAACACATTACGATTGGAAAACCAACCGAACTAACAATTTCAATGATTTGCGTTGCTTCCATATTCTTAAACGTTTAGAATTATTCTGCAAAGATAGTGAAATTATTGCAGACTGACAATATTTGAACGGGCAGATGTTAGCAAATAATTTCGTACGATTTCGCCAACTTCGTTATCTTGATAAAAGACTTTATCAATAGCGAAGTATCGGGCAACCTGCTGTTCAATGTAGGTTGCAGACGATAACAGTTTGCGTTTGTAGTTGGGTTTGCCGTTCATTTCCAACGAATAAATCAAACTGTTATCTTCATCTTTAATCGGGGTTGTTTTCGCGTGAATGTACGTGAAATTGTCGTTGCCAACTTGAATTATATTGCCCTGCAATATAACATCATTGAACTTTATATAATAAATAAATAACACGTCTTTCGGTTTGTACTTCACGGGCAAATGTGGGTAAACTGCAAGTTCCCATTTACCCCCCGTTATCATCTGCAAGTTCTGATTATCAAAACAGAAATATTTGTTTGACGCTTTTTGTTTTACAATCGTGGAACAATATTCAACGGCAACAGTTGCCCCGTGTTCCCCGAACTTGTAAATATCAATAGAACCCTGCTCCATTACGGGAACTTGTTTCAAGCCCATTTCAGTGAAGTACGGGCAGAACTTGTTAACGGTGTTCCCCAACATAAAGACTTTAACGTTATCACGCTGTCTTATTATCGTACTCAACAAGTTCATAAATAACATAAACTCATCGGGCAGATAATACCGTCTTGTTAAGAACTCATCAAAAACGATTGTCGTAACATTCGGGTATGAACTTGACTTTTCGTGTTCCTGCTCTGACAGACAGAACCCGTAACAAAACGGGGTTGTGTCGGGGTAACGCTTGTTTTTTTCGCTGTCGTAAAATGATAAAAACCATTTGTTAGACATATAGAAAATTTCGTTAAATTTCCCGTCTGTCATTTTTTCTATTAGACCGTTTGCCGTGTGATTTGCGAATAGACTTTCGGCACGTTTGCCCCGTAAATCTTCACGCCAACGTCTTATATACGCCATTTGTTCACCCGTTTCAATGAAACGTTTTAACCCGTGTGCCAACGTTGCATAGGTTTTGCCGTTGGAACGTTCCCCGAAAATAACGTTGTAATCGGCATTTTTTGACAATATACCGGTCAGACTGTAAAATTTCGGGGTGTCTGCTGTTGTTTTCTTTTTCATTATCAATCTTTGAATTTAATTCCACGTAAATAATTTATATACATCACTGACAAACTCAAACTGTAACCCGTTGGCTCTAAATGAACCCCCGTTTTCTCATCATAACGGGCAGTTACCCCGTTATAGTCTGTCAGTTCACCCGTAACGGGATAATCTATATAAGTGTGAATATTTTTCCCCGTGGCTGTCGGTGGTATATCCAAATAATTTGTGAACGCTTCAAATATACCATTTTCCCCGTACTTCTGCAACAAATACGGGATTGCAGATTTTTTGTTAACGCCCGATACTGTCAGACTGAAATTATAAGAATTCCCGTTAACAGTGAGGGCGTTTTGTTCCTCAACCATATAACGTTTTGCGCCCAACGTCTTGAACCTGCTATAACGCCCCTCGTAGTCCCAAACACCCAAAATTTTCGTTATACCTTTGATTGTTTCGGGCATACATAACGAGAAGTCTAAACCGTGGTGTTTGCACGCTTTGTGCAACTTCATTTCAACCTGCATATTATACGCTTTGAAATATGCTCTGTGATTATCACCGTTAACCAATTTCAAACTGTCAGTGTCGCTATAAATATAGTCTGCCCCTGCTTCATATATCCCCGTAAATAAATTGCGCCTTGCATACGCTGTTACATAAACGCCCCACGGGTAAAACAAGAACCGATTTTTAGACCTGTTATATTTATCTAACAGTTCCTGCTGTTGTTCGGCAGTCATTTTATTTATATCCCATTCACCGTTATAAACAAACTCATCACGTAACGGGTTTGTTACAGACATACCGTAACAACTGTTTAACATTTCCTTTGAATTTAGATATTCCACTTCTTTGCCTGCAACACCTTTCAGTTTTGTTTTCGCTTCATACAAATGTAAGATTGACGTAACAAACTCTGTCGGCAGATAGCCACGTTTATAACAATACATTGTGCCTATTCGCATTTTGCCCCACGTGTAAAAGTTTTTGATAATATTGTAATCTATTTCAGTAATAGTTAGAACAATTCTTTTACCGCAAACCAAACGCCCGTTGTTTTCGGCAATGTTTTCCCTAACAACGCATTTTGAAACGCTTATAGGGTTGTCGTTGGTAACGCTTGCAAATATATCTGTAAATTCCACGTCAAAAATACAACAGTATTTTGAAATTAGAAATTCAAACTGTTTCATACTTTTGACGTCAATTTTAACGCCCCTGCTCATCGGGTATTGTTCTGCAACCATAACATACGGGTATGAACTTGTAAAATCGTAACTGTCAACGTCTGTCACAACTTCATCACTGTAATTTGCGTTTGCGTGAGTAAAACCCCCTGCAAACGCCCGTTGCAGGGCGTTGAACTCATCTAAACCCGAAATTGTAAGGTCTGCAATTAATTTCTGATAATCGTAATTATTAACCGTTTTGCCGTCATCATTCGTTGTTCGTAAACAGTGTTTACGGCAGTATTTACGAACAAACCCCGTTTTAGTAATCGGCAGACGTTGCAAACCTTTGTATTCTTCAATTCGTTCCTGAATATACGACATAACAACACGAACATCATTCACACAATATCCCATTTCGGCAGGTGTCAACGGTGTTTGTGAGTGTCGCAACAGTGAGTAATCTAAATCACCCGTCATTTTACGGCAGGGGTATTTTAACAACTGTTCCCCCAACTTTGACAGACTGTAACCCGATAACAAGTAACTGCAACGAAATTCAATGAACTGTTTTGTTATTGCGTAAATCGGTTTGCGTAAATCAATAGAAAAAACCCGTTCCCATTCAAACAACTGTCTTATAAATTGGAACTCATAAGACAAATTATGTATGTAGCAAATAAGGGATAATTTTTCATTTAGTTGCAGGTCTGCAACGATTGTTTCACACATCTGCAAAAACTGTTCCCACGTACGCCCGACAATCACAAACCCGTTAATTCCGAACTGCCAAACATACATTGTTGAACACTTTTCCAACTTCACTTTTTTGCCGTTGGGGTCTGTCATTTTGCAAACCTGCTCATAACTGTATGTTTTGCCGTCTTTATCCCGATAAAAAGATGTTGTTTCAATATCAAACGAACACGGCACGTTATAAACCTTTTTCCCTTTGTTGTTGCCCGTTATATTCTTTTCGTTTACTGCATACTGCAAAACCCTGCTTATATCGGCAGGGGTGTAAATTTCGGGGTGTTGTGCAAAGGGTATTTTTTTCATAAGCCAAATTTTTTGAACCCGTCAATTATTCGTTGTATGCTTTTGAGTTCATCTTCTATTTCAATAGCGGCATTTTCGGCAGACTCTTCAAGTTCCTGCTCTAACGCCCGTTGTATGCTTTCGGCTTCACTTTCAATCTGCCCCGAAATATCCGTTGCCGCTTGTTCAAGTTCACCCGTGAAGTCTTTATAACGCATTAAGTACCGTTCAACAAAATCACTGTCAGACAGTGAAGTTAAACGGTTGTTCAACGATTGAGCCATTAAATTGAACTCATCGGGCGTTAAGTTATAGACTTTTTGCAGGTGTCTGTTATATTGGGTTGTACCGCTTACCGAACTTGTAGGTTGTCGCAAAAAACTAATTGCTTTTCCATATTCAATTTTTAGCGTTTCCCAATCGTTAGCCATTGAAAATTTTGTATATCCCGTTATATCACCTTTTCCAAGAGCGGCAACGGCAGGACTTAACAAACCTTTGTTTTCAATATTCTGAATACGTCTGTTTGCCATTTGAAACACACGTGCAATTTCTTTTCTCAACGAGGGCGAACTTTCAGCGGCTTGCAAAATTTCCTGCTTCACCTGCTGTTTAATAGATTTCAGAACGCCCGAACTGAAATTTATTTTATAGCCTAAATTCATAACGTTGGAATATGAAAAACGGGGGTCTGCCCGTAACCCCCGTTTGTTGTACTTCGTTTAATCACTTCAATAAATGTTGCATCGGGCAAACGGGATTGAACATTTATTTATCTACAAAAGTGATTGAATAACACTTTTTGCCGTGGCTGTCGTACTCATAGATTGAGTAACCCACTTTGCCCGCTTTGATTGTTTCAACCGCTTCGGGGTCTTGCAGGATTTCACGCACGGTTTCCCCCAAGTGTGACGGCAGGTTAACAAGCGTCTTGTTAGCCTCATCAATCACAACGGGGCTATCACCCAACGGGGATTTGTGAACATACAGACCGTTAATTGCGTGTACGGTCTTCTCACCCCCGTTTTCGGGGGCGTTATAAAGGTCTGCCAACTTCACATACTTAAAGTCGGTTATGTCAACGCCAAAAGACGTTTTGTTGAACTTGTTTGCAAAACTTTTCATTGCTGTTCTGATTGTGTCGGCAGGGGCGTTTGTGTTACCCCTGCCAACGGGTTAAACTTCGGTTTAATAGGCGATTTCGGGGCAGTCTGACGGCTCAAAATTGATTGTCGGCTGTTCGGTTGCAGGGGCGTTTTCGGTCTGCCCATTTACACTGTCTTGCAGTTCCATAACCCACTGTTTGAAACGGTTGATTTTGGTAACTGCCTTACCTGCTCTACATACTTCACGGGTCTGCATTAGACCATTGAGGGCGAAAATTGCGTTAACACACATTTCGTCAAACTCATTGCGTTTTACATCTTCATTCATAGCGAATTTTGTTTGTGTCGGCAGGGGCGTTTTCGTTACCCTGCCAACGGGTTAATAACTGTTATTTACTTTGTCTGTCGTAGTAATCGGCTAAACCTTATTATCTGACTTTTGCCGTAATGCTTCAACGGTCTGTTTGAGCGTCAAAAGACTGCCCATTGCTTTGTAAGCGTCAAACGCTTTTTGTTTGTTGGTGTTCTGTTCCATTGTTGAACGAATTAGTTTGTTAATAACTTCACTGCAAAATTACAACTTAATTTTGACATACCAAAATTTTGAGAAAATTTTTGTGTTAAAAGATGTTAACGAAATTTTACAGTGTCGGTTTGCGTTTGTTCATTCAGTTTGCAACCGCAAAC
>ERZ778503.2201-NODE-2201-length-11296-cov-5.765768_pt1 | contig 11296 bp, 10 predicted proteins | sample MGYA00510047_ERZ778503 | MGnify/ENA primary metagenome ERZ778503 (study PRJEB29527, sample SAMN07138965) | mouse gut metagenome | material: feces | host: mouse | place: China:Nanjing | collected 2016-01-25 ... | reverse complement strand
CGCTTGCCAGTGAACTGCTTAATATATGAGTTATTTGCGCGCCGGACGTCCGTCAGCTCCAGCTGACATATTTCTTTTGGAATTCCGTGTGCATAAAAAGGATAAAGTGGTGCCTACTCACGGTAGGTCACCACTCTATCACCTTCTAATATTCGCGTTTTTCCGTCAGGAATTAAAGATTCCTCTTCTCGCATAATCATTGCAATTAATTCATCAGGAGCTAAGTTTAAATCTGCAATGGTGCGATTGCACCACGGATGATATCTATCAATAAAAATTTCATCCAGCAATTCATTACCGCTTGGATTGTACGAGGGCGCACTCAGAATCACACTGTCACCCGCAAGAATGAGTGTATCCCCCTTTGTTATGATGGTTTCATGATTGCGCTTAATCATCAGCGCAAGAGAACCTGTGGGAAAGGATACTTCCTTGACAAGTTTGTTTTCCCAATTATGTCCTTTTGGAATATACATACGAATCAATGTAATGGAAGAGTCTTCCTGATAGTCATTGAAGGTTTTTCGGACATCTTCATTTTCATCAATCATATCAAGTTTTTCCGCCACTCTTGGAAGCAAAGTTCCTTGTATTGCAACAGAAAATAGAGATACCATAAAGACAATATGAAACAGATTGTGGGGCATAATAACACCACCTGCCACTGCCATAATCGCAAATACGGAAGAGGAAGCACCGCGAAGTCCTGCCCAAGAAACCAAAAGACATTGTCTTGCAGAGCACTGAAAGGGTTTTAGGAGCAGAAATACAGCAACAGGTCTTGCGATTAATGTAAGGATTACTGTGATGACAATTGCTGTAAATATCACGTTTGACATCTCATGCGGAATCGTTAGAAGTCCTAATAGGAAAAATATTAAAATCTGTGCCAAAGATGTAACGCCGTCAAAAAATGGTATTAATGTTGCTTTGCTTTTAATTCGGCTGTTTCCAATAATAATCCCCATTATGTATACGCTTAAGTAGGCGTTTCCACCCATAATTTGTGATAAACCATAACAGATTAAAACCATGGCAATCATAAAAATTGTCTCAAGACCATCAGACACCAAAGTTGTCTTAGTCATTAGACGAATGGTGGTTAGTGCAAGTCCCAGACCAACCAAAGCCCCAACTACCAACTGTAAAAAAATACGCATAATAATATGTTCGGATTCTCCAGAATAGATGATTCCTAGGGCAATAAAGGTCAACATATAAGCCATAGGGTCATTGCTTCCGCTTTCCATTTCCAAAAGAGATGCAGTGCTGTTCTTTAGATTTAGTTTTTTCTGACGGAGTATGGCAAATACACTTGCAGCGTCTGTAGAACCGAGCACTGCGCCGACAAGAAAGCTTTCTGGCCATGTGTAACCCAAGATAAGTTTCACAAACAATGCTGTGGCGGCTGTCGTAATTGCTACACCAATTGTTGATAAAAGAACCGACTTTACAGCGACGTCTTTTGCAAGATCCCACTTTAGATTAAATCCACCATAGAACATGATAAACAACAATGCAATGGAGCATATATTTTCTGCAAGTTTATAGTCACTGAAAGGAATTTTTAAAATTCCATCACTTCCAAAGAGCATACCAATAAACATAAACAAAATTAACGCTGGCATACCAAACTTTCCAGAAAATTTTTCGGCTATCACACATAATAATATCACAATTGCTACGAGTAGTAGGATAAAAGTCATAATCCCGTCCTTTCTATCAATCGCCTAAAAGATTACAGTTGAGTCAAGAACTTTGTAAGAGACTGTAACCGAAAAGACTCTTTAGTCTAATAAAGTGTTCCTATAATAATACTAACTTTTTCTGGTAAAATATGCAAGTAACGTTATAAAATTTTAATACTTGTTTATTTCCATAAGTAATGCGCTAAGTGATTGTGAAGCAGACATTTGACGAATAAAGCCCCTCGTAGCTTGCTGCGTTGCAAGTTTGATGCTTTGTCAGCTTGCTCTGGGGCTGACTTTATTCGAGCAATTTGCTGGTCTCTATTAATTGTAAATAGATATATGGTATTTTATTTTGCGATAAATCTTATAGAAAATTACTGCAAAGAGTGACACAATAATATAGAGTGTAGAAAGCGCACCAGTTGTACCACCAATAAATACTAAAATCCATAAAAATATATTCATAATCAAACCTCCGAATTTATACATTAAATATTATTTGTTCTGTGTGTTGTTTGGTTTTGTCTGAGACGTTTTTTCAACAGAAGAGTGTGACGATCCTCCCGTTTCATAAATGCAGGTAAAAATCCCAGCACCAACAGCGATAACAACCATCAATCCAAATATGATATTTTGAAACATAATAAAAAACCTCCATAGTTTATTTTGTAAAATGTCTCTTGTAAAAGAACATTACTGCATATAAAAGGTAGGAAAAATCATTACAAAATAGTTAAAATTGTGTACACAAAAAAGACAAAACGATAAATTTTGCTTATCAGACAATCTTTAAAATTTTTGCATTGATTTTAGAGTGTTCTTTTTAATGAACAGTGCTTTACAAAAGTGATGAAACAGTAAAGTGAAAATAAGTTAAGAAATATGGGATTTTTTACCATCATTATTGTGAATATAATTCAGAGTCCTGCAATTGTACTGATTTTGATGTGTGTCAGTACACAAGTAGGAGTTTTTGAAAAATAGATATAATAGAAAAACACTAAGTAGAAGCAGGGCATAAATTATACACTGACTAATACGTAGAACTGTAGAAGGGCATGCAGACTGACGCATTAGAACAAATTCTTCAATAAAACGTATAGAACCTTTATCGTAGAAGATATGAGTGTCTGCAACATGACTGCTTGCTTGTAATGTTGAGCCAGATAAGTCAGAAACATGCGAAAAAGAAGAATCCTTGCAAATCTCTTCACAAGAAATTCCCAGTACAAGCAAAGATAGTATTAATATTATACATAAAAATTTGCTATGTACAACCTTTCTCATACCAGTTGTTGCCTCGATTCTGACAGTTTTAATATACCCGATTACAACAAAATTTGTTGTATTTAAAGTATTTTGTTGCAAAATAGGGGTGTCTGTAACTATACCACAAATAAAAATGTTATTCAAGTAAAATATTGAAAAAGAATTTAGGATAAGAAGCCAAACTTGAAAATGAACTGTAACCTTGAGATACATAGTATAATGTGATATGCTATTGATATCGTTGATGTTAAACAATTTTTACCAAAAAGATAGAAAGGAGCTGCTTAAAAATGGAAAACCAAAAGGAGCAGACTTTAGTAGAGGCGTTAAAGGAAGCGACAAAGAAAGCTTTTGTAAATTTGTTTGCCCAAAATCCAAAAGAACATTTTTATTATTGCACGCTTGTGTTGATAGAGGCACAGGGATGTCCTGTGGTATCTGCAATGTCTGAAGAAGCATTGGATAGAGTCATAAAAAAATATATAGAAGAGTATAAAGTTGAAGATTCGCCAGAAAATTTAAGACAGGACCTTAAATGGTCATATGCAGATTCTCCGTATAATTTATATGGAGAGCAGTATTTTACAAAGGTTCAACAAATCGTTGAGGAAAGAGATGCAAAGTTACAGTCGGATGAAGATTTTGAGCAGGAATATGAAATACGAATGAATATTATGGAAAAAGTTATGGCGGATTTGGACCAGGAGGGAATCTTTGGGAGTGGGGAACAAAGAAATCGTATTGTCGTTGCGGCAGAAGTAATGCCGCCTGACGATACAAACACATCAAGGGTACTTCGACTAAACGCAAAAGAAAATTTAAAAGAATGGCTTGAGGAAGCAGCGGAGGAATTAGAATGAGATTTGAATTTGACAAAAAGAATTGGACATCAATACAAGAGGGAGAAAAGGACTGTTATTTGCTCACAAATGGATTGGGCGGATACAGTAGTTTATCTATAATAGGTGCAGCAGCAAGAGGCGACCATGCATTGCTGATGTCCGCTAAAAGAGCGCCAAATGTTAGAATGCATTTGGTTTCCAATATTTTTGAAAAGCTAGTCATTGATGGACAGGCGTATATTTTGACTTCGCAGCGCATGAAATCAGGAGTGGATTATGAGGGATTTCATTATCTGGAAAAGTTTGTGTATGATGATTTTGATGAAAATGCACCTATGTGGACATTTCAGATTGCGGATGTAACTGTCACAAAACATTTACAGATGGCGCATGGCGAAAATAAGGTGGCATTGTGGTATCAAATTGATAATCCTTTAGGGAAAGATGTGACATTAGAACTTTTGCCGTTGTTACGGTTTACATCAAAAAAAGAGGATTTTGATGTAACACAGGATTTGGACACATATAAGATAACATCTTATGATGCAGGTGCAAAAGCAGAAGTACAAGACGGACAACATTATATTACGGATGGGGATATGAAACTATTTCTTATTACAAATGCAGATTTTGCTTTGCAGCAAGCACATTTATTTGGAGAATTATATTTTTCACAGGATGAACGTGATGGGCGTATGGCGTATGGTAATGCCTTCGTGAATTGTATTTTGAAAAAACAGACAGGAAGAAAAAGTGACATCTATGTCATTTTTAGCACAGAGGCGAATGCCAATTCCAGTGCGAAACAATGTTATGAAGATTGCGTACAGAAAAACAGTGCACACAAAAAGCAGTTGCTTACGCAGGCCACACTATCCTCTGACCTTGGAAAACAGCTTGTGTTAAGTGCAGATGCGTATATTGTGCGACGAGATTCTACCAATGGTAAGAGCATTATAGCGGGCTACCCATTTTTTGAAGACTGGGGACGTGATACAATGATATCACTTGCAGGCGCGACCATAGTAACAAAACGTTTTGCAGAGTGCAAGAGCATTCTCCAGACTTTTGCAAAATATGTGAAAAATGGATTATTGCCAAATCTGTTTCCAGAGGGTGGAGAAAATCCTATGTATAACTCTGCTGACGCGCCATTGTTGTTTGTGAATGCAGTGTATGAGTATATGAAATATTCTGGTGATAAGGCATTTGAGAGTGAGATATTGCCTGTGTTAGAACAGATTATTGACCAATATCAAAATGGAACGGATTTTCATATTGGCATGGATAGCGATGGTTTAATTATGGCGGGCGCTGAGTTGGAACAGCTTACATGGATGGATGTGCGTGTGGGTGATTTTCTACCGACGCCAAGACATGGAAAGCCTGTGGAAATTAATGCATATTGGTATAGTGCATTGATGGTGATGTATGAGCTGACACAGGAGGCAAAATATCAGGAACTTGCTGCAAAGGCAAAAGCTTCTTTTATAGAGAAATTTTGGAATGAAAGCGAACAATGCTTAAAAGATGTGTTGTCTGGTGGAAAGGATGAGAATCAGATTCGGTGTAATCAGATTTGGGCACTGACAATGCCATTTACAATGCTTTCTGCCGAAAAAGAAGCATTGGTTCTTAAGAAAATAAAAGATGAACTGTACACAACAGTTGGTCTGCGTACATTGGCAAAGAATGATTGTGATTTTCATCCTGTCTATATTGGACCGATGGAGGAGCGCGACAGAGCATATCATCAAGGAACTGTATGGGCATTTCCGTTAGGAGCGTATTATAGAGCATGTGTTCGATATGCGGAGAAATGTGAGGACATAGCAGAAAAGGAGCGCATTAAAACAGAACTGAAAGAAGGTTTTGTGGTGCTTAAAACATGGTTGCGAGAAGGTTGTGTTTCGCAGATTGCTGAGATTTATGATGGCGATACGCCAACTGTGTCAAGAGGGTGTTTTGCACAGGCATGGAGCGTAACAGAACTATTGCGGGCTGTCTATGATTTTGAAAAGATGTAAAAAACAGGAATATGGAATTATATATTATGTGTTCACAGGAGGTTTCTATAGATGCAAAAGATATATGAGATTGATTTTGCAGCGTTAAGTGGAAAAGAAAAGTCAAAGTTTATTTTATATTTGAGGGACCTTGCGGAGGAATGTTTTGCAGAGTATCCATTTGAGGTTGCAATTAAGGCGCAACTTTTGATTTTTACGAGATGGTGGAATTCTTATCGCCTAATGGTTCCTGAAAATCCAACACCAAAGATTCTGGAGATTATTATAGAAAAGTTGTGGGATTTTCAGGAAGGAAAGTTAGCGCAGTCAAAATTTGAGGAGTTTGCAAAATGTCTGGAAGCAGTTGTACTTGAGATTGCGACAGGCGATACTGAAAAAATGGATGAGGACGAAAAATATTATGATTTTGAGGCAGAGTATTTTGGAGATTGGGATGATTGCTATACTTCATTCCTTATCGATGTTTCTTATATCTGTTATGAGATTTGCGAACGTGAGATAGCTTGGACTGGTGTTGAGGATATACTAGATGGTGATATTGCAGATCTTAAAATTCCTTTGCTGGAAGAAATGGAAGAAGAATCAAATTGTACAGCAATTGCCTTAGAAAAACGTGCTCAGCAAATTTATAGTACCCCTACATTTTGCAAAGTAATTGCCTTGTTACAGGAAGATATCCGAACTGCATTAGAGGGAGAATCAATAACAGAGCTTAGGAAACGATATCAAAAGGAATATTTGTTTCCACCAGAAGATTGCGCCAAAGTAACTGCTGAATGGTGTTAGTAGGAAAAGGTAACAGCTCAGCCTGAATACGTAGTGGTTGAGATGCATCAAGCCACAGTACGTGGCTTTGACACCACGAAGTGGTTTTGCATGGCTTGATGCCCGTAACAGGAAGCCGAAGGCTGAACTGTTGCAGGAAAAGTTGTGTAATCGTATTGAATTATTGTTAAAAATATGTCAAAATAATACTGTTTAGGTTCATGGGAAATGATAAGCAATCAGATTCAAAGCTATCTTTGCAACAATAGCGTTCTGGAAATATCCGTGGACTGTATGATAAGCAAGAACAGATTGATACACAGGAGGCAAAGAAATTATGAGAGGGATAGATACACAAGTTCGTAAAACACGGCGTGCAATTTTTAGGGAAGTAGCAAACATGGCATATCATTCTACAAATCTTGTGGATGATATGGAAGCGCTTCCTTATAAGTTGGTGGATGCAGAGAACTCACCTTATTGGGATAATATTTATCGGGAACGCGAGATTATTCGTGAGCGTACAAGGCTTGCTATGGGAATGTCGTTGCGTCCAGAAGATGAGCCAGTGCAAGTTAGTCAAGGTGTAGAAGAAAGCAATATTGATGAGAAATATTATGAGCCGCCTTTGATGCAAGTGATTGCATCTGCTTGCAACGCTTGTCCAGAGAATCGATATGAGGTCACAGATAAATGTATGGGCTGTCTTGCGCACCCCTGCAATGAAGTTTGTCCAAGAGGAGCCATTACTATGAAAAATGGGCGCTCGATTATTGATCAGGAAAAATGCATTAAATGTGGTAAATGTAAGACAGTCTGTCCATATGATGCAATCTCTCATCAACAGCGTCCTTGTCTTGCGCATTGCGGTGTAAATGCAATTCATTCTGACAGTCATGGCAGAGCAGTGATTGATGATGAGAAATGTGTTTCTTGCGGACAATGTATGGTGAGCTGTCCTTTTGGTGCGATTGCAGATAAATCGCAGATTTTTCAGTTGATTCGTGCTATGCAGTCCGGCAGAAAAATTATTGCGCAGGTGGCACCTGCATTTGTGGGACAGTTTGGACCAAAAGTGACACCAGATATGCTCAAGACAGCACTTAAAGAACTAGGATTCTTTGATGTATATGAGACTGCAATCGGCGCTGATATGGGGGCAATGACAGAGGCAGAGCACTATGTCAAAGAAGTTGCAACTGGAGAAGTTCCATTTTTGCTTACGTCGTGTTGTCCATCTTGGTCAATGCTGGCAAAGAAATTTTTCCCAGAAACGATTGATAAAATTAGCAATGCATTGACACCGATGGTAGCGACTGCCAGAGTAATTAAGGAGAAACACCCAGATGCCAGTGTTGTGTTTATTGGACCATGTGCCAGCAAGAAGCTCGAGGCGAGCCGCAGGACAATTCGGTCTGATGTGGATTTTGTTATTACGTTTGAAGAACTTGTGGGCATGTTTGAGGCGAAAGGAATTTTGTTGGAAGAAATCAAAGCGATGGATTCAATGAATGATGCGACTGCTGCTGGGCGCGGATATGGTGTAGCTGGAGGAGTTGCCAGTGCCATTGAAAGTTGTATTAAAGAGTATTATCCTGACACGGAGATTCATATTGAACATGCGGAGAGTCTCTCTGAGTGCAAGAAAATCTTGATGCTTGCAAAAGCTGGCAAGAAAAATGGATGTTTAATTGAGGGTATGGCATGTCCGGGTGGTTGTGTTGCTGGCGCGGGCACCAATATTGCAATTCCAACAGCGACAAAAGATTTAATTGGCTTTAAGAATTCCTCTGCACAGAAACTACCAGAGCAAAATGTACGCCAACCAGAGTGATGAAATTATAAGTAAGTGTGTAGATTGGAATTTGAAAAAAATAAATTAATCAATGATAAATGAGATGGAGGAATACAAAATGTCTAAAAAAGTAAGATGCAGATTTGCACCAAGTCCAACCGGAAGAATGCATGTTGGAAATCTGCGCTCTGCATTATATGAGTTTTTGATTGCAAAGCACGCGGAGGGAGATTTTATCTTTCGCTTAGAGGATACTGACCGTGAGCGTTATGTAGAGGGTGCAGTTGACATTATTTATAGCACCCTGAAACAAACAGGTTTGACATATGACGAAGGGCCTGACAAAGATAAGGGATATGGACCTTATGTGCAGAGCGAGCGTGTGCAGGCAGGTATCTATATGAAGTATGCCAAAGAGCTGATTGACAAGGGAGAGGCATATTATTGTTTTTGTGATAAAGAACGGCTTGCTACGCTAAAATCAGAGGTTGTAGAGGGAAAAGAAATCACTGTTTATGATAAGCATTGTCTTGGACTTTCCAAGGAGGAAGTAGAACAGAAACTTGCAAGTGGGATTTCTTATGTAATTCGACAGAACAATCCGGCCGAAGGCACAACAAGTTTTCATGATGAACTTTATGGAGATATTACCATTGACAATTCTGAACTAGATGATATGATTCTGATTAAGTCCGATGGATATCCTACTTATAATTTTGCGAATGTGGTGGATGATCATTTGATGGAGATTACACATGTTGTCCGCGGGAATGAGTATCTATCTTCCACGCCAAAATACAATCGTTTATATGAGGCGTTTGGTTGGGAGATACCGACCTATGTGCATTTGCCACTCATTACAGACGAAGAACACAAAAAGCTTAGTAAGCGCAGCGGACATTCTTCATTTGAGGATATTGTAGAGCAAGGGATTCTACCAGAAGCGATTATTAACTTTGTCGCACTGCTAGGCTGGAGTCCAGAAGACAATCGAGAAATCTTTACGCTTGATGAGCTAATTCGTGATTTTGACTATACTAGAATCAATAAGTCTCCATCTGTATTTGATATGAATAAACTTAAGTGGATGAATGGCGAGTACATTAAAGCGATGGAGTTTGAGCGATTTTATGAAATGGCGCTTCCTTATATGAAGGAGGTTCTGCACAAAGAATTTGATCTAAAGAAAATAGCAGCGATGGTAAAGACTAGAATTGAAGTATTTCCAGATATAAAAGATTTAATTGGATTCTTTGAGACTTTACCTGAATATGACACTGCAATGTATACACATAAAAAGATGAAGACAACAGAGGAAACTGCACTTACTGTACTGAAAGATATCCTTCCCTTGCTGGAAGCACAGGAGGATTATTCCAATGATGCGCTCTATCAACTGTTACTATCATATGTGACAGAAAAAGGCGTGAAAAATGGCTATGTTATGTGGCCAGTGAGGACTGCGGTTTCTGGGCTTCAGATGACTCCGGCCGGGGCGACGGAAATTATGGAGATTCTTGGAAAAGAAGAAACCCTAATCAGGATTAGAAAGGGTATTGAATTACTTGAAAATACTAGATAAAAATAGTGTAAATGAAGCCCAATACAGGGCAATTACACACGGAACTGGGGCAATGCTGGTATTGGCAGGACCTGGTTCCGGCAAAACCTTTGTAGTTACACAGAGAATTAAATATCTGATTGAACAACATCATGTCAAACCAGATGATATTCTTGTGATTACATTTACCAAAGCAGCCGCTGCGGAGATGCAGGATCGTTTTGCGAAGCTGAATGAAGGGAAGCTTTATCCAGTTCATTTCGGAACATTTCATTCAGTCTTTTTTCAGATTTTAAGGCATACATATCGTTTTACGGCACAGAATATTATAAGAGAGCGAGATAAATATCGTTTCTTGACACAAATTATTAGTGAGATGCCAGAGGAAATGCGCGGACAGGCACAGACAGACGATAATATGGAGCTATTGCAAAACTTATTGTCGGAGATTAGCACTGTAAAAAACAATGGAATTACGCCACAAGAAATCCAGAGTACAACTGTATCACAGACAGAATTTGAATATATTTTTCAAATGTACAAGCAAGAAATGAATCGTTGCAGATTGATTGATTTTGATGATATGGTTCTTCTGTGTCGCAATCTTCTTGTGGAGCGACCAGACACACTGAAACTGTGGCAGGAGCGATTTCGGTATATTCTTGTCGACGAGTTTCAGGATATCTGTCCACTGCAATATGAAGTTGTGCAGTTGCTTGCCAAACCGCAGGACAATCTGTTTATTGTGGGAGATGATGATCAGTCTATCTATGGTTTTCGGGGTTCAAAACCGGAGATTATGATGAATTTTGTAAAAGATTATCCCAAAGCACAACAGGTGCTTCTCAACATTAATTATAGGAGCAAGCAGGGGATTGTAGATACTGCTGGAAGACTGATTGCGCACAATAAGATACGTTTTTCAAAAAATGTAACAGCACAGAATGAACAGACAGATGGGGTAAATGTATATTCGTTTCACTCAAAATTAAAACAGGCAGAAAATATAGCATTGCTTATTAGACAGTATATGGAACAGCCGGAGGCAAAATACAGTGACATTGCAATTCTTTATCGCACGAACAATCATACAGTGTATACAGCCGATAAACTGATGAAGGAAGGGATTCCGTTCCATATGAAAGAAAAGCCAAAAAATATTTATGACAGTCCAATTGCAAAAGATATTATCGCATATTTGAACTATGCATTATATGAGAATAATCTGGAAGACTTTTTAAGAATTATGAATCGTCCTGTGCGATATATTAAAAAAAGTACGGTTCCGCGCCAGATATGAGCACTCTCGGAAACTCAATAGAGAATAAGCAGGAAAATGTTGATTT